>Ga0209761_1000004_pt1 | contig 154087 bp, 150 predicted proteins | sample GraSoi013_1_40cm_4_FD_185818 | JGI IMG/M metagenome (GOLD analysis project Ga0209761, IMG submission 185818) | Grasslands soil microbial communities from the Angelo Coastal Reserve, California, USA - Sample 09_25_2013_1_40cm (SPAdes) (version 2) | ecosystem: Environmental > Terrestrial > Soil... | reverse complement strand
GACGAACAGTGCGGCCCTCTGGGTCGTGAATGTCGTGCTGTTAAGGATATTTGGGACGAGACCGCTGAGATATGCGTCTCCGAAGGGAATCGAGGCGGAGCAACCGCCTGTATAGCCGTGCATGTTATTGCAATTGTTCGGGGTGAGCCACATGAAGCTCGGCACTGAAGCCGAGTTTAGGTCGCTGATGAGAGTGCAATCAGTCACGGCGCAGCCGCTTGGATTCGCGAGAACTACGTTGGAACATCGTGCAGCGCTAGACGTGATATCTGTGAAGAAGACGAATGGGTTGTGCTCCGGAGTATATGGTTGGTTGTAGTTGGTGTCGCAACCACTAGCAATTGCCTGGTTTTCCATATACCCTTTCCATGTCAACCCTGCTGCCTCTAATCGGTCTACAAGGTTCGCGTGCGATGAAGGTGTGCATGGGTAGCCAACGCAGCCGTACGTGTCTCCGCCCAGGAGGGCAATGTAGTCAGCCTGGCTGAAGTGCGAGACACCGAGGTACTGGGACCCAATCCCGTAAGAATTTGCAAGTCCAGCCAGGTAGGGGTCTCCGTTAGTGCTTGAACAAGGGGGCGGATTCCGTGCGCAAATGTCGATCATACCATGATCCTCCATAACAATAATCACGACATGATCGAAGTAGGTTCCAGTGCCAGCAGCTGTTGTGGGTGTTGTTGAGGCGGTTGGCGTTCGGCTTGTGGTTGGAGGACTCCTGTGGGCTCTGCTTTGTATCGATGAATCCCCAAATGCGCCCGCATGGCTTGCCAGCTGTGACGTGACGACGATCCCTGTAAGGGCTAGAACGAGAAGTGTGAAGCAAAGAATTCGGGCCTTGTTGCTCACGAGTGCCTTTTTCATTCCTTTTTCTCCTGTCATGACAGTTCCCGCGGTAAATATTTGAACGGTCAGTCCACATAGTCGTAGAACTGACCACAACCGAACACTTTAGCCTACGTGGGTCAGCTATCCTCGATATACGGTGACATCAGCGTATTGATTCTTCAATCCCAGTTTTCTATATCCGCACTAAGAGCCCTGATTGATGACAATCGCGCATGACACAATTCCCTTGGTCACGGAATTGTAAAGGCGTACCCAGCGACGCGGTTCTACCACGCTCTCGCATTTGGGGTCTCCTCTAGCCTCGTACTACTTCTTGGAACTAGAATACGGCGGTTGCATATCCACCACCGTGTTTTGGAGCCTTCCCAAGTTTTCGATCTTGGCCTCGATCAAATCCCCAGGTCTGAGAAGGTATGGTTCTTTGTCTGGCTTCCGGTAGATCGCGACACCGGACGGAGTCCCCGAGGTTATGATATCACCCGGTTCCAAAGTCATGGATGAGAAGAATTCAACAAGCTCTCGGACTTTGAAGACCATTTTCTTGGTACTTGCTTGTTGACGGGTCTGACCGTTTACTCGGAGCTCCATTCCAAGATTATCTGGGTTTCCGGACTGGTCCGGGGTTACGAGACATGGACCGATTGGACCAAATGTGTCAAAATTCTTGCCAAGATTACAGAATCCGCGTTTCATTTCGGCGAACTGAATGTCTCTTGCGCTTATGTCGTTGAATACCGAGAAGCCCGCCACATACTGAAGGGCATCTTCTTTGGAAACATTCTTGCACTTTTTCCCGATGATGGTGGCTAGTTCAACCTCGTAGTCGAGAAGTTTGACTGTCCTCGGGTAGATTACTGGAGCTCGATGACCGACAAGTGATGTGGGCGCTTTGAGGAAAGATATGGGAAATGGCGGAAGTGAAGTCTTACCTTCGGCGAGATGGTCTGAAAAATTGCCGCCCATACAAATTATCTTTGACGGACGGGCTATAGGCGGCAAGACTGTAACAGAATCAAGTACTAAGTACCCCTTCTCGCTTGGCTTGCCATCGTCCGAATATTTTTTCGCGAAATCTCTCGCTATTTGCGCCTTCGATTCTGCTTTAGGGTCGCTTAGGAATTCTAGGATTGGTTCCGAAGCAGCCTTTGCACCGGTTATCTCGGCTAGGTGACTCGCGTCGATCATAACACCGATTTTGTTTTCTCCCGCCTTCCGCTGAAATCTGACCAATCTCAAAGACAGGACACCAGGGAGCTCGCATCAAAATGCGTCAGGAATGTAAATGTTACAGTCCCCGAGCATGAAAAAATCGCCCCTATCGAAATCAGCGCTGGGAGGCGAGAAGAGTTCGTTATTGAGACTGGGTTGTGATGCAATGTGGTAGATTGTGTTCTTCCATAGACGTGCTGGTTATATCGAAAGAGCGAGAAGTGGCCATTGAATTGATGCCTCTGAACATATCAGTAGTGGGCGCTGGCTACTGGGGTAAGAAGGTAATCCGCGAGATCTTGAACATATCTCAGACTACAAGCCAGGTGAGACTCTACTCTGTTATCGACAACTCCCCCACAATCCTCGAACAGTGTCGAAAGGAATTCGGGCCCCTAAACTATCGCTTGAACTATCACGATCTATTGGCTGATACGGCAGCTTCCGTTGCCCATATCTGCTCGCCGAACAACACACACTTCGAAGTCGCCTCAAGATTCCTACGATCGAAGAAACACGTTCTCGTTGAGAAACCTCTAGCGCTCCGAGGAAGGGAAGCCGACGAGCTGGTAAGGCTCGCCGACGCAAACCACAGGGTTCTCAGCGTGGGACACGTCCACCGGTTCAATAATGGAGTCAAAGAGCTGAAACGAGTAGTAGACAGTGGGGTGTTAGGAGACATCTACTATCTCCGCTTCCGCTGGACAGGCTTGTTACCACCACAAAAGGACAGAGATGTGATTACGGACTTAGGCCCGCACCCCTTCGACATTTGTAATAGCCTTCTGGGTATGTGGCCAACCAAGATCTCGTGCAGAGGCAGAGGATATCGAGGCGAAGCAGGCGACGAGGTGGCATTCATCACCGCTGAACATCTTGACGGCGTCAACGCAAGCATAGAACTCAGCTGGCTAGACATGGAGAAGCACAGAGACGTGACAGTGGTAGGCAGCGACGCCGTAGCTCGACTCGACTGCCTAGACCAGAAACTTATCCTCCAAAAACCAAACAAAACAGAGACAATGTCGCCCCCTCCGAGCAACACGTTGCAGGAGGAAATCATCCACTTCGCCGATTGTGTCGAACAGGACTCGAACTCAAAAGCATACACAAACCGATCCGACGGAATGCTTGGCGCTAGCGTTGTTAGACTCTTGGAAACATCGAAGCAATCTCTCCGCGAGGAGAGGACCGTGCGGGTTTCACTCCCAGAAGCAGAGGAATTACTCGCAGGCGAACCAACCCAAACTGGATTCCGTAAACTCGCAAACTAGCCCAGCTATTCGAGATCTCCATTTGGCAAATGAGCCAAAGTGAGGTTGATACTAGAGGCCTAGGAAGTGCAGGTGAAGCAACGGGAACAATCAGATACAATCAATCACGCTCATGAACTATCACGGATAAATCTCCAAGTGTGTAACACTTGCGGAAGCTTCTTCGTCACCACATACACCAAAACCAAGACAGGGAGACTAGTCCGAGCAGAGATAGAGTTGGACCTGAAAATCAGGTCTTCACAGGTTTACCGATTACATCCGCCCATGGGACACGTCAAAGGTATTTCAAAGGAATCCTACTACGCGGTCAGGATCAGAGAGGAAACCTGTTGGTAAAGAGGCCCGACCCAGTTACGAGAAAAGACCTCAAAGACGCGCTCTTACACGTCGTAGTCTCTTGTCGTGCTTGAGAGATCTGCGGTCATGATCTATTTGGGCAAGAAGTGATGTGACCTCTTGGATTTGTTTACGCAAGACGGTACTATTCTGTCGAATCTGTTTTACCGAAAGCAACGTGTGTCGACAGTCAGAGCACGTTTGTTTTAGACTGTAGAGAAGGATGAAACTATTTCGCACATATCTTATTCGTCGAGCTCTTCTGATGGACTGTTCCTTGGGTAGATAGAGAGCCCTTTTTAATCCGCGAATCCTTCGGGTCGATGGTCGACCTAGCAATGGTAACCGTTGAAGAGTATAGGGTTGAGAGTGATACGATGGGAGAGGTCAAAGTCCCGAACTCCGCGTACTATGGAGCTCAGACCCAGAGGGCTGTCGAAAACTTCCCAATCTCAGGGATCCGCCTACCGAGAGAGTTCATACGAGCAATGGCTCTCGTCAAACTGGCCGCGGCAAGAGCGAACATGCAACTCGGGCTCTTGGACCCGAAAAAGGGCGAAGCCATTGTTTCCGCTGCAAAGGAAGTCATGGAGGGCTCACTCTATGAACAGTTTGTGGTTGACGTCTTCCAGACTGGCAGCGGCACCTCGACAAACATGAACGCTAACGAGGTGATTGCCAACCGCGCTATCGAGCTTCTCGGGGGAAAACGTGGCGACAAGAAACTCGTTCACCCAAACGACCACGTGAATATGTGCCAATCGACAAACGACGTCTTTCCTACTGCCATTCACGTCTCTTCAGCCGAAGCCATAGGAAGGAAACTAATTCCCGCCTTACAATCACTAGCAAAGACACTCGAACAAAAGACAATCGAGTTCGATGATATCGTCAAAGCTGGGCGAACTCATCTCCAAGACGCAGTACCAGTGACACTAGGTCAAGAGTTCAGCGCCTACGCCAGTATGATACGACACGGCATTAAACGAGCAGAACTTGCCCGGGATACGCTGTTAGAACTCCCGCTCGGTGGAACCGCGACCGGAACAGGTCTGAATGCCCACCCGAAGTACGCTGAACTATCAATAAGGGAGGTTAACAGACTTTCAGGCTTCAATTTCAAGAAAGCTGAGAACGTATTCGAATCGATGCAGGGAAAAGACGCATGTGTCGAGGCGAGCGGGCATCTTAAGACTATAGCCGCGAGCCTCATGAAAATCGCTAACGATCTCCGGCTGCTCAACTCCGGACCACGGACCGGGATAGGAGAAATCGACATGCCTGCAACAGAGCCAGGGTCGAGCATAATGCCAGGAAAGGTCAACCCGGTCATCCCCGAAGCAATCAACCTGATCGCCGCTCAGGTCATAGGAAATGATGCGGCTATTACTATCTGTGGGTCACTCGGCCAGCTGGAACTGAACATCATGATGCCTGTCATCGCATATGATCTCCTCCTGTCAATAGAGATCCTAGCGAACGGCTCCAGAGTCCTATCCGAAAAGTGTGTCTCAGGAATCACGGCGGACCGCGAACGATGTTACAATTACGCGGACAGAAGCCTGATGGTTGTCACAGCAATAACGCCACATATTGGCTACGATAATGCCGCTAAGGTTGCCAAGAAAGCCGTAGACGAGAACAAATCGGTGCGTCAGGTCATTCTAGAAGAGAAAATTCTCCCGAAGGAGAAGCTCGACGAAATCCTCGATCTCAAGAAGATGACCAAAGGCGGAAGAGCATAGTCCGCCACCTGTCCAGGTGTAACCGCTTTTTGATGGACACTCGGCAGATAATGCGGATATCACTCAAAATAGCCGGACTCAAAAGCATCCCCGCCGACAGTGAGATTCACGTTAAAGGGCGACGAATCCGAAAAGTTCTCGTCGCGATCGATGTCGGAGTCGCGGAACTCCTCCTAGCCCGCAACCTTGGATGCGACGCTGTGATAGCGCACCATCCCGCGGGAGGCAAGGCTCGGATTCATGGCTACAAGGTATTCCTACGACACATTGACCAGCTGAAAGAGGCCGGCGTGCCAGAAGAGATGGCGCGGAAAACCGTCCAGCCCAAATTGCGAGTCCTGGAACTCCAGCATCACCCTGACAATTATGATCAGACGCCAAGCGCTGCGAAGAAGCTTCGAATGCCGCTAGTGTCCATCCACAGCCCCTGTGACGAGATAGGTCGGAAAATTATTCAGAATGCACTGAAAGGTGTTGCCGAGAATTCGGCAGTAAAAGATGTCGTCACAAGAATTGCGCGATTCCCCGAGTTTCGAAAAGCTGCGTCCAAGATCGAAGTACGAATAGGCTCTCCGAGGAACAGAACAGGCAAGATAGCCATCAGCCATGCTGCCTACACTAACGGCGGTTACGAGATTGCCAGGACATACTTCCAAAACGGAATAGGCACGCTGTCATACATTCACATCGCGGAACAGGATCTCACAAAACTCGCCAACGACGCCTCTGGAAACCTAATCGTCCTAGGACACATCGCAAGTGACTGGCTCGGAATAAACAGGCTCCTCCGCGAGCTTGCGAAGAACGGAGTAGAATCGATTACGACCACTGATCTCAATTGACCACCTCAGACCCGCAGCCATCACTCACCGCGACGACAGCCAAACAAGTGTTTCCTGAACCAACGGTAGGAGCCCTGATAGTCAACCAAGAGGGCAAGATCCTCTTGGCGAAATCTCACAAGTGGTTTGACAAATACACTCTCCCAGGTGGACATATCGAGGTTGGAGAAAGCATGACCGAGGCCGTGAGGAGGGAGGTCAAGGAGGAAGTTGGACTAGACGTAGACGTGGTCGAGATGCTTCTAGTGCAAGAAGCCGTTTTCGCGCCCGAATTCTACAAGAAAAAACATTTCATCTTCATCGACTTCTACTGCAAGTCCAAAGATCGCCAAGTGAAACTAGACCAGAATGAAATCCAGGATTACATCTGGGTCTATCCTGGCGCAGCATACAATCTCAAACTAGACTCGTTCACCCGTAAGACCCTTGATAGGTTTCTAGAAAGAAGTCATGGCCAGTAGCTAGCCTTACACCTACAATACCCAGCTTTTCACCTCTAGTCTATTCTCGAGCTCGACAAGAGAGTTGACAGTCACGTCTGCACCTTCCTTTGAAAAGTCGTTGTAGCGCGCGAACCCCGTCCGCACCAACACCGTCCGTATTCCAAGCTTCTTCCCTGCCTTGATGTCCCACCAGGAATCGCCTACAAGAAACGAGTCCTCGACCCGAAGTTTCAACCTCTCCAAGGCTCTCGTGACAAGCTGTTTCCTCTTGTCTACAACCTCCTCGAGCGATTCTAGTCCGCGTCCCCGGCCGAGATCCTCCCGGGTAAACAGAACATCGACAAATGGGCTGACTTTCAGCAGGTCCAACTCCTCTGCTACCACCGACCTCGTGAATCGCATCGTGGCAATCCCTAGTTCGAACCCATGGGCTTTCAGCGTGGACAAGAGTTCGAGTGCACCGTTCTGAAGCCTCGCCTTGTCCACTGTGTCCCGGAACAGTTTTCGATACGTCTCGTACACTTCATCGATTCGAGCATCATATTCGCGTGATAGAGCGGTTTCCAGCACCATTCGCGGCCCTGTCCCGATCTCGTAGGCACGCTGATAGTAGTTCTTGATAAGAAACCCTAGATCTATCGGCTTCACGTGATGAGCGATGAGCGTTTGATTGATACAATAGAACTCGCGGTCGTCGATCTGAGCGAGAGTTCCGTCCCAGTCGAAGATTGCGCCCTTCAAGGTCCTCAGGCGAGAATTCCGGTTCGAATGTAACCATATGGCTTTCCTTGAGGTTACGAGCAACATATCCCGAAAGAGTCCACAGTGTCCTTGAGATTAAGGACGAGCGCGCGATGGGTAGAACAAGCCCCGACTCCCTTCATGATACCAAGGGCGATCTCCTACTGGCAATCGGAGTGGGATTCCTCATCAACCTGATAATCGGAGTCGCCCTCCCTGAAATAGGACCCTTTGTTGCAGGACTAGTTGCAGGTGTCATCATCAAACAGGGACCATGGAAGGGGGCGCTTGCAGGTTTCTTCGCAGGCACCCTAGGCGGACTGGCAAGTATCGGACTCTGGGTCGCGACAAATCTTCTGAGCCTCCCAAGTGGCCTCTGGTCAGTCGCCTTCCAGACAGCGGTTGGGATTCTTACAGCCACCTACGCGATTCTTTCTTTGTCAGGCGGAATAATAGGGAGCGTTGTCGCAGTACAGCACTGGCCACGCCTAAGCTTGTTTCTGAAGGAGCATAAGATCGGCTTCTCGTTGCCGTTCCATCTTCACCAATCGCCCACGGTCGTGGCGAAGAAGCGTGAGGAATAGTAAATGACCTTCACGGCTCAGCGCTTGTTAGACACAACTCCCAGATGGCTTAGCATAACTCTCGTCTCGTCCTCCAGCGCCCTCCTAATATCTGGAGTCGGTCTTGTCCTCAACCTCTTCGACCCCTTCAACATCACTCCCTTCACCCTGTTGCTCCATCTCATCTGGGCCATCGTGGTATCGAGCTGGGTGCTCAACTTGAAAGTGAAACTTCCTCCAGAGAAGAAGACCCTCTTGGCAATCGGCGTCGCAGTCGCAGTCGGGTCAACATGGGGTGCAGTTCAACAGTGGGCAGCATATCTTCAGGCTGGAATAGTCAACGACATCACACTTGTCGCCGGTGCTGTGGCTATGGACGCGGTCGGAGGACTAGTTGTCTACATCCTATACCATCTGAACATTCTAGGTAGGAAGATAGGATCTAACGGGTCCCAATCAAGCCCCGGGTCTGCGCGTACTTCTCCGTCGCTATGAAGAACAACAAGGTCACAACAAACAGCCCCCATGCTGAGGATAAGAGCAACCAAAACCTCCACGGCGGCATCGGTCATTGTTAGGGCACCAGAGGCTGCCTATCTCAAAATATCCACCAAGTGAAGGGAATCGCGAAGGAGACGAGCCTAACCGGTCCTAGTAAGGATGTTAACAGAAAGAAAACGACGCAGAGCCCTTTGACCAAGAAACTGAGTGAGGTCGGATAGAACGTTGAACGACTCAGTTCTGACTGTACCCGGGTCGTCTCAGTTTCTGGTTTTGGCCGGGATGGAAATTGCCTCTCTGATCGGGACGCCTTCCTTCGGGTCCTGGATTATTCTCTGGAACGCTCTGATGATCTCCTTGGTCACTGGTCCCGGTTTACCCTCCGCTATCAGCACTCCATGAATCTTGACGACAGGAACGACTTCCGCCATTGTTCCTGTTAGAAATGCTTCGTCAGCGGTCATGAGCTCGTACGGAGTAATGTCTCTCTCTCGCACCTCGTATCCTAACTCCTCGGCGAGTTTCATAACACGCGCTCTAGTTACCCCGTGTAGAATTCCTGCCGCCGATGTTGGCGTATGAATTATTCCCTGTTTCACGATGAAGAGGTTTGACCCGTGGAACTCCGAAACCATTCCTCTGTGGTCAAGCATTACCACTTCGTCGGCGCCTGAGTCGATGGCTTGGAACTTGGAAAGAACGCTCTGGATATAGTTTAGAGACTTGACCTCGTGGCTTGTCCCGTCGACCATGTCACGTCTCAGGCTGGAGATGACAGCAGTGACACCTTTCTCTCTAGCTTCTTTTCCGTGGGCGGGAAGTACGGGCTCAGTCATGATAATGATAGAAGGCTTTGGGCAACTCCGAGGGTCCAATCCGAGGTTTCCACGGCCCCGCGTGATAACGAGACGGATGTACGCGTCGGATAAGTTGTTTCGTCGTAGAGTTTCTACGATAGCGTTCATGACCTGCTCCTTAGTGAGGGGAATGTTGACCCGGATTACCCGTAGTCCTTCGAATAATCGTTCTACGTGTTCGCGTAGCCGAAAGACTGTGCCGTTGTAGGCGCGAATGCCTTCGAAGACCCCGTCTCCGTAGAGGAGCCCATGGTCATAGACTGAGATCTTGGCTTCGCCCTTGGGGTGGTATTCACCGTCGATGTAGACGAATGGTTCCTTCCCCGCCATAAATGTCCAGAAAGAGAAATGCGCGTACCGGGTATAAAAGTGCAAGCTCCCATTATGATCGATGAATGGTAATCGCTACCTAAATCGTAATCTACTCGAACGTCATTTGCGTCACCGGAGTTTGGGCCGGTAGTTCAGCCTGGTTAGGAGCACTGACTCCCCGGAGAGAACGTCCGCCTTACACGCGGAAACCCTCGCACGAGGGCCGTAGGGTCGGGAGTTCAAATCTCCCCCGGCCCACCAAGCTCTACTTTCGGCCGGTCTTTGATTTTCTTCTCTGCGATACACGTGCTTTGGGTGATTTGCTTCGAGACCGCTTCTCGTATTTGGGCTGGTACAATTCCACCTCTAGGTCGCCAGGCATTCGAAAGTGGGTCAGCATTCCCCAGCCCTCATCGGTGATGCCTGATGTGAACTCGACATCCCGAGATTTCAGTTCCTCAACCGTTTTCTTGATGTCATCGCAATAGAAGGAAACCGAATGAAACACTCTGTCTGATGGATGACAGCCTAGATCCGCTTCTGGCATGTCGAAGATCAGCCAGCCTTCGCCAGTATCGGTAAAAGGGAATCTGAGCTTGTCCCGAATAAACGCCCGCAACTCCTCTGGCTTAGGCGTATAGAGCAATGCGTGAAGCCCCTTGATCAATTTCTATCCTCCATGCTTATCGCTTTCGTCTCCAAAACGACTCAGGCTCCTCTCACGCCCGCGGCAAATAAAGGGGTAGCATTCTCTAGCCTGCCGGTACAGACAGCCTAGGCGAGACGCATCGATTTGTGTGTGCGACCGGATGTCTGGGCGAGAATTTTTTCAGTCTCTTGATTGCTCGACGTATCGTCTTTGGCTTCTTTGAGAAGGAGAACCTGAATCGTAGCCTCCCCTGAGATGGGTTATGGAAGAAGCTAGATCCCGGAACACCCCCGACGCCTACCTTGCTGATCAAGTGTAGGGCCAGCTTTCGGTCATCCTTGAAGCCCGTGCTATTTGTCCTAGTCCAGACGTAATAGGCGCCCTCAGGTTTGAAGACGCCGAATCCGGCACTCGTCAACGACTCAACCAACATTTCTCTGCCTGCACGATAGTTTTCTCGCAGCCGGTCATAGTAGGATTCTGGAAGCTGAAGAGCGGCGGTGCACGCTTCCTGTAGCGGTGTTGGGGCGCACACGGTGAGGAAATCGTGAACTTTTCGTATCGCCGAGGTGATGGGCTTTGGTGCGACCACGTATCCTACGCGCCAGCCGGTCACGCTGTATGTCTTGGAAAATCCTGAGATGGTGATGGTTCGATCCTCCATTCCCCGGAGGCTTCCAATGCTAACGTGCTGGTGTCCATCGTATAGGATATACTCGTAGATCTCGTCAGTGATCGCATAGGAGTCGTAGTCCTGGCAGAGATCGCGGACAAGGCCTAGTTCCTGACTCGTTAGAACTCGTCCTGTTGGATTGTGCGGTGTGTTGACGATGATGGCCTTGGTCTTATGGTTGAATGCCCGTTTGAGGGTTTCTTCTTCGATTCGGAAATCTGGCTCACGCAATTTGACGTAACGGCATTTTGCGCCCGAGAGAATCGCGTCCGGGCCGTAGTTCTCGTAGAAGGGCTCGAAGATTACTACCTCATCTCCAGGATCCAACAGAGCTAGCTCCGAGGCGATCATGCCTTCCGTTGTACCGCACGTGACCGTGATCTCGTCCATGTCGCAGTCAATGTGGTTGTAGGCTCTCATCTTGCGGGCGATAGCTTTCCTCAAACCTATCGTCCCATAAGTCGTGGAGTACTGATTGTATCCTTTCGAGATCGCGGTTGCAGCCGCTCGTTTGATAGCGGTCGGCGGGTCGAAGTCGGGAAAACCTTGGGCAAGGTTGACGGCCCCGTAGGCTTGGCAGAGCCTGGTCATTTCCCGTATGACAGATTCGGTAAACCCAGCGGCTCTGGTGGAAGGCCCCTTTCTCATAACGCCGACTTCCACGTCGAGGCTAGTAAGGATTCCTTCATGATCGCTGGGTGGAGTCTAAATAAGCCATCACTAGGAAGAAGCCCACGCCGATGGTCCACTGCTCCATCTTTCTCTATCGGGTCCCGAAGAGGAAAGCGGAAGCCTTCGTCCAAGCCTTGAAACCGATAATGAAACTGTTCCTAGACTCAGGGGCACTTTCTGAGGAGCTTCTTCAACCCAGGGAGATGGAGGGCAAGTTCGGATCGATGAGTCTTCCTCCAGCGATCGGAATGTCAGAGGAGGAAGATCTTTGGGTCGAGATTGCGCGATTCAAAGACGCCTCCCACATGAAGGACGTGCATGCGACCGTGGCCAAGAATCCTCATCTTGAAAAGCTCCATTCCCGCTTCGACCTACTCATAACTGGAAAACATGTGTATCACGCGGAGTTCGAATCCCTACAACAAAAATAGGCGGGATCACACCGTCCACGATTGGAGAGAGACTCCCTCTAAAAAGCCCGCACTCAAAACATCTCGAGAATTAGATCTTGCACCTTGAAACTGATGTTTGCATCGTTGGTGGAGGAATCATGGGTGCCGCTACGGCATACACAATCAGCCGGATGACCGAGAATAGGATTCTACTCCTCGATCGGTACGGTGTTGGAAACGACTATTGCAGCTCCAACGATATCAACAGGGTCTTCCGTTACGCGTATGGAAGTGATCAGTACTACACCAAGATGGCAATCGAAACCCTAGGATTATGGACGAAACTTGAAAAGGAAACCAATCATGAACTGCTGATTCCTACTGGTTTGCTGATGCTGGAAGGGGACGATGATCGCGCCAACAAGTTCAATGAATCCAGCTTCAGAACCCTGACCAAGCTAGAGCTCGGCGCCCACATCTACGAGGGCCCAGAACTCAAGGAGCACTTCCCACAGTTCCAAGCTGAGAACGCATTCTTTGACCCTCACGGAGGAGTTCTCCTAGCATCGAAGAGTCTGAAGACCTTTGCGTCCGAGGCTAGAAACCACGGAGTGAAGATTCTGAAAAAAAAAGTCACAAAGTTTCGAGACAAGCCCAGCCTCGAAATAGAGACAGCCGAAGGAGATAGAGTCCAAGCTAAGAAAATGGTCGTGACCGTAGGACCTTGGACTAACGCTCACCTGAAAAATGGGCTCACAGGAATAACCCCCACCAGACAGCAACTCGTCTATCTCAAACCCTCTCGAGACCCGGAGAGGTTCAAGCCTAGCTCTTGCCCAGTTTTCTTTACAGATCACCACTATGGTCTTCCAGCTGCCGGTATCAATGGAGTCAAGATATCTAACAAAGAACTGATCGACCCTGTCGACCCTGAAACCGCTAGAAGATCAGTTGACCAAGAACAAATAGAACAATGCAGGGACGCGTGCCGCAGGTTTGTCCCCAGCCTAGCCGAAGGAGAAGTAGTCCAGACAAAAGTGTGCCTCTACGACATGACCGAGAATTCCGACTTCGTCATAGACAGAGACCCTGACCATCACGACATCGTCTATGGGTACGGCTTCTCGGGGCACGGATTCAAGTTCGCGCCTTTGGTCGGTAAACTGCTAGCTGAACTAGTTCTAGACCTAGATCCCAGCTTAGATCTTTCTCGATTCTCAGTTCAGAAGTCTGAGAGAAAGCGGCAGATAACAAGTGGCCAGCTAGGTAAGGGCGAGTAGTCCAGCTAATACCAGCGAGCCTAGTAGGGCCTCTAGGTGCATTACCCTAGCCTTACGCCGATCCAGTTTCTTCCATTTGTCAGACCTGACCTCCATTTTGGTATCAGACCTGCCAAAGGCCATACCGGATGGCTCGTGGAGGTCGTAGGTGCCCCTGGAGGCGTGAAGGACACAGAACGACATCGTTCCCTCTAGGGCTGCCAGGAGGGCCAATGTAGAAAGGGATAGCCAGCAAGAGCCGAAAAGGGGCAAAAACCGGCCCGAGGACAAGAACGTCAACCGCGACGAATAGAGCTATTATCCCTACTCCTGTGGCTAGTCGTATGGCCCGTCCCCGGGCGCCAATATTGCACCTGCCAGGGACGTATTCCGGAGCCATTTTTCTCGACTTTTTGAAAAGAGTAACAAGCTTCATTTGTGGCCCCCGACACCTATATGAGTACAATTGGCAGGCACTTCCACGGTCTCACCGGAAAAGGATAACCAGCTTAACCCAGCGCGGACCCCGCAGACCACATATCCAATGGGGGGCTCGGTGATGAGCCGGAGGAAGACACGACCCCGAGATGAGGTCGGACACTATGTTTGCCCCAACTGTGGCAGCCCAAGCTTAGTTCGAGATGCTGAGACAGGTGAGGTCATTTGTACCAACTGCGGCTTCGTTCTATCCGACCCTGCTGAACAATATGCGCCCCCGGTTCCCAGACGAACCGAGGAGGGACTCCTCGAGAGCCAATCAGGCCCCCCTGGAAGATTCTCGGCGTTTGACAAGAACCTCTCCACGATAATCTCCAGGGCTCAAGCATCCAACAGGTCGCTTAGCGCCGACGAGAGGTTGCAATTATGGCGATTGCGAAGGACCCAACTCCGCGCATCCGCTGGATCCTCAACTGCTAGAAATCTGTCCCGGGCGATGAGCCAGCTCCGCGGACTCGCTGGACGACTGAACCTGCCAGAGGTCGTCACCGAGCGAGCGGCGCTCATGTATAGGAGAGCGCTCAACAAGGGTCTTGTCAGAGGCCGACCGATAAACGGAATGGTCGCGGCTTCCACCTACGCAGCCTGTCGATTGACTGATGTGCCTCGCTCTTTGAGCGAGATCGCGAAGGCATCCGGGATGAGCAGGAAACTCCTAGCCCACTACTACAGAGCCCTTGTCCGGTCTCTCGACGTGACCATGGCTATTGAAGACCCATTGAAGCGGGTTTCGAAAATAGCGTCTCGAGCGGGAGCAGACTCCCAAACAGAGATGCTGGCAGGGAAGATTTTGCGAGAAGCTATTCGATTGAGGGTTAATGTCGGAAAGGACCCGGATGGTTTAGCAGCTGCCGCACTCGACCTTGCGGCCAGAATAAGGGGCTCGATGGTTATGCAGAGAGACCTCGCAAAAGCAGCGGGTGTCTCCGAGGTTACTATACGAAGCAGGATGAGAGATCTCAAGGCTGCGGCCAAGTCTCTTGGCCTGCCTGAAGTCGCGTAACAGTCACTGCGCCAGTTCTTCTCTGGTAACACGAGTCTAAACCTAGCATGGCCTTCGCATAGCCTTCTGCAATAGGAGGGTGTTGAGCCAGCGTACATGCTGGCGTAGGTCAAGCCTAGAGGGCTGGAAAAAAACGGAACCTTACGTAGCCGCGACCCTAAACATCGGAACAATCATAGTAGACGCTTTGATGATTCTGGTTATCATCAAAGAGCCTCTCTCTTATTTTCGACCCTACAAGACCTACTTCCTAACTATCTACGCTTTCTTCAACGCGTTTCCAGTCTCACAATTAGTTTTGATATTCTTCCCCAACCAAGATCTGATCAGACTTACCACTCAAGCCTTCGCGGCCGCTGCCGCCATCATTGCCACATTATGGGGGTTACTGGTAACCAAGCTGTACTTCTATCCCGAGAAATTCTCTCTTCGTTCGGCACTTGCCAATCCTCGAAAACCAATACACCTTGCTTTCCTTCTCTATCTTGTTCCCATGGTGTTGTTGGTCATACTGACCATTGTAGATGCGCCATCTATAGACCCGAAGCCAAACCGTCAAGCATTCTACGTACTTGACAATACATACTATCAAGTGGTCGGCCTGGGTTCTTTCCTCCTGACCGTCGCCGCGGTCGTGATCTCAGCCTTCACTCTCTACTCGTTCATTGTCCTATCTCGACTAAGATCTCAACTGAGGGACCGAGAGGTTAGAGGTGCTCTGAGGGTAATCGCTAGATGTTTCGCAGCGATCTCAGTATTGTTGCTGTTTGGATATGCCACTGCGAGTTTCGGATACAGCCTGTTAGGAGTGGTGCATTTTGCCTGCGTTATTCTTCTGCTCCTCTCAGTGACAGCATTCAAGAGACCAACTTTCCTGCGAGCATTCCTCGGACTTGTTCCCTCCTTAGGTCCAAATCCAGGCGTGATGCGAGGTGACCAAATTGTTCTAATCTATGAAAAAGATGAGGCGAAAATGACCCCAATTGCTCGATTTGTTAATGAGGGGGTCAACCAGCAAAACCGAGTGCTCTATTTTCACTCCAATGACGAGGGGGCAGCCCGGGATGAGCTATCAAGAAACGGAGTGGACGTGAAACACAACCTGACTAAGGGAAACCTCCGATTACCATCTCTTGAAAGTCTCTACCAAGGCGAAAACCTTCTCGATGAAGAAGCAGCAATCGGGCAATGCCAAGAACTAGCCAATGAGACGAGAGCTTTGAGCAAGAATGGGCTGCGGATAGTGATAGATTATGGTGATAGAATCAAGCGTCCGCTCCAGAAGTTCGTTAGCCACATCGCGGACTCCAGGTGGGCCACTCCAGACCATTATGTTCAAGTGATGATGACTTTTGCGGACCGTGCTTTCGAGAATGAACAGGCAACCCTTAGTCTTTTGAAATCGAAGGTCCCTGTCATTGACCTAACCGAGTCGAGCGACGTCTTCTCTCGCACAGTTGGACTGTCCCATGACGAAATCGCCGGACGAAAAATCCTACTAGAATACGACCCACTCTCCGGCTATGAAAAAATACTCAAATCGCTTGCCACGGAAGCCACTTCCAATTTCGAGCGAGTAATTCTATTCACCAGAAAGGACAGCCCAATTCATTCAACCATGGAAGATGAGCCGGGGTTGAAGATGTTCGTCCTAACATCGAGAGTGTCTTATCCAAAGGAGGAAAGCGAGAACGTGGTCCTCATACCAGCATTCGACAGCTCTCTCATTCTGGACTCGATGAACAAGACTATCGAAGCCTATGCCGCAACCCCCTTCACCATGATTTTCGATAATATTTCGCATCAAATCTTTACCCTTGGAACCGAAAGAGCGCATTCATTCGTTCGCCAAGCCCTTGAGCTAATGGTCTCAAATAGGATCACAGGCGTCTTTCTGCTAAACTACCCAGCACACGACGTGAAGACCGTCTCGATGTTTGAGAATCTCTTCGATCTCGAACTAATATCGAGTCAGGGTACTCGCATCCCCGAGGTCAGAAAGAAGCTTACCCTATCAGCTTGAAAGTCAATTCCGATCTAGGAACGATCTTCCCTCTATGGGGGACGGGTTAGCGGAGTGACCTGCTGCCCTCGAACTTGCCAATTAGCTCAGTAAGGAAGTCCGAAAATCCCCGGAGATTAACGCTGCGAATTTCTTTCTCGCAATCAGCAACCTTCCGAATGTAAGAGTGGGCCCGACTCTTGAAGACCCATTCCAGTTTGCTGAGCTTAGGAACTGTTGACGCATCACCAAGTTCGTTGTGTCGGATGAGCCCTTTCCTCAAGGCGAGCGAGATTATTGGAGATGACACATCGCCCTCCAAGACTTCACTCGGATAGGTGGTCATCATGTTGCCCACGTGGGCGACTTTCTGAGCCAGACATGCAACCGTTCTGACAAGCCCAAGTTCCTTCATGTCGAAGGCTGGTGAACACATTAGGTCCATGTCGATAGCCACCTCTACCAAGCATCCGTAGGAAGAATAGAAGCTCGTCTCGATCGGATTCTCAATACCATCGGTGTTAGCGAGAGAGCTGTACATCATGGAGGAAAGGACCTGGCGAAGGTCAAAGTAGAAGACCCTCTCGAACTCCTTGAACCTTGGATAACAAGATACTGAAGAAAGGGAATCCTCCCATATCCTTCTTCCAACAGCAAGGTACTCGCTTGTTTCAGCAGTTCGAGCACTCTCCTGCCATGGGATATCCGCAAGGTCTTGAAGTAGAGAATAACTTCTCGTCGTACGATTATCGGCGAGGTCATCTGCGAGAATATCAAAAACCGTCAGCTTGGTCTTATCCTCACTCAGAGCTCGCTTCCAGTCGAAAGCCACGCAGGGCAGAGTAATCCAAGAGTAGACGTCGTGGATCCACGCGAAATAGTCGATATTTCTTCGACCGACCGACTTGTAGAGGTCGATTACTTCCGACAACTCGAGTCGTCCAAGTGATTCGGGCGGGAAGGTTTCGGGGCCTTTCTTTCCGTCTAGAATCGTTCCCACGACCGACAACCTCCTTAGTCCTCCAAGCTTTGCTTCTGTTTAGTTTCAGCTATGTCTCTGCAATATAATTGTCACCTACCTTTCTCGTAGAAAAAGGTCTACGGCAGTTATATTCGGAGAAGCTACCTTTTGATAGAAATTTCCAGCATATCAGGAAAAACGGCTCTATTACCAAAGAGAGGGAACGGGAAAAGGGAATCGATTAGGCGAAGTGATCTTTGCTGGCCCAGAAAAGGAAGTTCTTCCTCAGTCCGAGGAGGAGGAATGACGCACCCACAGTCTCTAACACACCTCCAATCGGAAGGAGTCCAATCGGAGTCAAGGATTCGATGAGAAACGCAACAACTCCCATGCTGGAGAATATTGCGCTGAGACAGATGTAGACCCAGGCTCTAGCCGCAACATTTCTCTTGAAAAGAAACAGAGTTCTGAGACTATAGTAGATGAGACCCATCGTCAATGTTATACCGATGATAGAGACGACCAGGATTGTGGGGTCCAAGGAACTATCTTCGACTAAAGCGACCCGCTTTTACTTAGAGGCCATGTAACTCCCAGCCTCGTTGACAGGTCTGGAACTCAGAGCCCAAACCATAAGGGTCAAACTGTTAAACTGGAACTGAAAGAATAGAAACACCAACATCGTCTCCGGGAAATCCAATTGACTGCTTCTGCTGACTTTAGCTTCCTATTTGACCTCGGGCTGGCCGTGTTCGCAGCCCTGGGTTTCAGCTACCTCTTCTCAAAAATCAAGCAACCCGTTGTCGTAGGCCAGCTGATCGCTGGGATAATCATTGGACCTTTCGGGCTCGGACTTATCCAAAACCTCAACACGATTAACCTGCTCGCATCTCTCGGAATCATACTCCTCCTCTTCACCGTCGGACTCGAACTGGACCCACTAGAGATCAGGAAGATTGGACCGGACAGTTTCATACTTGCAGTCGTCGAGCTCACAGTCACTTTCATCACGGTTACACTAGTCGGGCTTGCAGTCGGCCTAACTCAGATTGAAGCGGTCTTCGCGGCAGCTGTCGTTGCTACTACGAGTACAGCGATAATGAGCAAGATTCTACTCGAAACCAAAAGCCTGCGGGCCAAAGAATCCCACACCGTAGTGACCGCTTCAATAATCGAGGATTTCGCGACCGTATTCATGCTTCTATTGCTGCCGGGTCTCGCCGCGGCCAGCAACCAAGTTCCCCCGATCGAAATTGTCGTCCTCTCACTGAAAGGAGCTTTGCTCGTGGGAATAATCTTCTTCTTCGGCTGGAGAATCGCGCCATGGCTAATAGAAAGGATCAGCAAAGCGGATCAAGAATACAAGGAGACCGCGTTTCTGCTCGCCCTCTCCTTCGGCTTCGCCTTCGCCCTCCTCTCTTCCTACCTAGGTTTCTCGCCTGCGGTTGGCGCGTTTCTCATGGGCTTGATGATCCGGGGGCCCCAAGCTCACTTTGTGAAGGAGAAGGTTGGTCCGATCAAAGACCTGTTCATTGTCCTCTTCTTTGTCTCTATGGGAACACTCATCAACATTGGAGCTCTCCTTACAGTCACACTACCAATCATAGCAGTCCTGGGAATGGCTATCCTCGGAAAATTCCTCGGCTGCTGGGCCGGTGCCAGACTGTCGGGGGCAAAGGATGAAGCCACCCTAGTCGGCCTCTCGATGCTACCCCGTGGGGAATTCTCTTTCATCGTCGCCCAAGAAGGCACCGGTCTAGGAGTCGCAGCGCAGATCCTCTACCCCGTAGCAGGGCTCGCAACCCTAATCAGTTCTATCATGTCCTCCGTCGGACTTCGACTCTTCAAACCCAAGAAGACCCCTGACACCCCGAGGATCAAGCTTTCTCAACGTATACGCCAACTTGGCCGACCCGGAAATACCAATAGGAAGAAGGGTTGAAGATCCCTCCAGGAACTGGCCTCTTGTTCGCCGGGTCCGGTCTATACTGGGTCCTGTCGGGTCCCCTCATCGGCTGGTTCAGCGTATTGAATCCGACACAAATACATCTATCACAAATGGGATTGACCCTAGTCCTCATCACAGGTATCGCTTGTCTGGTCGTGGGACTCTGGATTATTCCAACAGATTTTCAAGAGCTCTGCAATCTCTTCTCTAGAAATGATGGCTGGATGTTCACTATCCCGATAGTTCTGGTCGTTGCAGACATCTACCTTACTCTGCTTGGTTTGTCAGTGGGCAATTGGGAATTGAACCCGTTCGTCGCGTCAGCAGTCCAGATTGGATCATGGGCGGTCGTCCCTTTCGTCGTATCCTACATGGCCCTGTCGGTAGGATTGGGACTAGGGATGTTGAGTGTTGGGAAATGGTTGTTTGGAATCGTGCGACCGTCAAGATTCATTCCTTTCGCAATAACCTGTGGGGCCGCTTCGTTTGGACCCTTGAGCAATGCAGAGTTGTTGGCATTTCCCAGAGTAGGACCAGGCGTCTCTCTTATCGGCACAATCGTCGAGGTAGTAGCGTTGTCAGCGGGAATCTATGCTCATTTTCGAAAGTTTGAGCTGGGGAGATTGTCTTTGACTTAGGCCTCCGCCCTAGGAAGTAAACTGTCGCGGCGACGATTGCGATAGCTGAGGCGATCCCCACCCCTATGATCGCTGAGGTTGATAGGGTTCCCGCCCCTGAAGGAGATCCCACAGTCAAGGCAATGGTAGCTGAGTGAACCAATGATCCGCTTGTCCCCGTGACATTCACGCTGTAGTTCCCTTTGGGTACAGCGGTGGAATAGGCTCCGGAAGACGCGGCCGACACAGTAAGAGTTGAGGACGCGGACCCGCTTGAAGACAACGAGACAGAGGTAGGGCTGAACGTTACCTGCGGTCCAAAGGACGAGAGGGCGGAGGCTAAAGAGACGGTCCCAGAGAACTCGCTAAGGCTGGTCAACGTTACCATGACAGTTCCGGACGATCCTGGAGCAACTGTCAGTGAGGAAGGGTTTAGAGCGATCTTGAAGTCTGGCATGGTTACTGTAACAATAACGGTGGTCGAATGCGAACCTGGTGAACCTGTTCCGGTCACTGTCACTGAATAACTACCCTCTCTCGTGGAATTAACAGAGAGGGTTGCCGTGCCTGAGCCCCCCGGAATCGAAGTCGGAAGAATGCTAGAGTTAAGGCCAGAAGATGGAGACGCTGACAGCGTTACTGTGCTCGAGAATCCGTTGGTGGGTGCTACGGTGATGGTGGAGGTCCCTGAGACTCTCGTGTTGAGCGATCCAATCGCTGTCGGATTGGCAGCTATGGTGAAGTCAGGCGTCGGTGGTCCTTGGACAACGAATTTCCCAATCATAAAGGGTGGCGAATGATACGTGCAGTAGTAGAAGTAAGTGCCGGGAGCAGATGCAACGGTGAAAGGCGCAACCTGCACAGTGGTCTGCGATGGAGGGATGTCTCCGGAGCACACGTCGGGACCCGGATTCGGACAATCATTTGTAATGCTACTGTTGTCAAAGTCTACGAGGAGACGGTGAGTGTAATCTTCCCCAATTAGGATGAACGAGATGGTGTCACCTTGCGTAACTGTTATTGTCGGGTTTGCGCCGGAGGGTTTGGAATAGTTCCATCCGGAAAGGTTCGCGTAGAGGGTAATGTTGGCAGCCGCAGCTTGCACCTTGTGAATAAGCGCCAGATGTCCGCCGAAGGGTATCGACAACAAAATGAACAGTCCAATGAGCAGTGCTAGGAGGAATCTACGTCTGGGCAAAGACAACCTCCTATTGGGATAGGATGTGATATTAAAACCGATGGTTCATTCCAAGAATCTGCCTCAGCAATTGAAACCTCCTGAACAAAAATCTTCTCTTAACACCGCCGGGTCCCGCGAGAAAAAAAATGCCTTGGGTGCATCAGAAAATCCTCGTTTGAGGTTTCTCGTTCAGGAGCACCACGCACGGCGGCTGCATTGGGATTTTCGATTGGAACTCGATGGGGTCCTGAAGAGCTGGGCCGTTCCCAAGGGTCCACCAACAGAACCGGGGGTCAAGCGGTTGGCCGTCGAAGTTGAGGATCATCCCCTGAGCTATTTTGGGTTCGAAGGGACCATTCCGAAAGGCGGGTATGGTGCCGGCGAGGTCAAGGTCTGGGACAAGGGACCCTATGTCCTCGAGCTCAGGGAGCCACGAAAATACCATGTGCTGTTGAAAGGACGGAAGTTGAAAGGTGACTATCGTTTGATCAATTTCAAGGACAAGAATTGGTTGATATACAAAGTGGCGTGAACGATCAAGGCTAGGTCTGTTTTTCTTTCCGTCGGCATTCCTCGAGCATCTCCACTGCGCTTCGCAGATGCGGTATGGCTATCGATCCACCAACGATTAGTCCTATGTTGAAAGCTTCGAAAAATTCTGCGTCGGTGACTCTCTGCTCAACACACTGAATAATATGGTAAGTGACACAATCGTCGCAACGAAGCACGAGTGAGGCGACAAGTCCCATCAGCTCTTTGGTCTTTCTAGGAAGCGCGCCATCGTTGTAAGCTTGTGTATCTAGGTTGAAGAAGCGTTTGATCTGAAGGTTTCCTTTTTCCAGAATCTTCTCGTTCATTTTCTCCCGGTAAGCTTTGAACTCTTTGAGGGAATGGTCGTGGCCTGCCATTTCTAGGCTCATCTATGATCAGGTTCTAGTCCTCGTATTAGAATGTGGGTCGAGGAATTTCACGGGAGACTGAGAACACTCGGGTTCAGAAGCAACAGATAGTAGGCTACGGCTAGGATTCCTAGGATAATTATCAGATATCCTATCGCTTCAAGCGCTCTCTTTGCAGGTGCGAGGCCAAGCTCGGTAAGAGTTGACTGGAACCGGAATATTCCATGGTATAGCGATCCCGCAACGGTTACGAATAGAAATAGAGTTCCGATGTGGTGATGGCTGAGTATCGCGCTGGTGGGATCTCCACCGGCCATGGGCCATAGCCCTAGCGGGTAGGCAATTCCCACCAAGTAGATCAATACTGGAAGTAGGAAGGCTGCGATGAAGCCTCCCATGGAGAAGACTCCCCAGAGAATTGCGTGTAGACGGGCGACCTTTGGCATCATGGGGCTACCTGAGAACGAGTATCTGAATTACCGCGTAGGAAATAATCAGCAATAGGACAATGTTGACCAGTAACGCTTGCCAGGGCTTGCTCGTCGTCTTCCCGAGCTTGATCGGTTGGACTTTGCCGATCAGATAGAACCATGTGAAAGCGTGGTACAAGGTGAACGGCAAGGCTACGATGTTGAACGCTATGATTCCCGGATTCCTCATCAGAGCAAGAGCGCTGTCTTTCGCTCCCGATGCGAACAGGGATATTTCGTAGATGTAGATGAGACTGAAGAGTGCGACGAAGAAGCTGGTCCATTCCCGGATCATGTACCGGGTGAAGTGGCTGTTGGAGAGCCACCATCCGGGCCCAAGCTTTCGCCTGTATTCGGGAAACGGTTTCTCTTTGGACAATGTTATTTTCCGCCCCGCGGCATCACCAGCGATTTCAGAGCATTGGTAGCGCCGAGGATTTTTGTCTTCTGAATCGCGAGCATAGGATCAACACCCTTGGGGCAGACGACGCTGCATTCTCCGACCAAGGTGCATTCCCAGACGCCTTCTAGCTCATGCACGATCGGAAACCGGACATCCTTCCCCTCGTCTCTGGAATCCTCAATGTATCGGTAGGCAAGGGCGATGGCGGCCGGACCTAGGAACTTCTCGTTGAGCCCGTAAACCGGGCAGGCGGAATAACAGAGCATGCAGTTGATGCAGGAAGAGAACTGAGCGTAGCGTTCCAGTTCCTCAGCGCTCTGACGGTACTCGCCTTCTTCCGGGGGAGATTCTTTCTCCTTGATTATCCAGGGCTTGATCTCCACAAGTTTGTGCATGAAGTCGTCCATGTTGACGACTAAGTCTTTGATTACCGAGAAGTGTGTGAGGGGTTCGACCTTTATCGTCCGTCCTTTGAACTCGTGGAGAAAGCTGGCGCAGGTGAGCTTCGGGACCCCGTCCACATTCGCGCCGCAGCTGCCGCAGACCCCCATTCTGCAGGACCAGCGGTATGTCAGCGTCCCGTCTAGGTTGGCTTTGATGTAGTTGAGCGCGTCAAGTACAACCATGTCCTTCCGGTAGGGGACCTTGTAGTCCTGGAAGAAGGGTTTCCCGTCTTTCTCAGGACGATAACGCGTTACCCTTATCGTCGCGATGTCTTGGCTCATTAGTAGACGCGAGCCTCCGGTTTCCAACGGGTAATGCTTACTGGCATCGTATCTATCCTCGGAACGGTTTCGGTCTCATAGACAACAAGGTGCTTGAGGAATTGAGCATCGTCACGTTTGGGATAATCCGTTCGAGCGTGCGCTCCCCTGGATTCCTTCCGTGCTAGCGCAGCATAGGCGATGGTCTCGGCGACATCAAGCATGAAATCCAGCTCAAGCGCGGAAACCAGGTCGGTATTATAGACGCGGTCCTTGTCTTCAACGACTGCGTTCTTCATCCTCTGTTTCAAATCTCCGATGAGTCCGCAGGCCTGTTTGAGACTGTTCTCGTCACGGTAAATGCCGACATGCTCTTCCATAGTCTTCTGCATTTCTGCTCGGATGGTCGAGATTTTCTCGCCTCTCTCAGATTTCAGAACTCTGTCGTAGATTCGCTTCTCTTCTTCTAGGGCGAGTCCTTGAACAGGGTTTCCGAAGTTCGGCGATCCCTGCCTGGCCGCGTACTGAGCTGCTCCGATGCCGGCCTCAGCACCGAACACAAGGCACTCCGTTAACGAGTTGCTACCTAAACGGTTTGCACCATTCATGCTGACGCAGGCCATCTCTCCCGCGGCATAGAGTCCGGGGAGACCTGTATAGCCGTGAATGTCGGTATGGACGCCGCCCATCATGTAGTGCTGACCTGGCCTTACGGGTATCATCTCATGGACAGGATCTATTCCCAGGTACCTCTCCGCCAGTTCTTTAACGAAGGGAAGCTTTGCCTCGATCGTTCCCGCCCCGAGATGTGTGAGGTCCAAGTGGACGTAGCTGCCGTATGGGCCTTCGAATGCCCGGCCTTCTTTGATCTCGGTCATTTCGGCTCGCGACAAGATGTCTCTCGGCCCAAGCTCCATTTTGTTGGGAACGTACTTTTTCAGGAACCGTTCGCCATCCTTGTTCAGCAAATGACCGCCCTCTCCCCTGGCGGCCTCGGTGATCAGTATACCGGTGTTGGGCAGTAATGTGGGATGGTATTGGACCATTTCCATATCTTTGAGCGGGACGCCTGCCCTGTACGCCATGGCCATTCCATCACCTGTCTTGATCCATCCGTTGGTTGTGAACTGGTAGATTCTGCCGCATCCACCGGTTGCGATCACAACAGCTTTCGCGAGAAACGAGGCGAGTTCGCCTGAACGTATGTCGATCGCAGTTACACCGTCGACTCGGCCATTGTCCACGAGTATCGACGTGGTGAACCATTCGTCGTACCTGTGAATGTTCTCAAACTTTAGGCTGGTCTGGAAGAGCGTGTGCAGGAGGTGGAATCCGATCTTGTCCGTAGCGAACAATGTTCGTTTTACACTCATTCCTCCAAACGCGCGCACGCTGATGCGGCCGTCCGGGTCACGGCTGAAAGGACAGCCCCAATGCTCAAGACGGATTGACTCCTTAGGCGCCTCCTTCACGAAGAACTCTACCGCGTCCTGATCTGCAAGAAAATCGCTTCCCTTGATCGTGTCATACGCGTGCAGGTCGAAGTTGTCATAGTCCGTCCTTAGGACAGCGGCCATGCCCCCCTCAGCGGAAACTGTGTGGCTGCGCATTGGATAGACTTTGGACACGATTGCGACGTCTAGCTTGGGATCGAGCTCAGCTGCAGCAATGGCAGCCCGGAGTCCAGCCGCGCCACCCCCAATGATCAAGACATCGTGATTAAGATGGTCCACTGCGGTTCAGCTTCCTGCCCTCGACGAGTGGCTGTTAACGAATCCGCCCGTATTTTAAATAGAGTCAGGAATAGAGCGAGAACCACGGACGAATGCGTATGATCTCGCTGATCAGAACTCTGCCTTCACGACTCTGAGGGCTTGACCCTCCGTGTCGTCAAGACTCATCTGGACGGAAAACAAGCCTCTCAGCGCGCCTAAGAATCGCTCTTCTGTCGTCTCCTTATTGACGAGAAATATCGCTGTGACTGTCGACGGGCTCAACAGCTCGATTAGCTGTTTGATACCTGAGTAGACTTGCTCCCACCTTTCCCCTCGGATCAGCTCAGTGATACTGTCGAAGACAAAGCTCAAAGCAACAGACCTGTTGTTCTCAAACAGATCCGTCATCAGCGAGGTCACCAAGCCCAACTCCTTATCCGGGATCTGGATCTCTCCATCTGGTGATTCGTCCGGGGCAGATACCATAGAAGAGGCGGCAACCATCCTCACCATTCTCTTTCCCTTCAATGCTCTGTAGAGCTTGCTCGACTTGGACGTGAAGAGGGTGCACATCTCTGCGTTGGCGATTCCCTCGTCGAAGAACTTTCTCACCAAGTCCTCGAAGTTCGAGTTCGATGAGTACTCAAGAAGAATCTTTGAGCCCTCAATCTTCGCATGGTCCAGGTTGACAAGGGCTGAAAACGGGTCAGACGCCTCTGAGAGGTTGACGAGCTCAACGTCACCGTTCTTCTGAAGGAAATCAGCAACTTGGGGCCGAGGTGCCTGGCTGGACTCCAGCAGAAGCACTTCTGCTTCGGGCTCATTCCTTGACTCCGTCTTGATCGATATCATCGCGCCTTGAAGATCCTGCCGTTCCAGCTCTTTCACAAACACGGTTGCTGTCTGGCTCAAACCAAACTTGTCGGAGAGACCTTCTTTCCCTGACCTTCTGTCATCAGAACTTGTCGAGGATGTGACAAACTTTCCGTTCTCTGTCCACTCTTTGAATCTAGAATCGTTGCGCGATAATCCCTCGACGAGCCAGGTGGCAGGAGATCTGAGAACTACCTTGGCGCCGGCCTCTATCGTGCTTCGAAAGGCAGAAGATAAGAATGATATCGATCGCGTACTGGTATCGTGTAGAACTAGGTATCGTTTTCCGAATTTTATCAGACTCTGGGGAAAGAGGCTGCTTTTCAAGAACCTAGTAGTTCCAGGAAGGGTCCGGATCGAAACGGCCAACAGGCAATAGAGCGCGGAACTGATGATGAGGCCTAGCTCGTAAGAGAAAGGGATCACGGGCGATAGGAGGAAGAATACTACGAGTCCCACCGTGGGGAAGCAAAGCCAGCTGGACAACATTAGGAGAAGAGAGTTTCTCGTATACGAGGTCTGGGCGCGGTTCAGAGATGAGAGGAGCAGTAGGGAAGGATACAAGACGATGGGAGCGGCAACTGCAACAGTGAGCGCAATGTACCATATGGGAAACGCAGGCAGCACGTATGCCTCGTTCCCGTACATCGTCAGGGACGAGGTGACTGGTTCAAAAGTGAGCGTGACTGCGAGCCAAATGCCAAGAATTAGGAGATACAAGGGAAACAGTATAGTTTTCTTGAAAATGATCTTTAGAGATTCTCCCAATGTTCTAGCTTCAGGACAGAACTGAACAACTGCTGCCGCATGGCCAAAGTTCATCGCGATTAGGGAAAAACCGACAAGCATTACGTAGGTTGCTATGATGCTTTGAGATAGAATTCTATCGATATCGGCCGCAAGAATTAGGAAGAAGTAGATGTTTAGCCGAATCAGGTTGTGTCGCGCAATCCCAACAAACGATTGTTTCTGTCGCAGAAGCAGCCATATGGAAAGGGCTGGAGCAACCATCGCAACTAGGTCTAGATAGACTGGGATAGACATGGTTACCCTTTCTTAGTCCCCTAGGTGTTCGTGAGAGTGTGTGTGGGGAACAGCGGAGGTTTCAAGATAACGTAACTGGGCGGCGTGCCCTATTGTTACTCGACTTGTCACGCGCAGCGGCTCCTCTCTTGAGACTCGAAATCGCTGTTTCGACCCTTCCAGTCAGCAAAGCGTATCCTTCCGCGTTCAATCTCTTCCGACGCCGATTACCAGCCCAGATAGGGCGTCCCCACATCGGGTCAGACGTGTACCTGGGAACCAGGTGCCAGTGAAGATGCGGCATCGCATTCCCCAACAGCTCATAATTCATCTTGTCAGGCTTGAACGCCCTCGACAGCGCGCTTGCCATGAGTGACATGTCCTCTAGAAACTGTTTGCGATCCTTGTTAGCCAGTCTGTAGAGTTCCTCTTCGTGCCACTTTAGTGTCAGAAACGTGTAGCCTTCAAACGCCTGATCTGGATTCAGCTTAGCAACTGACACTCGAGACTCGTAGAATACGAGATTCTTGGGCTCGTAGATACCTTGACACATCCAGCAGTCGGCCTGCAGACGCGACAAGAGAGACGAGACTTAGTCGGAATCCGATTGTTTTTAAGATGATGATGAGGATGGACGCGTCGAGGCCAGAGACCTTCGATTCCACGAGGACAACTGGTTTGGGTGTCAAATACTGACTCCTGGAACTGTGGGAAAGCTCGCCAGAGAATATGACCCCCACAAGACCGAGCGGGAGACACTCACTTGGTGGAGTACTAACCGGATTTACCAGAAGACAAAGAAGAAGCTCCTCAAACGTCCCAAGTTCTACTTCCTAGACGGTCCGCCGTACGTAACCAATGCTCCTCATGTTGGACTCGCTTGGAACAAGACGCTGAAGGACATCGTGATCCGATACTACAGGATGAAAGGTTTCAACGTCCACGACCAGCCTGGCTATGACTGCCACGGTCTTCCAGTTGAGGTGCTAATCGAAAAGTCGTTGAAGCTAACCTCGAAAAAGGACATTGAGAATGTTATCGGAGTGGACCGGTTTATCGCCGACTGCAAGAAATTCGCAGAAGAAAACGTCCAGGCCCAGACCAGGGTTCTGAAAGACCTCGGGATCTGGATGGACTGGGATAATCCCTATCTGACTTACAAAGACAGTTACATCGAATCTGTCTGGTGGACGATCAAGCGCGCGCAGGAGAAACGTCTTCTCTACAAAGCGTTGAAGGTAGTCCACTGGTGTCCCCGCTGCGAGACAGCACTCGCAGGCTACGAGGTCACTGATGAGTACAGAACCGTTCAGGACTTTTCGATATACGTAAAACTCCCTCTGGTCGAGAGACCGGGAGAGTTCATACTCATCTGGACCACGACCCCTTGGACGCTACCAGCAAACCTTGGCGTAATGGTACACCCAGACAAGCAATACGTCCTGGTGGAGGTTAATGGAGACAAGCTCATCTTTGCGAAAGAGCGGCTTGAACACGTCCTCGACGGACGACCCTACAAGATCCTAGAGGAGCACCAAGGACGCGAACTGGAAGGCATCCAGTACGTCCCACCTCTCCAAGAGGAGACCCATGCCCTTACGAGGGTGGACAGACATCGAGTCCTGCTCAGCTCTGAACACGTTTCAATGTCTGAAGGCACAGGGGCCGTCCATACCGCCCCAGGGCATGGGGAAGAAGACTTCGAGGTCGGCACGAAATACGGACTGCCAGCCTTCTCGCCAGTTGACCCGTCAGGTCGTTTCACCAATGAAGCGGGAAAATACGAGGGGCTGTCGGTTAGGGACGCAAACAGAATAATCATAGAAGACCTCCAGGGCAAGAACCTTCTATGGAAAGAGGAAACAATCGAACACTCGTACCCTCACTGCTGGAGATGCAAAACAGCCCTCATCCTCCGAGCGACAGACCAATGGTTTGTCAAAGTAACCTCCATCAAGAAGAAAATGCTGAGCGAGAACAAGAAGGTCCGATGGGTGCCAGAATGGGCCGGGTCCAAGAGATTCCACGACTGGCTGGAGGGCGCCAGGGATTGGGTAATATCTCGCCAACGCTACTGGGGCGTGCCAATACCAATATGGACCTGCGAGAAATGCGGGGAACACACCGTCGTCGGTTCCAAGGCAGAACTCGTCAGACTCGCTCATCACCCACCGAAAAAGTTTGAACTGCACAAGAACGGTGTCGACAAAATAGAGATCAGGTGCAAATGCGGGGGCATCGCAAAGAGAGAATCTGACGTTCTGGACGTCTGGATGGACTCCGGCGCAGTGTCTTGGGCCAGCCTTGGCTATCCAAAGATTTCTCGCGAGCTAAAACGCTGGTGGCCAGCGCACCTTATCCTCGAAGCACATGATCAGACAAGGGGCTGGTTCTACTACCAGCTCGTTCCTAGCGTCCTAGCCTTCAACCGAAGCCCATACCGAACAGTGCTGATGCACGGCCATACACTAGATGAGGTAGGAGAAAAGATGAGCAAGTCGAAGGGAAACTTCGTCAGCCCAGATGACGTTGTAGGAAAGTATAGCCGCGATGCTCTTCGATTCTACACCGTTCAGTCAACCCTCTGGGAGGATTTCCAGTTTTCATGGAACGCTGTTGAAGTGGCAGCAAAAGACCTCCAGATTGCGTGGAACGTCGTCTCGTTCGCCACACTCTACATGAACCTCGACAAGTTCATACCGGATTCATGGTCGGTTAAGAGAGTTTGGAAAAACCTGAGGCCCGAAGACAGATGGCTTGTCTCCCGGAGCGAGAGCTTACTGAAGGAAGTGACCAGCCATATGGAAGACCTAGAATTGCATCTTGCTCTGCGCAGACTGAGGGCTTTTGTAATAGAAGATTTGAGCCACTGGTACATCCGCCTGGTAAGAAGAAGGTTCTGGCAAGAGAAACAAAACAAAGACAAACTTGCCTCATACGCAGCCCTCCACTACGCTCTGAAAACCTGGCTAATCCTCTCATCTCCATTCATCCCACTCTTGACTGAGACAGTTTACCAGCAGGCCTTTCGAAAGAGTGTAAAATCCGACCTTGAGAGCATTCACATGTCGTCTTGGCCAAACTCTCGACCAGGATGGATTAACAAGAGGCTTGAGGAAAACATGGAGATAGTACGACAGGTCTCAGCAGCATCATCGTCAGCAAGGCAATCGAAGAAAGTAAAATTACGCCAACCAGTAGCCAGGGTCGTTATCGTTACCAACAGCGACAAAGTAAAGCGAGCGGTCAGGAACCTCCGACTACTATTCCTACAACAGACAAATTCGAAAGACATCCGACTCGTAGGCCTCGCGGAAGAAGAGAAGCTGAAGAAGCTGATAGTTGAACCGAACTTCAAAGGCCTCGGACCCGTTTTCAAAGGAGACGCTAACAGGGTAGCGGAAGCACTACGATCCGTAAACGGACGCCAGCTCTTTCATACCCTTCAAGCTGACAAATCTTACTCGTTGAAAATGGATAATCGAGACTACAAGATTACTGGCCAGATGGTAGCATTCAAGGAAGAAATGCCAGAGAATTTTGCCATGGGAAGTTTCGACGATGGCCGCGTCTACATCGATCTAACCATTCCCAAGGAATTGGTAAGAGAGGGCTTCGTCAGAGAAATTGTCAGACGGCTGCAGGAAATGAGGAAACGCCTCGACCTCCCAGTGGACGCTTTCGTGGAAGCATACGTGACCGTTCCGGACGCTCAGAGGTTGGAATGGTTGGAAGATGAGCGAGACTACCTCATGGGAGAAGTCAGGGCAGAAACACTGCATCTCTTACGTCCCGACCAAGAAAAACCGAAAGCGAAAGCGGAAGAAAACTGGGACATAGAGGGTCACACGTTTCAGATGGGACTCTCGTCCAAAAACGCTCAATACTAAAACCGATTGGGTCTGGACGATGTGAAGAGAGTAGGCTTCCTTGTCAATCCAATAGCTGGAATGGGCGGGGCGGTCGGGCTAAAGGGCACAGACGGTAGGAAAACACTGCGCGATGCCCTTCGAAAGGGTGCGAAGCCAGTCTCTCCCGAACGAGGCCTGAGATTCTTGGAAGAAGTTCAGAGACGAAGCCAGGGTATCGAATTTCTGACCGCCCCCGGGAGCATGGGAAGCGACATTGCCGACCAACTGGAACTTGAATATGAATTGGTTGGACGAATTGGAAAAACTACCACCTCTGATGACAGCATTGGGATTGCCCGTCTAATGAAGCGGAAGAGAGTCGACCTGATGGTCTTTTGTGGCGGGGACGGAACCGCCGGAGATGTGTTGGAAGGAATTGGCCAGGACGCTCCCGTGCTTGGTGTTCCGGCTGGGGTGAAGATCTACTCGTCGGTCTTCGCGATTAATCCAGTAGCCGCGGCGGAGTCTACTGTTGCGTTTCTTGGAGGTGGGATTCCTACGAGATTGGGAGAAGTTGTCGATGTGAATGAAATCGCGTTTAGGAAGAATCGCTTGTCAGTCAAGCTGTTCGGCTATCTCACAACTCCCGATTCGGGACCTCTTATTCAAGCATCAAAATCGACTACAGGACTATCTGAAGATTCTGAACTGGACGCAATTGCTGAATATTTCATCGAAAAGATCAGCCCGGGAATCACCTACATTCTCGGCCCAGGATCAACGGTTGAGAGGATCGCAAAACGTTTGGGATTTGTCAACAAATCGCTTCTCGGAGTGGATGTTGTCAAGGGGGACGGGACAGTACTGCATCGGGATATTGACGAGGCGACCTTGGTGGCACTGACCAGCAAGGCTTCGCGGAAGACTTCGACGAAGATCATTATATCGCCAATTGGTGGACAAGGCTTCCTATTGGGACGCGGAAACCAACAGATCAGCCCGCAGGTAATTCGCGGAGTGGGTGTTGAGAACATCATCGTGGTTGGATCGAGAAGTAAGATCGAGTCTCTGCATCCCCGACGTATTCTCACCGATTCCGGTGATGACGAGATAGATCAACAGTTGCGAGGCTACCTTCGAGTAATTACGGGATACCGGGAAGAAATGGTCGTCAAAGTGGAATAGCACGACCGAGCTTCTGAACAGACCCTTCGCTGTGCCCCCGTACTGATGACCGACAGTAACACTACGCTCTAAGTCGGACGAACCCCTAAGCCTACTGATTGGTCATGCCATCAACCCGTGGAAAGGCCCGGAAGAAGAAGGCCAAATCCAAAACGACCGCCAGATCTCGCAAGTCTTCGCATCCGCGCAAATCAACTCTGAAGAACAGTTCTCATCCCAGGAGAAAGACTGTTGCGAAGAAAGAGGATGTAACCTACGTTTACGAATGCACTCGTCCTGGGTGCGGGTACAAGATCTGGCGAGACGACAAGGGCGAGCTGGGGCAGCTTCGTACCGACCTGAAATGTCCCAAATGCCACCATGTGGAGTTTCGATGCCTAGGCAAGGGCGACCTACCAGAAAGCTTCCAAGTTCCGATTCCTACTAACCCTGTCGACTTCGATACGGTCAAGACATCCGAGATAGGATCGAACTAAGAAGCGGTCATTCGATCCAACAAAGACTCAACGTCATCCGTCGCCTGGAAATCTATGGGATGGAATCTCTTCGGAGAGATGGTTAGAGATATGCTATTGGTGCGGGGGGTGGGATTCGAACCCACGAAGGCCTACGCCACAGGATTTCTCCTGAAGCCGGATCTTAAGTCAAGCACCACTCCCTCTCGGAGCGGTCCTGCCCCTTTGACCTGAATCCCGCCCTACAGGACAGGATCCCATAGTGGTCTCGGGAACCCCCGCTTTGGGCTTCACGAGGGAATATTCATTCTTAAAGCCAATCTAGCAAGGGACGCTTGCTGAGGCATAGATCGTCCCCAGTCTCCGATCGAGACCCTCTGTTTCCGGGTCTGAGATACAATCTCTACAAATCCCGCGTGTGTCTGCTTCCTTCTTGTAGAAGGGCCTGGCGCAAAGAGATGTCTCACAGTAGGACCGTTCAGAGGTCCGTTACGCCAGATTCTGTCAAAGCCCTCATGATCATCGAGGCGATTATCATCGCGTTCTTCTCGTTTTGGCTTGCTAACGAATACGTTTACAACGTTTACTTTCGAGTATACGTGAATAGTGTTTTTGTCGAGCACTTTACGACCTACACCATCGCTCTAGGCCTCGGAATTGGTCTAGCAGGAACTGCTGCGGCGGCCGCTCTTTACAAGAACCTACGGGAGGCGAAAGTGAAATTAGAATCCGTCACTCCTAGGATTAGAGGGTCCATCGAGAAAATGCTAGCTAATGTTCCATCCATAGAGGGCAAACCGGCTGTTCCCTCGATCAGTCCTGTTTCGTCCTCTCAATCCGCTCCTGAAGCTCCCGGAGCTGCCTTAGTATCCGTTCCCACGGCGTCTACTCCCCCGGCCCCGGAAGAGAAGAAGTAGTTTCTCCTAAGGTTTCTCGCCAAGTTCTCTAGCGAACTCTGTCAACAATTCCTTCTGTCGACGCGAGAGTCCCGTTGGAATCTCTACATCAACTCTTACAAGCTCATCTCCTCGGCCCCATCCTCCGACTCTAGGGAAGCCTTTGCCTTCTAGACGAAACACAGTGCCGGGTCTTGTTCCCGGTGGAATTTTTAGCTGAGCCTTACCATCAATCGAGGGCACTTGAAGTTCGCCGCCGAGGGCGGCTTTTGGAAAACTGACTCTTGTTTCGTAGAGAATGTTGTCTCCTTCGCGTTTGAACTCCGCGTGGGGCTTCAATCGTATCCGGACATACAGATCTCCACTTCGTCCTCCATGCGCAGCATTCCCTTCTCCTCTAATTCGGAGGCTCTGACCTTCATCAGCGCCTGGGGGAATTTTCACTTGTAGTTTGGTCTTGGTTCGTGCAAGCCCGTTTCCGTTGCAGTTTCTGCATGGCTTGTCGATGATGCTTCCTTCTCCTCTACACTTTGGACAGGTGGTTATCTGGACGAGCTGGGCGAAGCCGGCTCTACGGACGGTTTGGACCTGGCCTCTGCCATGACAGTTGCTACAGGTCTTTCTGGAGCTTCCGGGCTGGGCACCGGTGCCGTTGCATTCCTTGCATTCTGCCAGTCGGGGAACTTCTATCTCTCTTGTCGCTCCGTGTGCGACCTCGTCGTAGCTGATCTGCAAATCGTAGAGTAGGTCTTCGCCTCTGGAGGGTGCGGTTGGGCGTTCGAAGTTCTGGAAGCCTCCGAATCCGCCGAGAATCCGTTCTACGAAGCTGCTGAACCCGCCTCCGAATGCGCCGAATCCCATGTCTCGGAATATGGAGTCGAAGTCCGCGCCCCGGAAAATATCTTCGGTGTTATATTTCTGGTAGATTCCCTCTCGCCCGAACTGGTCGTACTGTTTCCGTTTCTCTTCATCGGACAATATTGCGTAGGCTTCGGAGATTTCCTTGAACTTCTCTGTGGCCTCGGGAGCCTTGTTTCTATCCGGGTGATACTGCAGAGCGAGTTTACGATATGAGCCCTTTATGTCGTCCTTTGACGCGTTTCGAGGAACTCCGAGCACGTCGTAATAGTCTCGCTTCTCCATTCTTTGCGATTCATCTCGCTCTACCGAGAGCCTTCGTCCTTTACCTCTCTGAACTCCGCGTCTACAACATTATCATCCTTAGACGGGTTGGCTCCTGGAGTGGCGGCCTGCTGGGCGGGCTCTTCGGGTTTCTGAGCGACTTTCTGGTAGATTTCGGCCCCGACCTTCTGGAGTATTCGTGAGAGATCGTCGCTGGCCGATTTTATCTTGTCCGATTCCTTACCGGATAGTGCTGCCCTCAGAACGCCTGCTGCCTTGTCGATGGCTTCAACCTGTTCTTTCGTGATCTTGTCTTTCAGCTCGTCTTTTGTCTTGTCAGCGGTGTAGAGCATGCTTTCCGCGGTGTTCCTTAGTTCCACCTCTTCCTTTCGTTTCTTATCCTGATCTGCGAACTCTTCGGCTTCATGGACCATCTTCTCCTTCTGATCCTTCGAGAGTTTGGTCGAGGCGGCTATTGTGATCTTGTTCTCTTTCGATGTTGCTAGGTCCTTCGCAGACACATTTAGGATGCCGTTTGCGTCAATGTCGAAGGTCACCTCAATCTGGGGAATTCCCCTCGGTGCCGGAGGGATGCCTGTTAGGTTGAACATGCCTAGGGATATGTTGTCTGTAGCCATGGCGCGCTCCCCCTGAAGCACGTGAATAGTAACAGTGGTTTGGGAGTCGGCTGCTGTCGAGAATATCTGGCTGCGTTTTGTCGGGATGGTGGTGTTTCTCTCCATAATCTTTGTGGCAACGCCTCCTAGTGTTTCTACGCCAAGTGACAGAGGCGTGACGTCCAGGAGGAGGATATCCTTGACCTCGCCCGCGAGAACCGCGCCTTGAATCGCCGCTCCAACAGCAACGCATTCCATCGGGTCGACTCCGCGCTCAGCCTGTTTGCCGATTATGTCCTCTACGAATTTTCGGACGAGTGGCATGCGGGTCTGGCCGCCGATGAGAATGATTCTGTCTACATCCCTGGGCGTAAGTTTCGCGTCGTCAAGAGTTCTCTTGATCGGTGTCTCAACCTTTCGGACGATGGGATTGGCGAGCTCTTCTAGCTTGGCTCTCGTCACGGTCGTGTGGAGGTGTTTAGGCTGGGATGAGTCTGCTGAGATGAAGGGTAGATCGACATCTGTCGTGAGAAGGGTGGAAAGTTCGATCTTCGCCTTTTCCGCGGCTTCTTTGAGACGGGTCATGGCCATGCGGTCGTTTCGAAGGCTTACGCCCGTCTGGCGCTGGAACTCTGTGAGCAAGTACTCGACTATCGCGTTGTCAATGTCTGTCCCGCCTGTCTGGGTGTCTCCGCTAGTCGCTAAGACTTGGAAGACTCCGCCGCCGAAGTCCATTAGAGTTACGTCGTGTGTTCCACCTCCGAAGCTGAACACCATGATCTTCATCTCCTTGTCGGCCTTGTCCAGCCCGTATGCGAGACATGCAGCGGTGGGTTCGTTGATTATTCTAGCAACCTCGAAGCCCGCGATTTCTCCAGCATCCTTAGTTGCTTGCCGCTGGTTGTCGTTGAAGTGAGCGGGTACAGTGATTACCGCCTTCTTGGTCGGGCGTCCAAGAAAAGTCTCGGCGTCTTGTCTTATCTTCTGAAGTATGAACGCGGAGAGCTGCTGTGGAGTGTAGTCTTTCCCGGCGATGTGGACCTTGTAGTCTGTGCCCATCTTCCGTTTGATCTCTATGATGGTCCCGTCGGGGTTTGTTGCCGCCTGCCTCTTTGCAGGTTCGCCGACTATCAACTGGCCCTCTTTGGTGAAAGCAATGACCGAAGGGAACATCTTTCCAGAAGCAGTCTGTCCCTCAGCGCTTGGGATGACGACGGGGCGTCCAGCCTCCATTATCGCGGCAGCGGAATTCGTCGTTCCTAGGTCTATTCCTATGATCTTTTCGGTCTCAGGCTTACTCATGTTCCCCGATCTCCTCTATAGGTGACTTCTGGGATTTAGACTCACGCTCAGAGGATTTCTCCGCTACTTTGACGATGCTGGGTCGCAGGACCTTCCCCTTCAACAAGTATCCCTGGCGAATCTCCTCCACTATTGTTCCCTCCTCCTTGTCCGACAGAACGCGAAGCGCCGCGTCATGGAGGTCAGGGTTGAACTTTGACCCTAAGCTCTGGACCTTCTCCACGCCCTCCTTCGATAAGACGCTCTGTAATCGTTTGTGTACCATTCCGACGCCCTCAACGATTGTTGGGTTCTCCCCGCTTTCCTCTGCCTCTCTGAGTGCGAGTTCCAGTTCGTCGTTTACTACTATTAGGTCGGATAGGAGGCGCTGGTTTCCGAACTGTCTGTTATCAGACATTTCTTTCTCTACTCTCTTTCTGTAGTTTTCAAAATCGGCCTGAAGATACTGCAGACGACGCAGATAGTCGTCCGACTTCGCTTTCTCTTTCTCTAACTCTCCCCTGAGTCCGCTCAACATGATTTCGGGGTCCTCTTCTTCTGGGGGTTTCTTGGAGGATGGTTGAGCATCTACGGTTTCGGTTGCAAAGTGCCTCTTTTTTTCACTCACCAAAATCACTCCCTTCTGCCCTCGTCGAATTTCATTAGGCCAAGCTACCTCGATTTGGAGGGTCAGGGAAAAATTAAACCTTCTGACACGCCGAATATCGATACCATGCAATAACTGCGAAACGATGCCGACCCAGCTTTTTCGTAACTTTCCCGAAAGGACGGCATGTGTTTCTCCTAAGATGCTGGTTTGGTTACGCTCGATTGATAGCCGAGATAGAACGTGATAGAATCCATTCGGAGGATCATGTATGGGTCTATTGAGTCATCTTACGCATCCAAAGGGCAAGATTTGGATCGCTCTCGACAAGGGTACTTTCCAAGAGGGAGAGCCGGTCGTTGGCAAGATCCATGTGGAAGCGGAAGAGTACATTCCGTCCATCGGATTGAAAGTTGAAGCGAGAGTTGTTGAGAGCTGGAACGAGATGGTCTGGGTCACTCTCCCCAACAACCAGAGGATTCAAGAGAACCAGCGTCGGACCAACAATCTCTACCAACGCGATGTGCAAGTCACCGGGGCTACTGATTTCGGAAAAGGCCCAGCCCGAGAATTTCCCTTCAGTGTCGGTATTCCTCCTTGCAAACCGACGCGCGGCGGATCTTCTGTCCAGAACTTAGTGAAGGCGGTCTTGCAGGTCAAGGGAAGGCCTGACATGACGAATGAGACTCAAATCGCGTTTGTTCCAGCGGGGGCTTATGGTTCGATGCCTATGAATGTCGGATATGGTCAGGGGCCGATGCCCTCAGGTTATGGACCAAACCCTGGTTACCAGCCAAATCCTGGCTATGGAATGCCACCCATGAACCCTGGCTATCAGGGCTACCAAGGCTATGGTCAGCCTGGATATGGTGTTCCACCGCAACAACAGCAAGCGCCTTCAGTTAAGGTCCGCTGCAAGTATTGTACGGGACTGATGGACGCGAATGCGCAAAACTGTCCTACTTGTGGCGCCCATCAGTAGACCAGTATCCCTTCTAGGACGAGGACGATACTAACAGGACACCAGCGACTATCAGTATAGCGCCTGTTCCAGAGTATATGTTGAATGGGTCATTGAATATTATCACTGATAGCGCGACAGCAACGATCACTTCTATCGGAAGAATGATCGAGGACACTGTGGACGAGACAGTTTCTAATCCTTTCATTAGGAAATAGTAAGCTCCAACTGTCGCAACCACCGCAAGGAACGCGGTGTAGAAGGCCGCTTCCCAGCCTAAATTGATAGGAGCACCCTGGTCCAGTGGGATGGCGAGGACAAGAAGAACACCGGTAATGAGAATCATACCTCCAGTCACTGCTCGTCCTCCCTTCTGGTTAACAAGGTCTTTGGAATAGATGAAAACCAGAGCTATGGTGACCGCTGTTCCGAGAATCAGTAAGTCGCCTAGAAACTCGGTTTGGCCCAAGCTCACAGCTTCACCTCGGGTAACTACCATGCTCGCTCCGAGAAACCCTGACAATACTCCGAGACCCTTCTTGGCCCCTATCACCTCGCTTCCACGAGCCCATGATAGAACTGGAATCATCAGAGCTGCTGTGCTTATGATGAGAGCTGCATCCGAAGAAGTTGTGAACCTCTGACCCTGAAACTGCAGGACGTACCCGAAAGCGTTGACGAATCCCACAAGCCAGATAGGTCTTGTCCGAAGAAGGGTCCAGTCAACCCATCCTTTTCGACGAAGAAATAACAGAACTAGAAGCGAGGCTAGTGAAAATCGAAAGGCCGCGAATAGGTCTGCGGGAAGAAGATTTAGCCCAAGCTTGATTATGGGCACACTTGTGCCGAATAATATCCCAGAGAGAACAGTTGCCAAGATTCCAGCACTGGGAGCCGATTTTCTCGCCTTTAGATCAGCGCTGTTTCATGCTCTGGCTTTAGAGTATGGCTCCGGCTTAAGAAAGCCAAGCCTGTGGAGATTCAGCTAGGCTTATCTTCTGGTATTAACCATAATTCCAGCACGACATGACCGCTACAAGTCTCTTGGAAAGGGAAGAAGTCGAGTGCGCTTACTGCAAGGATCCCAAGCCAGCTTCAGAGACAACCTGGTTCATGGCTGAACCCGGCGAGAAATCAGTACGCTTGTGCGATTTCTGCTACGAGGAAGCACGGAAACAGCTCCGCCTCCTCCGGATAGTCCGAAACCGAGGAGACTACCCCTTAGAAGCCGCGTCCTGACGACATAACACGACCTCTTCAAGACACCGACATGAACGCTTCCCTTAGCGTAGCGTCGGGCCAAAGCCTTCCTCGCGACAAAGAGTTATTGCCTTTCTCCATGCTCAGCCCTTGAACACAACTATTGTCATCCAATGACAAAGTCGTCATCCTAGGTTGCGGAATGGGAGGTCTGGCAACATCAAGCCTACTCACCGAACGGGCTCCCTCAGCATCGATCACGGTTGTCGAACAAAAGAAGAGTTTCGAGTTCTCGCCCTCCTTCCCTTTGCTGGCGATGGGTCGCCGCGAACCTGAAAGAGTACGGCGCAAGCTCTCGATCTCGAAGAAACGGAGAATCCAACTCATCAATGATCGTGTCCGTTCGATTGTGACGTCTTCGAAGATGGTCAAGACTGAATCGGAAGAGTTGCACTATGATCATCTAGTCATTTCGATGGGCGTCGACTACTCGCCTGGCGAGGTTCCCGGACTGGAAAGGTACGCTCACCAGTTTTACGATTTCGACTCAGCAATGAAGCTGCGTGATGCGCTGGAAGGTTTTGAAAATGGAAGATTGCTAATCGGAATATCTCGATTGCCTATCAAGTGTCCTGTCGCGCCCTATGGTTTGGCGTTGCTCTTGCAGGATCACTTCGTCAAGGCGAAGAAGAAAGTTACAACGGAGTTTTTCACTCTAGAACCTCATCCAGCTCCCGCGGCCGGACCTGTAATAGGTAAACAGGTGGAGAGGCTCTTGGCAGCCAAGGGAATAGCATTTCGCCCGAGAGTCAAGCTTTCGAAAGTAGAAAAAAACAGGGTGGTGTTTGAGGGAAAGACAGAGCTCCCATACGATCTGCTAATCGTTGTTCCGCCACACAAGTGTCCCAGCGCGGTGGTTGAGGCGGGATTAACTGATTCGTCCGGTTGGGTTCCAGTCAGTCCGCAGACCTTGGCCACTAGGGTTGAAGGAGTCTACGCGATTGGAGATGTCACTGCAATCGAGACGCCTCACGCGCACGTACCATTTCTGCCAAAGTCAGGGTCGTTCACTCTCGGCCAGGCTGAGGTTGTATCAAACAATATTGCCATGTCGATCACGGGAAAGGGGGAACGAAAAATCTGGGATGGGACCGGATCTTGTTTTCTCGAAGTCAGCAGGGGAGAAAGCGCCATGCTTAGGGGCGAGTTTCTCTCAAATCCTCCCCGCCTCGAGTTTCACCCACCTCGCAGAAAATGGCAGGTGGAGAAGACGAAACTTGAAGATTACTGGATGACACGCCGATTCTGAGAAGTCGCTACCCTGGAAAAATCGCCCTGAAGCTCTCTCTGACCTCGAATCTGAGCCCTGAATGGGCTTTGGGGAGCTACGCCTCGGCTTCGATTTCTCCGCGGTGGACTTCGTGTCCGCAGGAGCCTAGGAAGAGGTCCAGCCCGTCCGGCACGGCATCGCTTCGGAATGGGCTCACATGTACAAACACTCCTTCACGATGATCGATAGGACATTCTGCTTTGATGAGATTCTTCGCCTTGGTTCTGGGCCGCTGCTTGGAAACCGGGTCCAATCTCGCGGACAGCTTTTCGACCTTGATCCCTAGGAGCCCTGCATAGAGCCCGCTGATGCAAAAAATGCCGCTTCCCGCGAGCAATCCTACAACGCCTGTCAGACCTAGTGCGTCGCTGGATGTCATTGCAAAGTATAGAGCGACGACGGGGGCAATGATGGCTATGCCGATTGTTATCTTACCCATAACAGAGAGAAAGCCCATGTTCTTTCGTCCCTACCGAATTTTCTTTGTTCGAAAGGCTTGGTTTTACCGTTTCTTTTTGGAGTCTCTCTCGCTCACAACGCTCTCGACATGCCCTATGATCGTCTTGAGAGGTGTCCCAGGCCCAAAATTGCCTGTGATACCCTGCTTTTCCAGCAGTGGCTTATCTTCATCTGGAATAATTCCTCCACCCACCAGTAGGATGTCGTCTCCACCTTTCTCTCGGATGAGCTTGGCGACTTTGGGGAATGCGGTCATGTGGGCGCCGTTTAGAAGACTCATAGCTACGACGTCAACGTCCTCATCGATAGCCATCTGGGCGACCTGCTCGGGCGTTGCAAGAAATCCTGTGTAGATTACTTCCATGCCAGCGTCCCGAAAGGCTCGGGTTAGAATCAGCGCACCTCTATCGTGACCATCAAGTCCAGGCTTCGCCACCAGGATGCGAATCCTCTTGATAGGTTTCGAGATCGGCTTTTTCTGCGAGGGCATCGGAGCGTTCTGAACTTCAGATGAGTCTTTCCGCTAATAAGGACTATCGAAATTCGATCCTTCTAGCTCATCGTCGGAGAAGAGGAGCGTTTTCGAATGAACTTGCGAAGTCCGATCGCCAATATTGCGAGCCCAATGATTATGGCTAGTGTCCCAGCTAGCTGGAATACTGTTCCCGCATTTCCGCCGATAACCGAATCAGTTATTTGAAAAATCGATCCGGCCACAACGATGATGAACCCCGATAATGATTATGTTTGAATCTCGTACTTAGATTCGATGCTATCTATTGGTCAGCGTCGTAAGCTTGAAGGGTCAATTGTACAGTTCGTCGTATCGCTTGTATTTCCAGTAAGCCATGGAGGCAAGCCATGATACTACGAAGATGCCGATTATTCCGAAGCCCATTGTTTCGAAATCAAGAGTTCCTAGTGATTTCCAGAATGAACCGGTCAGCTTCAGCTCGTTAGAGAGGACTTGGAGTAGTTCGACTCCACCGATCGCAAAAGCAACCGCGACCGATATGATCGTAACGGTGAGATTGTAGTAAATTTTTCGGATAGGCCGGAGAAACGCCCAGCCATACGCGGTGAGCATCGCAATCCCATCGGTCATGTCGACCAGGACCATTCCGCATGTGAACATGAAGGGAAGTACAAGGATCATCCATAGAGGAACAGCCGAGGATACCCCGACGCCCACGGTGATGGCTATCAAGGCGATCTCGCTGGCGGTGTCGAAGCCTAGTCCGAACAAGACGCCGATGGGATAGATCTGCCAAGGCTCTCGGACGATCTTGAAGAGCCCTTTGAAGTAGCGGTTTAGGAAACCCCTGTTTTCCAGCAGACTATCAAGTTCCGCCTCGTTCATCTTTCCTTGTTTTAGAGTGGTGAACACCCGATAGATCTCTAGAACAATAATGACATTGATCAGCCCGATGATGAATAGGAAGATTCCTGAAACCGTTGTCCCAATTATTGCCCCGCTAGTTCGCAGTCCAGGAATCTGATCTTTCACTGCGTTGGTGGCGAGAATGAGTGAGACGATTAGACCGACCACAACCGTCGAGTGGCCCAAGGAGAACCACATGCCGACGGTCAGGGGACGTTTTCCCTCCTGAAGGAGCTTTCGAGTGGTATTGTCGATTGCAATAATGTGATCCGCGTCAACCCCGTGACGTAGCCCAAAGATGAACGCGAGGACCCCGAGATTTGCAAGCGCAATAGATAATTGCCCTATGACAATTGAAGCGATCAGCCCGATGGCGGTAGCGATGCCCAGGGCCGAGTAGATGACTGATATTCTGAGCTTCTCGGCTGTTGACAGTCCGAGCTTCGTGTGATCTACGTGGAGTTCAGTCAATTCAGAAGACGCCCTCTCCGAGAGTCTTTAGGCTCCCAGCGCATTTTGGCAGGTTGTCTCGACAAGACCCGTCTACGTGGTAATATAAAGCCTTAAGTTGGTAATACTTTTAGCCGACTCGACCATCTTGAGTAATACTGGAGGCGAGTTATGAATTGGTGTTGTATCATGAGGGAGTTACCAGAATAAGCATGTCTCTGCCACCTGAGCTTCTCGAAGCTTTCGACAAGGCCTCCGAGCATAGCGGATACCGGGACAGGTCAAAGGCTCTGCAGGCGGCGATGCGATCTTTCATCTCGGATTTTGAGACAGGCGTCAGAGGAGGCCACGTCGTCGGGTCCATCGTTATGGTTTACAACCATGAGACCCACGGCGCAGACGAGGGTATCACGGAAACGTCACACCATCATAGACAATCCATTCTCTCGTCACTGCACGCCCACATTGACGCCGCACACTGCTTGTGCGCTCTGCTAGTCCGCGGCAGGGCTCAGGATATCGCGAGATTGGAGGGAGAGCTGAAGCGCCAGAAGGGAATAATGCAAGTCAGATCCTCTTATCTGAAAGCAGAATCTGTCTAGGCAGGAGCTCGAATGAGGAAAATCTTCGTTACTGAATTTGTCTCGCTGGATGGTGTGATGGAGGATCCAGGTGGCGCTGAAAAGTTCGTGCACGGTGGTTGGACTATGCCTTACTGGAGCGAGGAAATTGGCAAGTTCAAACTTGATGAACTGCTCACAAGTGATGGGCTTCTTCTAGGACGCGTCACGTATCAAGGATTTGCCGCCGCTTGGCCCTCAAGGACTGATGAAGCGGGTTTCGCACAAAGAATGAACAGCCTCCCCAAGTATGTCGTTTCAACTATCTGGACAAGGCTGAATGGAACAATTCCCATCTGATCAAGGGGAACCTCGCAAAGGAAGTGTCCAAGCTGAAGCAGCAACCAAGCCAGGACATCATGGTCGCGGGTAGCAAGAGGCTAGTGCATACGCTAATGCAACACGACCTCATCGACGAATACCAGCTCCTAGTCTATCCTATAGTTCCGGGTAGCGGAAAACGTCTCTTCGGAGGTGTCACGCTGAGATCGGTAGAGACAAAGACGCTCAGTTCAGGAGTCGTTCTACTTCGCTACCAGCCCGCTAGAAAATGATCTAGACGCGTTTTCTTGTTGCAGATGTTAGGTATGCTTTCCCGCCGTTGTTGTGGATTCGAGTGGCGAACGACGAGTCTCTAATGTAGTTGATACTAAAGAGCGGCGAGAACGATTCTTCGATCTCCGCTCTTGTTATTCTTCTGGGTCCGCCCCACCCGGTGGGCTCTTTCTCGCTAAAGCAGAGCATGAAGTATCTTCCTCCGGGAACTAGGACCCGGGCCATCTCACGTGTGAAGGCGGGTCGATCGTGATCGGTGAATGTGTGGAAGAGTCCCGAATCAATAATATTGTCGAAAGTGTTGTCTCTGAACTCTAACGAGAGTGCATTTCCGGCTCGGAAGTCAGCTTCTAGGCTTCTCTCAGCAGTCTTCGCTCTTGCCGCAGCAATCGCTCGGGTTGATAGATCGACCCCGCTTACAGAGAACCCGTTCTCGGCGAGATAGAGCGCGTTCTCCCCTGTCCCGCAACCGACGTCGAGAACTCTGCCCTTATTCAGTTCCCGAGCCCGCAAGAGTTCTACGAAGGCTGGTTGAGGACGACCTACGTCCCATGGCGGCGTACTCTTGTACGCATCCTCCCAAGAACTCAAAGAACGGTCCGGCCGACTCATCAATACCGGATTCAAGAACGTTTTGAACCCTGACCTTTAGCCGAGCACCCCTGTTTCACCGAATTGCGAAAGAGACTCTTTAGACGAGCATGCAATACCATCGTGAGCCCGATGGAACAACTTCAGAAGGAAAGCCTAGTGTCTCCCACAGTCTCAAGATGGTTGCTGGAGGAGAACGAGCCCTCGAGTCAATACTTCGCACTCACCGAGCTAATGGAACATGACAGACAAGATGCTTCAGCCCGAAAAGCCAGGGAGAGGATTGGACGAGAAGGATGGGCCGCTAAGATTTTCGCGAAACAGAAAGAGAGCACGTACTGGGAGAACAAGGAGTCTTGTTATATTCCGAAATTCAGCTCCACAGGATGGCAGCTAGCGGTCCTTGCGGACCTCGGAGTAACATCAGCTGATCCAAGATTTGCGAACGCGGTAGAGCACTTTTTCGAGCTTCACAACGTTGAGACCGGCGGGTTCTCTCTGCGTCCCAAGAATCAGAAACCGTTCGAGCCGCATGTTTGCAACACCGGCAACATGGTTCGGGCCCTCGCAAAAGCGGGATACGCAAAGGACGATAGAATTCAGAAGGCGATGAACTGGCTTCTCACCAAGCAACTGTCAGACTCCGCCTGGAACTGCGCCCCATCAGGCAAACACGGATCCTTCCTAGCAACCGTCGAGCCTATGTGGGCCCTCTCTGAGATGATCAATTCCGAACCTAGAGAGGTCTGGAAGGAGGCCGCGGCGAACGCTTCAGAGTTCGTGCTCAAACACAAGATCTACAAGTCCGACAGGGACGATTCGGTTGTCCTTTTCGACTTTCTGAAGATACACTATCCCACACACTACTGCTATGACTTCCTTCATGGGTTACGTATCCTATCAGAGCTAGGTGTCCCAAAGGACGCGAGGATGGACGACGCGCTAAGAATGTTGCGGGCCAAGCGACTTGTAGACGGACGATGGCCGCTGGAAGCAGTGTACCGAGGCTGGCGTCACTCCCACCCAATGCACGGAACGGAAACAGTGTCAAGACCTGAGGAGCGAGAACTAGTAACAGAAGGATGGGGAAAGGATCAGACGTTGCAACTGGAAGAAGCAGGCAAGCCCAGCAAATGGGTGACGCTGCAGGCATTACTCATCCTGAAGCGACTGGGACTGCTTGAGCCGTCATCCTAGGACTCTAGAAGACAGATCTCATCAATCCTCCATCGATTGAGAGCATTGTTCCGTTGATGTAGCTCGCTTTCTCGCTGGCAAGAAACGCTACGAGATAGCCAACTTCCTCCGGCAACCCATATCTGCCGGCGGGCACATCTTGGAGCATCTGTTTCATCGCCTCATCTACGCTCTTCCCGGACCTTGAGGAAATGTCCTTGGCGACTTGTCTCTGCCTATCGGTGAGTATGTGTCCCTGCATGATTCCGTTCGAGGTTATTCCTTTCGAGCCATACTCCAATGAGAGAGATTTCGAGAGTCCGGCAAGGCTCAGCCTTACTGTGTTGGACAGTACCAGATTCGGAACTGGCTGTCGCAGAGCGGATGATGTGATGTAGATCAACCTCCCCCACTTCTTCTGAACCATCTGGGGAACGACCTGTTTAGTGAGCCAGACGGCACTCATCAGAAGCAGTTTCACGCCCTGTTCCCAGTCAACATCCGTGAGATCAGCGAATGTCCCGGGTTTCGGCGGACCAGTGTTGTAGGCGAGAATATCTATGGTCCCGAACTTGCTTGTTGCTTGATCAACCAGCCGATCAACGTCCGCTTTGACGGCGAGATCTGCTTTTACCGAATAGACATCTTTGTTTCCAGTTTCCTTTACAACCGTGTCCCTAGCCTTTGAGATCGAGTCTTGATCTCTTGAAGAGACCACAACCTTGCAGCCTTCTGCGGCAAGAACTTTGGCCACCCCGCGCCCTATCCCCTTACTCGATGCCGGGACCAGCGCCACTTTGCCCTTCAATCCGAGTTCCAAGCCAATTCAAGTCTATTGATCTAAGGAGATTAAAGTTGGTGCGAGCTGAAAGACGCCAATGGATACCAAGGCCTACCTGAAACGAATTGGGTATCGTGGGCGAGTTCGACCCAGCGCTGACGTTCTTCGCAGACTACACAGGACGCACCTTCTCTCGATCCCCTTTGAGAATCTCGATATTCACCTAGGACGCCCAATCATCCTAAGCGAGAACGCGTTCTATGACAAGATCATCGATAATCATCGCGGAGGATTCTGCTACGAACTCAACGGTTTCTTTGCTAGTCTACTAGACGAATTGGGTTTCAACGTATCCATGCTCTCAGCGCGCGTTGCTCGGAAGGGTGGAGGCATGAGTCCAGAATTTGATCATATGACCTTGCTTGTGCAGCTCAAACATCCATGGCTCGTCGACGTGGGATTCGGAGACTCTTTCACCGAACCAAAACGACTCGACGTCTCAGGCCCCCAAGCTGACCATAGGAGAGATTACCGTTTCACTCCAAAAGATGGCCGGACCCTACTCTCTCGAAGGCTGCAAGAAAGTGGTGCCTGGGAGCCTCAATATATCTTTAGTTTGCGGCCGCGAAACCTGGCGGATTTCGTTCCTAGATGCCACTGGCAACAAACCTCTCCAAGGTCCCACTTCAGAAAAGGCCGCGTATGTACTCGCCTCACTTCCAACGGGAGATCAACTCTCACCGACACGAAGTTCATAGTGACTCAAGGAGTTAGGAAGGTCGAGCGACCGGTCAAGAGCCCTGAAGAATTTGCCGCGATGCTACGACGGCATTTTGGTATCGATCTGAACTGAAGTGATTCAATTCACTGCGAGGTACTTGTTCTCAAGATAGCCGACCAGTCCTGATGGATCGTATCCTTTGCCGAAGACGCGGTGGAGCAGTTCCTTCGGTGAGTATGTTGACCCCGGTTTGTGTATGTTTTCTGCTAGCCAGCTCTTTAGAGGTGCTATGCTCTTGTCTCCCTTGATCGGGAGCAACCCCTTCTTTGTAAGCGCGCTCCAGAGCATTCCAGCGACGATGTTTCCGAGAGAATAACCGGGGAAGGTTGCGAACTGTCCCCAGCTCCAATGGATGTCCTGTAGAACTCCATCCGCGTCCCTGTCAGGCCGCTTGCCGAGATATTCCTCGATCATGTCATCCCATACAGAGGGAAGCTCTGAGACCTTGATCTTTCCCTGCAAGAGTTTCTTCTCAAGCTCGTACCTCATTGCGATGTGGAAGTTGTAGGTCAGCTCGTCGGCTTCCACCCTGATGAGGCTCGGTTTTACAGTGTTGAAGTAAGAGTAGAGTTGCTTCCGATCATAACGGGTTACGAAGCTCAGATTAGCCTTCAGGAGAGGGTAGAGTAACGGAACGAACTCTTTGCTTCTTCCAACAATATTCTCCCAGAATCTGGACTGGGACTCGTGAACTCCCGCGGATACGCCTGAGGCGGTTGGTGTGAACTGTAGCTCGTGGTCTACTTGAAGCTCGTAGAGGGCGTGGCCGCACTCATGCATTAGTCCAAACATTGATGATTTGAAATCCTTAGGCTCATATCTCGTCGTTATTCTCACGTCATCGCTCCCGATTCTGATCGCGAAGGGGTGAGTGGAAACGTCTTGACGGAATCTCTTCTCTGGCATGCCGAGCAGTTGAAGAATTTTTTGGTTTACCTGTTTGAGGGAATTGACATCATAGTCGACGTCTTCCAGTGCATGTTTCTTTGGAAAGACTCCCTGGGAGAGAGTCTTGGCTAGGATCTTCTTGAGCTGGGGGACGAGTTCAGAGAAGATCTTGTCAAGATCTGTAGTCGTTAGTCCTTCCTCGGACAGATCTAGGAGAGCGTTGTACGGGTTTGTTGACGGGTCGAGGTGGTCTGCTTCTTCCTTTTTCAGCTCGGTTATTCTTTCGAGATGGGGCCTGAAGATGTTGAAGTCAGACTTCTTTCTCGCCTCTCGCCAGGGAATGTTTGCATCGATTGTGGCCCTTTGTAGTTCTTCAACCAGTTTCGGGGGGACTTTCTGGTAATAGTTGAGTTCCCTCTTAACAACCCGGACAACACCCTTTTCGGCATCGTTAAGCGCCTTCAGCTTCTCAGCCTTCTCAAGAGGACCCGTTAGGTCAATGGTCATTTTCTGGCGGAGGAGCTCGATCTCTGATTGCGCTTGGCCTCTGGCGCTAGCTCCGGCCTCGGGCATGTTGATCTCGAGATCCCAGCCCAAAAGGGATGAAGCATGGGCCATCGCGGCGACTGACTTGTATCTGGCAAGAAGATCTAGGACAACAGGATTATTGAACGGACTCATGGAAGCAACAGGCCCTTCGACTCTGACTGCCTAAAAACCTTGAAGCACTATGACTAGGACCCGAGCGGGTAGGCCTTTCCCGTGGAATCTTGTCGGTAAGAACTCAAGGGATGACGGCAATATTTCTTTAGCAAAAGCTAAAACTGATCAGAGACTTATTGTCAAAGCTAAGGCGAAGAGTATGCCTGATTTCGTTCGGGTAGCGTCTACTAGCGAAATTCCTGAGGGCAAGATGAAGAGAACCGTCGTCGGTAGCCAACAGGTTCTAGTTGTGAATGTGAAGGGCAAGTATTACGCTATTGGAAATGTTTGCACGCACCAAAGTGGTCCATTGGACAGGGGCACTCTCATAGGTCAGGAAGTGCAGTGTCCTTTGCACGGGTCCCATTTTGATGTCACCAACGGTCAGGTGAAGAGAGGTCCCGCCACGAGGCCCGAGCCGGTATATGATGTCAAAGTCGAGAGTGGTAGTATTCTAGTGCGACCGAAGCAATAGTTCTTGCAATCTCTTGAGTCGGCTAGACTATGACTGTTTTGCACCGCAGCTGGTGCAGAATACTGCGGCACCCGGAAGCTTGGCGCCGCACTTGAAACAGAATTTTGATTCGGTGGGAGATTGTTGTTGAGTCACTGGCGGTTGCCGTTGCTCGGGAACGGGTGCGAAGCTTTGCGGGGCAGGCTGACCCCAGCCAGGAGATGCTGGGCGATCCTGGATGGAGAAGTAAGCGACGACCTGAAAGACCAACGCTATGAGAAGTATCAGGAAGCCGACGAAAATGATCGTCAGTGCTGCTCCGATTAGGTAGAGTAATCCGGCGGTGGCGAATGCGCTGACGTTCAGCCGTTGTGAGATCTTTTCATAAGAACGTTTGAGAAAGACCGCGGAGATAATCGAGAAGACCCAGAACGCGCCAAGTATGGCTAGAAATCCCAGAAATCCTACTCCACCGAAGCCGAACGGGCCTACTAGGAAGAGTCCCCCGATGGCCCCTGAAAAAACAAAGATGCCAAAGACAACCGCTCCAATTATTGCGGTTATCCCCGCGAGAAGAGCGTCATCGAAGATTGTCTTATCCTGAACACTTTCGGAGATTTCCTTTGTTGCTAGAAGGATGAGTATCCAGCCGACTAGGCTGATGCCCGGGAGAAAGACGAGAATCCCGCCCACTCCGCCGAGAGTCTTTGCCGAGGATAGAGATCCCATGGACGAGACGGTTGATCCGCGCTCAAATTTAACGATTGAATGATCCGAGTCTTTGCTGAAGGACTATTCTTCTTTCCAGTTCATGAGTAAGCTACCGAGTACGATGAAGAACGCTGCTAAGCCTAGCGCTATGATTGTGTTTGTCAGGGCTTGGGCAGGCTCCGCATAGATTAGCGCATCTCTGAGCCCGTCGTTCACATATGTTAGTGGCATGAAGTTGGCTATGATCTTCATGATGTCCGGCAGTGTCTCGCGGGGCCAGAACGTTCCGGCCAGGAACATCATGGGGAAGGTTATCGCGTTTGCCGCGGCGTCAGCGCTCTCCGCTTCCTTTACGAAGTTTGCGAGTACCATTCCTATCCCAGGGAAAAGGAGGGCTGCGGCAACGACCAATCCTACCGTGTAAATGTCGATGGTCGCGGTGACGCCGAAGATGGCATACCCGAAGAAGAGGATGACAACGAGTGATATTGTAGCCAGTATCATCTGGTAGCCGACCATTCCAAGTATCCATTCGAGCTTGCTGAGTGGGGTGGTCGCGAGTTTCTTGATGATCTTCAGCTCGCGATAGCGTCCGTTAGTATTCACTGCACCGAAGACTCCGGTGGTGAGAAGGGTCATACCAATGACTCCGGGGATGAAGAAATCGATGTATCGGATGTTCTTGGTTACGATGCCGACTTGTTGAACGTTCACGTTGTCTGTGGTGGGAGAGAGATGGGCTGCGTAGGAGACGGTCGCAGCGTTCACTATGCCTGCTAGGGACGCGGATGCCTGATCGGTTTGGTCCATGTAGAGCTGTATCTTAGCTTGGTGGGTTGTGTTCAGAACAGTCTGGAAACCCAATGGAATCACCAAGAGTCTTTGGCCTCGATTGTGAAGCTGGGCGTCGTCCTTGACGTAGGAGAGGGGGTTTGTCTGTTCCGCTGCGACCATGTGAAGGTTGAATGCTGTGGTATTGCTCAACGCACTAACGTACTGCCCTGAGAGGTATGTGGGAGTATTCCCTGAAAGGTCCTGGTTCTGGACGTACAGGTCGAACTTTGTGCTTCCGCTGCCGAAGATTGCTCCGAAGAGGACGATGAGGAGCAGGGGAAAGGCGATGGTCCAGAATATGTTGCTCTTGCTACGATACCAACTCTTGAAGTGTCCATTGATTATTGTGATGATCCTGCTCATTCTAGTTTCCCTCCTCCGAGACTCTACGACCGGTAAGGTTGAGAAATACGTCATCTAATGTGGGGCGTCTGACCTCTATCTCCTTATCGTGCAACGGAGTCTGTCCCAGGCTCATGAGGATGTTTGTGAGTTCTCCATTGTTTAGTGGAATGGCAATGTCTCCCGCGTTTCTAAGCTCGGCCTTCGGTAGCCCTGTGGGTAATTGTTTGAGTCCCTCCTCGCCAGCATCTCTGATGATGAGTGTTTTCTTTCCGCCGTGAGTGTCTATCAGCTGGTCTGGTGTCCCGGACGCGATTATCTGTCCATGATCGATTATCGATACGATGTCGGCTAGGTACTCTGCCTCGTCCATATAGTGTGTTGTCAGGAAGACTGTTTTTCCTTGGCTCCTCAACCGCTCCACGACCCCCCAGACATCTCTACGAGCTCTAGGGTCCAGTCCGGTGGTGGGCTCGTCAAGGAAGACGACATCAGGGTCGTTTACTAGGGAAACCGCAAGGCCAACTCTCTGTTTGAGGCCCCCTGATAGCTTCTTGAACTGCTCATCCCGCTTGTCCTTGAGATCGACTAGCTCGATCAGCTTGTCCGCGTCGAGTTGGTGTTTGAACATGGCCCCGAAATAGTTGATATTCTCCCGGACGGTAAGTCGATCAATCGCGTTGAAGTCTTGGGGAAGGACGCCGATTCGTTTCCGTATCTCCGCCTGGTCTGAACGTTTGCTGACGTCATAACCAAGGACTTTGGCCTGACCCCCAGTAGGGTTTCGTAGGCATTCTAGAATTTCTACCGTCGTGGTTTTTCCCGCACCGTTTGGACCCAGGAAGGCGAAAACCTCTCCTTTTGTAAGGCTGAATGATATGCCGTTGACGGCCACGTTATCGCCGTACTTCTTAGAGAGATTCTCTACCTGGACGATCTTGTCGGATTGCCCCGGGAATGGTGTAGGTTGGCCGTTGCTCATTGACGAGCTTCTCCTACCGAGCGACTCTCAAGGGGTTCGTAATAATTATCGTCGCCGTGATTGCTTCCGGCTTCGATCGAGTGTGAGTTTCCATCAGATTTCACCACAATTACGGTAATGAGGTCGTTGTCGCTTTTAATGGTCGGGCACGTTTCGTAGCCACGTAATGTGATTACGTCCGATGGAGTCGAGAGATCTATCCGATTCATTTTGGATCACCCTATGAAATACGAGTAAGTTTTGCGCTGACATCCCATAGTCTTTGAGCGATCTCCTCGTTGTAGGACTCGTCTGAAGACTTCTTCACCTTGAGTTTCTCTACATACTCTCCGTTGAGACCTTTTGCGTCAGGTGAGGAAGCGAGATAGACGATCGTCTCCGCACCCTTCTCAGGACTTGTCATGAACAATTTCGGCAGAGCCATGATGAAGCCTACCGGACCGAAGGGTCTGGTCCAGATGTTGGTCGCGACAGTTCCGGGGTGTACTGCGTTGACTGTGACCCCTGTTCCTTGCAGCTTCTTGGCCAGTTCATGGGTGAAGAGAACGAGCGCTAGCTTTGATTGTCCGTAGGCCTTCCATCCACCGTAATCGTTCTCCAGGTTGAGGTCTTCGAAGTTGATGTGGCCGTTATAGTGTCCTACTGATGATACGTTGATGATTCTGGTTGGAGCGCTCGCCTTCAGTAAGTCCAACTGGAGGTTTGTTAGAAGGAAGGGGGCGAGATAGTTCGTTGCGAAGGTATTCTCGTAACCATCAACGGTGACGCGGCGCCGTTGGTTGAAGAGTCCAGCGTTATTGATCAAGACGTGGAGTTTGGAATATTTTCTTCTGAAATCGACAGCGAGCTGTCTCACCGACTCGAGAGACGACAGATCAGCGAGTAAGAGATCGACTGAGTTGTTACGGGATTTTCCGATTATATCGAACCTTGCTGCTTCGCCCCTCTCCTTGTTACGTGCGACCATGATGACTGTGGCGCCCATTTTGGCAAGAGCTAGACTGGCCGCTTTTCCGATCCCGGAGTTGGCTCCGGTAACCATGACAACCTTGTCTTTCATTGTCGTCGTGTCGGAGACGTTTTCGTCCTGCATTATTCGTCACTAAACTGACCGGTGGGTCATTATTTAAACGCGTCGGTCATTTTTAAATACAACACGTGCGCATATCACAGTAGATAGATGCCACGCGTCGTCCCTGAATACAAAGAAGAAGCCAGAACACGAATTCTCACAGCCGCAAACCAAGTCTTCGGCGAAAAAGGATACCGCCAAGCAACTATGGACGACGTGGCCAAGAAGCTGGGGGTGAGCAAGGGAGCGCTCTACCTCTACTTCTCCAGCAAAGAAGAGTTGTTCGAAGCGATCGCCCGGGCGGAACCCTCGGCATTCAAAGAGATCCTATACTCGACCTTCGGCGAGAACAAGAACCCCCTAGAGAGCGCTGGCGAATTCTTTGACAAGATGTTGAAGCGCTACGGCTCGAACTCTGGATTGAGTTTTGAAATATTCTCAGAGGCGTCACACAACCCGGGTCTTCGAAGAGTGCTCAAGAAAACTCAGGACGAATACGCCGCGACCCTGACGAGCTACTTAGAGGAAGGACGGAAGAGGGGCTTCATCGATAGAGACTTGAATTTGCGATCGATAACCTATGCCTTGATAGCCATGTGGAATGGAATCGAGACGATAATTGGATCAGGGCTGCCGGTTGAAGAGGCGAGACGAGCGTGGCTGGAAGGATTCAGGGCGATCTTTCTACCCAAGAACCGCGCTCACACCTGAGATAGACATAAAACTCGATTTCTCGACGCGCCCCCCATGCTTCACATGTCTACCATTAAGCAACCGCCCGTCGGCATTGGCTCTGGCAAGATCGACCGTGTAGTGATTATTTTCAAGGAGAATCATACTTTTGACAACTACTTCGGCACGTTCCCAGGCGCCAACGGGATGAACATGCCGAGATCGCCTAACCCGCCACCACGAGACCCGGACCATCGACATGGCGCGTGGCTAACTCGCCAGACGACTTCTATACGACAACAGTTCATCGGGTCGGATATCCCGGCCTACTTTGCTTATGCTAGAAAGTTCGCATTATGTGACCAGTTCTTCACGGATGTTGCGGGACCGTCGACCCCAAACCATTTGATGGCGGTGGCGGCCGATTCTCCGTTTATCGATAACCCTCAGGCGGGCGACTCGTCTCGGATCGCTTCTTCACTTCCCCTGAGCCTCGAATCTCACAAGCTTACCTGGGCTAACTATGGGGGATACGCGTTTCAATATCTGAGCGGTGTCGGAGGCCGGAACAAATTCACCTCGGACCAGTTTGCGAACGATGCGGCAGCCGGAAAACTACCGAACGTCTCATGGGTTTATGCTACGAGCCAGTTTGACGAACATCCTCCTGACCCGGGGAGGGGTCCGATGGGAAACGTGACAACAGGGATGCAGTGGACAGTCGACCAGGTGAACGCAATCGTAAACGGAGGACTTTGGGGAAGGACTGCGGTTTTCATAACGTGGGATGATTGGGGAGGATGGTACGACCATGTCAACCCGCCGAATGTTGAGACGTGGCAGCTTGCGACTCCCCAGCCGTCTTACAAGGGAACGCAGTTCCGGTACGGATCGAGAGTCCCATGCCTGGTGCTGAGTCCCCATGCGAAAAGCGGTTACGTTTCGAGGGTGTTGCACTCGCACGTTAGCCTAGTAAAATTCTGCGAATCCCTTTTCGGACTGCCTGCGTTGAACCAGCGGGACGCGCAGGCAGATGACATGTCAGATTGTTTTGATTTCACAAAGGCACCAGTCCCACCGCCGCCGCAGAAGCCTTGATAGAAATGGCGACGCCATCGTTGAAAAAACAGGATGCGAAACGATCCTCGAATACTGCCGCCCAGCTTCTCGTTGAATGCTTGGAGAATGAAGGTGTCAAGTATGCTTTCGGCATACCTGGCGAGGAGAACATTCACGTCATCGATGCGCTAAACAATTCGTCTATCCACTTCGTTCTTGTCCGTCACGAGCAAGCCGCCTCTTTCATGGCCGACATTTACGGTCGCCTGACCGACCAGGCGGGAGTCTGCGTGGCAACCCTCGGACCCGGAGCGATCAACCTGTTACTCGGAACCGCAGATGCCAACACTGACAGCGTTCCGCTCGTCGCGATCAGCGCACAGGGCGGCTTGAACCGGATATACAAGGAATCTCATCAGATAATCGATCTAGTCAGCATGTTCAAACCCGTCACGAAATGGGCTGAGCTGATCCCGAGACCGGAAGCTGTGCCCGAGATGGTTCGGAAAGCGTTCAAGCTTGCACAGACCGAGCGTCCCGGCGCAGTTTACCTCGCATTACCAGAAGATGTCGAAAAAATGCTTGCACCCCCAGGTCATCGCCCGCTAGAGATCAATGTGGTGCGCGATACCTCTCCTTCTCCAGCCCAGATATTGCGGGCGGCGAAGGTCTTGGAAGGCGCGAAGAGACCCATCCTTCTTGCAGGACACGGTGCCGTGCGTAATCATGCTGGTGCTGCCCTGGTTCGGTTCTCAGAACGCCTTCACATACCCGTCGCGACGACCTTCATGGGCAAGGGAGTCTTCCCGGACAACCATCCCAACGCGCTCGGTACCATAGGTTTCATGGTCCACGACTATGCCAATTTCGGCTTTGACCAGGCAGACGTGATTCTATCTGTAGGATATGACATGCAAGAATTCGATCCGGTAAAGATCAATCCGAAGGGTGAGAAGCAGATCATCCACATCCACAGGTATCCTGCTCAGGTTGATGCGCATTACGATCTTGCCGTCGGTATCCAAGGCGACATTTCAGAATCACTCGACGCACTATCCCGAGAGACCAAGGTCACACCTGGATCGAATCCAACAGGTCAGAAGATTCGTCGCTTGTTACAGGAGGAGCTTGAGATGGGAGGAAACGACAACTCCTACCCAGTCAAGCCCCAGCGCATCGTAGCGGATATCCGCTCAGCGATGAGCGAAAAGGACATCGTGTTAGTCGACACTGGTGCTGTTAAGATGTGGATGGCCCGGTTGTATCCGACGTATCAGCCGAACACTTGCATTGTCTCCAACGGTCTCTCAACAATGGCCTTCGCTCTGCCAGGAGCGATTGCAGCGAAACTCGCCTTTCCGGACCGTAAGGTTCTGGCTGTTGCTGGGGACGCTGGTTTCTTGATGAACTCGATGGAGCTCGAGACCGCGGTTAGGGAGAAGATACCGCTGGTCGTATTGATCTGGGTAGACGGGTCCTATGGTATGATCAAGTGGGAGATGGACCTCGAGCTCGGACATCACTCGCATGTTGACTTCGGTAACCCCGATTTTGTCAAGTTCGCCGAGAGCTTCGGCGGCAAAGGATACCTGATCACGCAAGCAGGAGATCTGCTTCCCAGGCTAAAGCAAGCACTGGTTGATAATGCGGTCTCTATTATCGCGTGTCCCGTCGACTATGCGCAGAACAATGTTCTGACCGACAAGTTGGGAGAACTCACCCAACCCATTTAGTGGCGAGTCCCTAGTGATCCCGATCACGGAATAATAATGAAGAAATAACGCGTCCGATTTAACGGATGCCAGCGATTCCTCTCGTTTTTCGGATAAAGCTAAATGCGCGCAAATATTCTGGCCACCAAGAGGCATCAATGACAGTGAGGTCGTTCAAGGACCTCAAGCTCCTACTAGCATTCGTCGTAGTATTCTCCATGCTATCCCTCCCCGGATCGCTGAGCGGGGGATCTTATGTTCCCCAAATCCATCTTGCAGCTGCAAATACAGCGCCGAACCAGCCCTGGTATCCTGCCGGCCCCTCGATGGACAAGATACAGTACCAGATCTATACCGACTCTACGGCCGAGATAACCGCGTTGCAGACTGGTGCAGTCGACATCCCTGATTCTCCAATCCCACCGTCTGCTGTCCCGCAAATCTGCGGTAGCCCGGGCTTCCTGTGCACCGCGCCGGTGCCATTCTCGGGCTACTTCGAACTGGAATTTCATCTCGACCAGAACTTCTGGGGCTGCCAGATGAGTTTCGGAAACTCTGCGTGCGGAGTGAACATTCGTCAGGGAATGGCTCATGGACTGGACAAGACGGCTTTCATCAACGCTGAACTAAGTGGCACCGGTGTAGCAATTGATAATCCTGTTCCGCCCAGTGTCAACTTGGTCTCACCGAACCCGTGTGGGTGGGACTCGGCACACGCCCAGTCAGGGTCGAACTGCGTCGTAGCAGCTCCGGGAGGAACGGCTTATCACCTTGCGATGGCAGCGGCGGGAGCAGGATGCACAAACACTCCCAGCTTCACTTACACGCCGGGTTGTGGTACGCCTGACTTTTGCGCTGCGGCTGACCATTTCATAGCTGCGGGATTGGCCACGGGCAAGAATCCATCGACGTGCGTGCTGACAGGGGTCCCATCAACCGTAACATCCAACTCAATACACTTCTTCGTTCGTAGTGACGATGTTGCCCGGCTTCATATGGGCGACAGCTATGCGCAGTTCATCTGCGGACTATTCACAGGCGCGTTCAGCACAGGCTGCGGGATTGGCGGATCATCCACTAACATCGTCGTCACCGACACCGGCTCGATCACTCAGTTCCCAGGATTCACCACATCCAAGACGTCGGTCGCGCTTACCTGGTGGGTCTACACGGCTGGCTTCAGTAATATCCAAACTTTCGACTCGAGCCTGTATTACATCTATAACGGCAAGTTTGTTTCAGGTATACCGGCGATCCAGCCACCGAACGGCCCCTGCTCTTCCGAATCAATTCCCTCTTTCAGCGCTAGCAACTACATGTATCTCTGCAACCCCAGCTACGACAGCATCAGCAACCAGATGGAATTCGCCCCATGCCTCTCTGCTCCGGGAGATCCGACACCGGGCTCTCCGAATCCCACCTTCTCCAACTGTCCTAGCACCTCGCAGCTTACCGCGACAAGTGCCTCGTACCAGGCCCAGGACCTGTTCGGACAAAACGCTTTCACGATACCAGTTTGGACGCAAACAAATCAGTTCGCCTACCTGAGCAACTGGCAGAGAGTAGTGGTGCAGAATGGTGACGGTTTCATTCCGCCCGGGAATACGGTTGCGGAGTTCAACGCGTACAACCCTAACCCGGCTGTTGGTGTAGCAGGCACGATACGTCAAGGATATAGCCAATCAGCTGTGAGCGTTAACCCGTTCATCGCTACCACAAATCATGACCTTGGTCTGGTCGACAATATCTGGGACAGCCCCTACCGCGCCAACCCAAGCCAGCCCGGCACCTCTCTGGAATGGATGACCGTATCCACCAGCCAGTTGCCACCGAGCGGGTTGGCCTATGTTCCGCCCACAGGAACTGTAGCAACATTTAGGTTTAGTCTCCGTCAAGACATCTTCTGGCAGACTGGCCAGAAGGTTACTGCGTGGGACCTAGCCTTCAGCTATGTCGCGCTCAAGGCCACAGGAGCTTCCCTAGGATCCGGGCTTGCTCCCATCACGGGAATGAAGGTGATCAGCCCATCGCAGGTAGACGTTAACGTCAACCAAGTAGGGTTATTCACGAAACTGTACGTCGGCAGCACGATAGTATTTCCGGGACGAATCTGGTCGTCTTGCGGTGCATCAACTTGGGATGCTGGTGCGAACAACCAGAACTTTGCGGCCGCCAACGCTGCATTGACCCCGTGCATTGGTCCAAACGTCTCCTCGTCGGGAGTAGTACTGCCCACTGCTTCTGCAGTAGACACCGCGAAGATCCAACCCTCCTACGATCCCCTTGCGGCAGGGACACTAGTCGGCTCGGGTCCATGGGTATGCGTTGGACCGCCAGTAGGCACCGCCTGTGCTACATCCCCTGGTATCCAGGCTCCAGCGGGCGGCTCCTACTTCCTCCAAAGATACGGGCTAGGAACAATCCCAGGAGCGACTCTTAACACATACTTCCGCAGCAGCGGTAACTTGGCGTTATGGGCTTGGAGCGGAGACACTGGAAACTTCCCTAACGACTTTCTGGAATTTTCCATAGCCTCCTCGTGCTTCGGAAGGATGCCTGTGCCAACAGGTTGTGCCAGGTGGTCGATGGGCATAGGCAATCCGACAGGCTCGTCCGGCTCGCCGGCTCCAATCGGGCTGACCCAGATGAGCATAATCCAGCGGTTTGTCGGTGTAAATTGGGTAGCACCATATGACTGGCGTATGAGTCCACCGCAGAACATCGCTATCTTCCCACCAGTGCTCTATGAGGGATCGATATCGCTCAACCCCTCAACAGTCACCGGGTGCACCATACCATTCAATAGTGGCGGGGGCTACGATTGCTAGCTACGTCCACAGCTCTTCGGTTGGAGCGAGAGTCATGCGCTGAAGAGATCTAGCATCAGATTCATCTTGCGTTGAGCCAGTCTACAATGGCGTAAGGGTCTTAGCCATCGTCCACCGATCGCCTAGGCGATTCTAGCGGAAGGATCTTGGCTTGAAGGAGAAAAAGTTCAAGAATATTGAGACTAAGCTGATTCATTCCGGTGAACCGAAGCCACGGGTCCACGGGGCGGTTGCGATGCCGATATTCCAGTCGGCCATGTTCGAGACCCGCAGTGAACCAGGTTATCATGATATCGAGTATATCCGCTTGAACAACACCCCGAACGCGAAAGCGCTCCACGAGAAACTGGCCGCGGTCGAGGGGGCCGAGGACGCCCTTGTGGCCGCGAGCGGAATGGCGGCTATCTCTACCACGCTACTCACCTTCCTCCATAACGGGGACCATCTCCTGATCCAGAACTGCCTGTACGGCGGGACCCACGACTTTGTCACGAAAGATCTTCAAACGTTCGGGATATCGTATGATTTCATCGATGGCAACGACCCTGAGTCATGGGAAGAGAAACGACGGACGAACACGAAAGCGATCTATGTCGAGACGATGACGAATCCGTTGCTAGAGGTCGCAGACCATAAGGCAGTTGTCAAGTTTGCTAAGAAACGCGGGCTGGTATCTATGATCGACAACACCTTCGCGAGCCCGATCAACTTCCGTCCTATCGAGCATGGGTTCGACCTCTCGCTCCACAGTGGCACGAAATACCTGAATGGACACTCGGACATTGTCGCCGGAGCGGTCATCGGAAGCTCGGAGCTAGTCACCAAAGTCAAACATCGACTTGACCATCTCGGGGGAAGCTTGGACCCGCACGCTTGCTTCCTCTTACATCGCGGCATGAAGACGCTCGCGCTTCGGATGAGATACCATAACGAGAGCGCTCTCAAGATTGCGCGATTCTTAGAAGAGCACAACGCAGTTGCAAAGGTCAACTATCCAGGGCTCATGACCCATCCCCAACACAACCGGGCGGGGGAATTGTTTGACGGGTTCAGCGGCATGATGAGCTTCGAACCCAAAGGCGGCAAAGAAGCGGCCGAGCTATTCATGAAGAATGTCTCCATTCCAATCATCGCGCCAAGCCTGGGCGGAGTTGAAAGCCTACTAACCAGACCAGCTGCAACCTCACATTCAGGAATGTCTCCAGAAGACAGGAAGAAACTCGGGATAACTGATGGGCTGATCCGAGTGTCGATTGGAGTCGAGGCTACGGAAGACCTGATCGGAGATTTCGCAGAAGCGTTTGAAGCAATCAGAACCGTGGCAAGTGTTCCCTGAGAAATTTTTGGTTGACTATCACAATTCTGTATCTGCCAGACGGTTCAGATCTTCACCTGTAATCTGCATGACCCGCCAGTGCTCTCGGAAACGAGCCCCCAATCGTTGATAAACGTCCATGGCTGAAGTGTTCCAATCGAGCACTTCCCATCGCACTCCGTAACACTGCTCCTCGATGGCGATCTGTGCCAGAGAAACCATCAGAGCTTTGCCGATGCCTTTGCGTCGGAATCGTGGCCGGACAAAGAGGTCTTCCAAGAAGAGGCCGTGCTTTCCCTCCCACGTTGAATAATTGTGAAAGAAAAAGGCCATACCGGCCGGGTTGCCATCCCACTCTGCAATAATTACCTTAAACTTGGGATTCCTTGCGAAGCCATCCCTGATCAAGTCGCCTTCCGTCGCTCGAACAGCACTAGGTTCCCGTTCATACTCCGCCAGCTCGTGAATGAAAGACAGAATCAATGGGACGTCTTTGACGATTGCTTTGCGAATTTTCAACATGGCTTGCAGGCTCTTATTCCCGCTGAGTCAACTCTAACCTTGTCAAGGACAAATTCGCCATTCATGGACTGTTGGATTGTATGGGCATAAACCTCTCGAGGGCTCAGGTCAATTCTTGGCGTTTGTCAAACCATCATCTTGCCAAACGAGCTCGAAAGGGGCAGATTGAGAACGTTGTTTCGGACCTTTGCGGGGTTCAGGCACAAGTCCTGTCTTATGCTGCTTTGGCGATCTGGGCGCGGGTCGAGGGCATTACGATGCAAGATGTTCAAGATGCCCTCTGGAAGCATCGTTCTCTTGTGAAGACCTGGTGCATGCGCGGAACCCTTCACCTAATCTCGGCTTCCAACTTGCCCGTCTACGTGGCCGCTAGAAAAACGACGATGGTAGTCAAACCAGACTGGCTCACGCCTGAAATTGGTGTGGAAGAGCGGAAGAGAATCGTTCGCGCGATACATGAAGCACTTGATGGAGAAATTCTGACTCGAGAACGATTGACTGAGAAAGTCGCGAAGAGTCTCGGGTTGAGCGCCAGTGTTCGTAAACATATGCTCTCAGGCTGGGGCAACCTCCTGCAGCCCGCGGCCGAACAAGGATACCTCTGCTTCGGGCCGAGCGAGGGATCTAAAGTCACATTCGTCCGACCGGACCAATGGATTGGAAGATGGGACGAGCCCAGTGGAGGCGACGCTTGGAGGAGGCTTCTCCGACAATTCTTCTCCACATATGGCCCAGCTAACCATCACGACATTGGCCATTGGTGGGGTCTACGTCCCGACAAGGCGAAGATATTGATGGAGCACATTGAGGACGAGTTGGAAGAGGTCGAATTCGAAGGTCAAAAGAAATGGGTTCGAAGAGAGGATGTCGAACAGATCGTTGACGTTGAAAGGATTCATTCGGTGAAATTACTTCCAAGTTGGGATTGCTACGTTATGTTCTACTATCCTCGTGAGCTCTTCGTTTCTCAGAGCCATAGAGCCCGAATCTTCACAAAGCTCCAAGGAAATAGACCAGTTCTGCTCATCGATGGAGTCGCTGGAGGAGTATGGGAGCAACGACGGAAGAGCGATCATACTGAAGTCAGGGTACAGCCATTTAGCGATCTCGGCTCAGCACAAGAACGACTTGTCAGCGAGGAAGCGACGAGCTTAGGCGAATTCCTGGGAACAAACGTTGAGGTCTCGATTTCATGGTGACTCTGGAGAAGCTCAAGGTTCATCTTTAATAACGACAGTTTTCGTCTCGCCTTGCGATCGGCTTGTCTCAAGCGATCCTTAACGACAATTCGCTTACGTTCGCGGAGAAAGTCATCAGCGTCAAGTCCGATGGAGGCAAGAAGGTCCATCATACTGGAGAGATTGCTGTTATTCCTGCTGACATGGCCATGGCCCAGGATAGCACTGGACCCTTGGCAATCAAGGTCTTCCGTGAAATGGGCGTTCAGAAAGTCTGGGACCCAAAGAAAATCCATCTTGTGATCGATCACAGTTTTCCAGCCCCTGACGAGAAGGTCGCTAATCTCCATATTCTAATTCGGGAATTCGTCAAGCAACAAGGTGTGCGGCTTGTCGAAGGAAGCATATCCCACCAGCATCTGCTCGAAAACCATGTTGTACCAGGGATGGTTCTCTTTGGGGCTGATTCTCACACCTGTCAGGCGGGCGCAATCGGCGCCTTTGCCACCGGGATTGGTAGTTCGGAAATGGCTGCTGTCTGGGCGAGCGGCAAGCTCTGGGTCCGGGTCCCGGAATCCATCAAGATCAATCTTACAGGCCAGCTCAAAAAAGGCGTCTTCGCCCGAGACATCATAACCCACTTCATCGGAATGGTTGGCGAAGACGGGGGGAACTACAAGTCGCTGGAGTGGAAGGGTCCCGCGGTCAAGAACCTCTCTATAGCATCACGGGCTTGCATTAGCAACAACTCTATGGAGTGCGGCTGCAAACTCTCCATCTTCGAAGTCGACCCCGTAACCCAGGTCTATTTCAAAACGGCAAACCGGAAAGCGATGTTCGAGATCCACGCGGGACCAAAGGCGCAATATAAGGAAGAATACAACATTGATCTCGGAACTCTTGAGCCCCAGGTCTGGGGTCCAGGGAACGAGAGCAAAGTACGCAGTGCTAGCGAATTCGGGGATGATCACTTGGACGAGGTTTTCATCGGATCATCCACAAACGGACGATACGAAGACCTACAGGTCGTTGGCAAGATACTGAAGGGCCACAAGATCAAGGCTGGGACCCGCTGTATAATTACTCCGGCTTCCAGAAACGTGTTCGAAAGAGCAATCACAGATGGTCTAGCAGAAACATTCCTTCAATCAGGAGCAGTGTTCACTAACGCTACGTGCGGTGCATGTGTTGGTACTCATCTCGGTGTTCTCGGCGAGAATGAAACCTGTCTATCCACTTCTCCGCGGAACTATGTAGGACGAATGGGCGCTTCAACAGCCAAAATCTTCCTATCATCTCCAGCGACGGCCGCAGCCTCAGCTTTGGAAGGGCATATTGTCGATCCTGGGAGATACCTATGAGTCTTCCAACACCGTCCACGATCATCCGAGGCAGAACCTGGGTGTGGCCCGATGACGTGAACACGGACATAATCATTCCTTTCCGCTTCAAGGCTCGCACCAACGACCCTGTCGAAATGGCGAAATATGCCATGTACGGGTTCGACCCCGAATTCTACAAGAAAGTCAAACCAGGCGACCTCTTTGTTGCTGGAAGAAACTTCGGAGGAGGATCCAGCCGCGAACAAGCACCAGTCGCCATAAAATACTCAGGAGTAGCAGCCGTAGTCGCAGAAAGCTTCGCAAGAATATTCTATCGGAATAGCTTCGCCATAGGTCTACCAGCACTAGAAGTTCCAGGAATAACCAAACAGGTCAAACAATTCGACGAAATATCCATCAACCTTCAGGACTGGTCTGTCACGACCAAAGATGGAAAAGTGTATCATGCGTTGAAGGTTCCAGAGTTCCTTCGAGGACTAATGCGGGAAGGAGGCCTCGTCGAGTATTACAAGAAGCACAAATCCTTCCCATGGGAAGGACTACAAGCAACGGCAAGCTGAACCTGAGCCTGAAGCCGTCATCGAAAACCGCCACTCGGCTAGATTCCCTTCAGTTCTTTTTGTAGTTGGCTGACTGTGGTTATGCGTGCGAATCGGCGTCGTAGAGCATATTCTGTGCGTTCGCGTATGGCATCAACTCCTAGTTCTTCGCCTGGCTTGTCCCAGTTCGGAATTGGAAAGGTCATCGTCGCCTCTGTGACAAAGTCTACCGCGTAACCGAGGTCCGCAGCGATCCTCGCTGTCGTCTCGCAGCACTGCTCCATCTGAATGCCTGTAATGCTGACCCGTCTCACGCCTCTCTCTATCAGGTAGGGTTGCAAAGTCGTGCTAGTGAAACAATTCCTTGTGTTCTTGACCATGACCTGCTCATCCTTCCGAGGCTTGAGAAAGTCCATCAGCTTGAATGAGGGGCTGTCTTTGGCGAACGCCTCATCGCTGTCGGTATGTAAGAAGAAAACAACCGGGAGATGGGCAGCACGATAAGCTTCGACGAGAGCGTCCACGTTCCTTTCAAAATCCGGGTTGTTACGTCTTCCCCATCGCGAGCCGACTTTGAACGAGTCTTGAGCATCGATCACTAGCAAAGCCGATTGCGCAATGGAAACCTTGCTGGGGTCTAGCATGATTCCAACTAGCGTGAGTCATCGTATATACTCGCTGCTTCAGACTGAGTTTTCGCTCGGAACAAGGTCTCAACTACAATGAGTTCCAAGAAAGGGAGTTCTAGGGATGTCCCTGATATCCGGGTTTTCTTCGGGGACCTCAGAAAGATGACCTCGACGGAGGTCGCTGATGGAGATATCTCCCTGGTAGTCACATCTCCACCTTACTTCAACGCTCCTTTCGATTATCCCGATCTTTTTCCGAGCTACGAAGATTACCTTGGACTAGTCAGGTCCTTCGCTCATCAGAGCAAGAGGGTGCTACGGAGAGGGAGAATCTGTGCGATAGTCACCGACGATATGCTGGTGAAAGAGGGAAGTAGCAACCGTGGGCGGAAATACCCTCTTGTCGCTGATACGACCAGAATTTTTCTGGACGAGGGTTTTCTCTATCGTGACAAGATAACATGGGTCAAGCCAGCTGGCTACACTAGAATCAGCAGGCGTAGCGGAGTCGTTCTTCAACATCCATACCCGATGTACTTCTATCCGGACAACATCCAGGAATCTATTCTTCTATTCCAGAACGGCGAGTTCGATTACGGCAACTTGAAGGACGCGCCAAAGAACATTCTCGAATCCTCAAGAATAGACACCGCTCAACTCAACAAAGAGAGATGGAACTTGACAGTCTGGAACATTACCAATGTCCTTCCCTTCTCTGGTCGGGTTGAGGAGGGAATCGCAGCCTTTCCTGAAGAAATTCCTCGGAGACTAATCAAACTCTTCACGATGGTCGGAGAGACCGTGTTCGACCCTTTCGCAGGCTCAGGCACAACGCTGAAGGTCGCGCGGGAACTGGGAAGGAATGGAATTGGATACGAAATTGACCTCGAACTCAAGCGAGTCCTAAGAAAAAAACTCGGAGGACATGGTCTCATACTCGAAGAAAGGGAAGGAGCAAGGAGGCTTCGAAGATCCCTTCAGACAAGGATTCATCAGAACAGAAGCGTTGCCAGGTAACCAGGTCGGCGTCTCGGATGGAAAGACCCATTAGCGCGGACGCGAGATGGAATAGACACCTAATGCAAAGTGATCAGCATGGTTCTTCGTGAATGTCCGTTTTGTCATAGACCCTTCGAAGCTGAGCTGTTGTCGAAGGAACAGGTGGATTAGCGAGGTCGCGAGGGTTGGCGATTTTCCACCACAGATGAGTAAACTAGCTGGGCAGGTTACGGAGGGAGGACTTACGATGAGTCGTGGCGCACTAATTCTCGGACTGTCAGAGGATGAAAAGGAAACTGTTGCGATGCGTCCGGAGGCCTTCATAACCTACAAGGCCCTATACAAATGCAGACACTGTGGAAAGGAGTGGACCAAGCTCTCGGTTGAAGAGATACCAATCCCCCGACAATATGTTGAAGGCGAGGAGGAAAAGACCGACTATGATGCTCATGTCGAAGAGGAGGAGGCACGGGAGGAACAGTATGCAAGAGAGTAATAATGCCGAAAGTATCGCAGACAATGAAGACTAGTTGAGTTTCGCTATCCCCTCCGACAGGGTTGAACTTGGGTAGGGCTTGTTTTTGTTCCAGCGGCTCGGCTCCATATTTGACGAGTACAAGGGCATACCCCGCGAAGCAAATCTTCTCATCTATTCTAGCTTCTTCACTTGGGCTGCCGCAGGATTACTCTTCATCTCACTTCAGGTCTTCCTCGTACTGGAAGGCATCTCCTTCGCAACTAGCAGCCTCATCTTGGGAACCTTCGGCATCGTCAGCGGCGCATCCACACTCCTCTTCGGTGGCCTAGCCGACCGGTATGGTAAGAAAAAATTCGTAGTTGCTGGTGGACTGCTAGGAAGCCTCGCTCTAGCCATCTTCGCTCTCGACACAAACATTCCGCACTTGTTTGGGGCGGCTGTTCTAGCCGGATTCTCCGAGGCTGCCTACGCGTCATCTTGGAGTGCTATGCTCGCTGACAAGGCGGGAAACATGAAACGGACAAGCGCCTTCGGCCTCTCTTTCTTTGTCGCAACCATCAGCTCTGCCCTAGGCGGGTTCAGCACGAGCCTGCTCAGTGTGATGAACACGGTCTACAAGATCGACCTAGTCACGGGAAACAGGTATCTCTTCGTGGGAGTCGCCGCAATCAGCCTCGTAGGACCCCTTATCGTCTACACTCGAGTTTCTGAGTCTCACACGCTCGAGGAGCTGGGATTCCACATAATCCCCAAAAAAGCTCGCCGAGTCATCCTCCGATACGTAATCGCAGGAATCCTTATCGCGCTGGGCGCGGGAATGGTGATTCCTCTAATGTCCGGCTGGGCCTTTCTCAAATACGGTCTTGCGAACAACGTCACGGGACCCATCTTCGGCGGGGTTACTAGCTTGGTGATGGGATTTGCAAACCTAGCAACTCCACGGCTAGCCAGACGGTTCGGAACAGTTCGGACAATTGTCCTGACCCAGGGCTCGTCGACTGCCTTTCTCTTCTCAATACCTTTTGCACCTAACTTCGCCTCGGTGTCCGCGATCTATGTCGTTAGGAGTGCCTTGATGATGATGTCCAATCCAGCTCAGAACTCTCTCTTGATGGGTTTGGTCCCGGCTGAGGAGCGATCAGTAGCTTCGGCCATCGTGGCTTCTCTCTGGAGGTTACCGAACTCGTTCAGCACGAGTCTCGGCGGCTACACCATGGGGCTAGCGACCGGCCCGAATGGCGTTACGGATCCGAGTAGCATCTATCTCGCCCTCCCGTTCATGATCTGTACAGCACTGTATCTAAGCGCCATCACGTACTTCTGGCGGTCATTCAAAGACGTGAAGCTGCCTGAGGAACAGGTTCTGGCACCGATTGCGGAGACCATTCCAGCTGCAACCTAGAATACCATTCACGATTTCCAGCAATATGCCCTAGTCGTGGTTCTGTAATTTTCTCGGATACTTCGACTTAGAGCCAGAAGTTACGACCCACTTTAGTCGCTGACGGAACTATCGTTGCTCGTCATCGACGCTTATGGAGAAGACGTGTCATGAGATACGCGAGAATCAGCAAATACATGCTTCTGCTTGCGCTCTTCGTCTTTGTCCCTCTTCTGTCGATCAACATGGTCCCAATGGTTCATGCTGACCCTCCATTCTCTCTGAACGCCGTTCCGGCCGCCACGTCAGAGGGAAACACTGTCAGTCTTGTCCTGTCTGCAAATAGTGCTGTCCCCAATCTCCAATACAGGTTCCGGTTCTCCGTAATCGATCCCGCAGGGAAGACCGCTCAAACTCTGGCGAACTATACCACCGCACCTGGCCAGGACAAGTTTACACTGATAGTTGTCTACCCAAGTCCTACGTTCCAAGGATCAAACACGCTAGTAGGCCAATACAACGCTAAAGTCGATGAGCTATGGCCCACGGCAGCGCCAGGCATTGCTGGGACCTCGTTCATACTCACCATCACGGATAGTTTCTCATATCAGAGGACGCAAACCGTGCTCATACAGGCAAGCGGATATAGTGCGTCGGAAAGTGTTACGGTAACCATCAGGACGCAGACAACATCGACGGTTGTATTCTCCCAAATTCTACAAGCGACCGGCGCGGGGATCGTAGGAACAAGTTGGAAGACCCCGAGGAACGCAACAATAGACACTTACATTGTTAGCTTGACCGGGACCAGCACCGTCAAGAATCCGGCTGATTCGCAACCTTTCGCACTGGGACCTGCGATCATGATCATTAGCTCGATTACGTCCGCCAAATCGGTCTACCAGAGGACTGAGACGATGAGTTTCTTCTTCCAGCCCACTTATCCAGATGGATCTATTCCGTCGACAGGAGTCGCTCTTCTCAGCTTAGCTAGGCCCGGTGGTAACAGCGTGACCCTGACGGCAACCTATGATGGTACGTCTCAGACTTTTGATTCGTCTTACCAAACTTCGTTGGATAATCAAACGGGGACATGGACGGCAAGCTTGGGAGGACATGCTTACAGCGACGCTTACGGGAACAATGGTCCCGGAACAATAGTCTCCACTGCCCCGCTGCTAACAACTATCCCTCTAACTGTCACAGTTACCACAAACTCTACCATCGCTGTGGGTCAACAGCTCAGGTTCAACGCGAACGTCACGTATCCTGATGGTACGGTTTTCCTGCCGGGCACTGTGAAGGCCTACCTTCTCTACAGTGGAACGCCGGTGGTTAACGACACGGTCCCCGTTGTTTTCGACACAACCCTGGGACTGTGGATCGGAACTTATACGGTGCGGCCTTCAGATACAGGTGGACTGTGGTCCCTAGTCGTCAAGGCATCAGACTCTCCAACACCTCCCAACACTGGCTCTGCGACGCGAGCCATCAATGTTCAGAATACGACAGGAGGGAACGCGTCTTTTCCTCTCTACTACTTTGGCATTATAGCCGCCCTCCTAGCCTCGCTACTGGTTGCTGTATTCTTCGGGTTCAGACGCCGCAAAGTAACGCATGCAAGGTTGAAAATTGACCTGGAGGCCGTTCGGTCGGAAGCTGGACGAATAGAGAGTACCGATTTCTTCAAGTCAGTTAAGGATCAGGTACAGAAGGAAAAGGATGACAAGTGAGACTGCCTGGATCTTACTCGCTTCTAGCAGTGGATTCGCCCATTTCAAGCCCTGATCTCGAATCTGGAACATGCCTCGATCCTCGCCCAGAAGTCGTTCGTGAACGGTTCTAGATTTCCCGACTTTCCCCTTTCACCCAAGCCCGGATCCCCGGCTCTGAATCCCAAGACTCGCCCGTTATCACTGCCAGACAGAAAATTTTCTCTAGAAAACAGGGTAGGGGGTATAGCACACACAGCATCTCACGACGCAAAGAGCGGTTTCCCCGAACGCACAGAAGCCCGTTCCTTTTGCTGGAGATAAGCGAAACTCGCGGTTTAAGGAAGTATTCCGCCGATCTTCGCCAAGGTCACGAGTCCCGGTTTCTTCTCGAATATTCCAGCAGTGATCTCCAACGCTTTCTTCTGTAGCTTCTTGTCCTTGTTCAGCTTCCGAAGCGCTCTCCTATTCAATCGTTTTATCAGCCAGTTATCGCTCAGCGCATAAGTCACAGTATAGTTCGCGTGCTTTCCGATCACTTCCGCACGCGTTTTCCGTTCCTTCTGGTATTGAAGCAAGGATGCTTGCGAGAAGTCCCCTGCCACCTTGCACTTGTCAATGGTCTCAGCAAGCGCCACAGCGTCTTCCAATGCTAAGTTTACTCCCTGTCCAGCGTGCGGATGAATAGTGTGTGCCGAATCCCCCAACAACGCAACCCCGTTTCCCACCCACCTGTCTACCCGTATGAACGAGGGCGTGAAATAGGCCATCCTCGTCCAGGCCTCCACACCGGTAAACGCGTCCGCCATCTCCGGCGCCGCCTGGACAACCTCCGCTCTGAAAGAGGTCAACCCTTCCTTCTTGACGCTGTCAAAGCTTCGAGGTCCGACACAGTAGAAGAAGTACGTGGCCTCGGGACCGGAAGGCATTATCCCCAACATCTTCCCAGGGTGCTGGTACTGTCGCGCCCTGCCCTCCAAACCCGGGATAGCACCAGCAAGTCCAACGAGAAACGAGTCAGGATATTTCCTAGTCTTCACCTTAACCCCAATACTATTGCGAATTCGTGACTGAGGCCCATCAGCGCCTACAACAACCGCAGCCTGAATCTGATCTCTCATGCCATCCGTTTCGAAAACGACTCCGTCAACCTTACCCCCAGACATTGTCAGTTCCTGGAAGGAGGAACCCCAGAGAAGCTTAGCCCCCGCCTTCTCGGCCAAGTAAACAAGTAACCGTTCCACTTCGGTCGCGTTCGCCGTCAAGAGATAGTTCTGCGGATGATCCAACAAACCATAATCTGCTTCTAGCAAAACTTCTCCGTCCCAGTTCTTCACCTCCAAGATCTGAGATGCAGAACCCACCTCTTTCGCCCGCTCGAGCGCTCCAAGCTTTTCCAGAACAGCCAAACCATTCGGCTGAAACGTCAAGCCCCGCGGAATCCCCTCTGGACTCTTCTGCCTTTCAAGCAGAATTGTTGAGATCCCATTGTTCTGCAGCTCCACCGCCAGAGCTAGAGCAGCAATCCCTGCTCCCACAATCGCGACATCGGCCTTCCCAGGCAACTTTTCTTCCCCAGCTGTCCCCCGAGCCACTATTGTTGATATCTTAAAATCATGCCGGAACCCTCATCGAGTAGAGTTTTCTTGAGCAGAATTCACGGCCAAGGCTCAACTGAGAAGTTAACGCTCTATGATCCCGGCATGTCAGTCGCACCTCACGTTTACAACAACGACCGACGATACGCTGTCCTTGTCGTCGACATGCTCTATGACTTTGTCTACGGAAAGATTAAGACCAATCGTGCATTACCGATTATCCCAAAGTCTGGAGAGCTAACCGACGCCGCGCGCAGTGCGAATATCCCGGTCTTCTATCCTAACGATTCGCACACACGCCGAGATTTCGAGATCCAGCGTTGGGGCGAACATGCGATGAGGGGAACGAAGGGCGCGAAAGTGATCCGCGCTCTCAGACCAAGAAAGAAGGATGTTGAAATTCCTAAGACCACTTACAGCAGCTTCCATGACACGAGATTGGAGAAGGAGCTGAAGAAGGCTTACGATGGCAAAGGCGCGAACACGCTGATACTCGCTGGGCTCCATGCAGACTGTTGTGTGAGACATACTTGCGCGGACGCGTTCTTCAAGGGATACGAGACGATCGTTGCAGAGGACGCTGTCAACTCGTTCACAGAACTACAATACCGGACTGGATTGCAGTACGTCAGATTCTGGTACTTGACAGACGTGCTGCCGACAAAGAAGATCACGAAATTATTCTAGGAAGCGTTCGGGCTCGAAGAAGCCCACCCGTGTCATCATCGACCAAGACGGAGGGATCGATGATGCGCTCGCCCTCATACTCACACTAAGATCCCCAGAACTTGAAGTCGCAGCCATAACTGCAGTCTCCGGAAATGTAACCGTAGACCAGGCGACACTGAATGGGTTGCGAGTCGTTGATCTGCTCAACAGAGGAGACGTGCCGGTTGCTAGAGGACAGGGAAACCCGCTTGTGCGAGATCCGGTCCGGGCTACCAGCTTCCATGGAAAAGATGGACTAGGCGACTCCAATCTTCCACGTTCAAAGATCCATCCCGCCGAAAAGAATGCAATAGACACCATCTCCAACGAGCTAGCTATCTCAAAGCGTCGCGACCTAACCATAATCTGCACCGGTCCACTAACCAACATTGCCGCTCTCCTGACAAGTTTCCCGGAATCCACCAAAATGATCAAGGAGCTCGTGATAATGGGCGGAGCCTACGGCGTAACCGAGTATGATGTTGGCAACGTAACGCCGGTTGCCGAGTTTAACATCTACGCGGATCCGGAAGCGGCAAAAATCGTGTTCGAATCCGAGGTACAATTGCGAGCAGTTGGCCTCGACGTGACAATGAACCCCAAGAACCAGTTGACCCTGAAAGATTATGCTGATATCAAGAAGAGCAAGGGCAGAGTTTCAGCCTTCGCCGCTAAGATCCTTAGCAAGAACATTGGCAAGCACCGAATCTTCGCGTTGCACGATCCAATGACCGTCGCCACCAGGATCAAGCCCTCGCTCTTCGAGTATGCCAGCTACAAAGTCCAAGTCGAGACACGAGGCGAAATCACAGGAGGCATGACAATTGCCGATAGACGTGAAGGGAAACCGGAAGGCAAGACGCCAGGAAAGAAAATCCTGATTTGCAACAATGTAGATTCTCGAAGTTTCAAACAGCTCTTTCTAGATCGTTTAATCGGGTCCTGAGCGGTTGATACGTCAAAACGGGTGTTTCTGAGCCTCGTGTGAGAACTTTTAAACTCAATATTTGGCAATATACAGCTACTATGGGAAAGGAAATCGGCCACATAGAACTGACATCCAAGGACCTCATGGCGACTAAAAAGTTCTACTCCAAACTCTTCGGCTGGAAATTCGAAATGTTCGGCGATGGCTATGCAATGTTCAAGACTTCGCAGAAAGGCGTCGGCGGAGGCTTCCAACTAGGCAAGAAAGTCAAACCCGGCTCAACAACATTCTACGTCAACGTCGACACCATACCTGCGACCCAGCAGAAAGCAAAGAGCCTCGGCGGACGAATCCTGAAAAAGCGGAAGTCTATCGGCGGCGGAATGGGCTACTGGGGAACTATCGGCGACCCGCACGGCAACGTCATCGGCCTCTGGAGCAAAAAGTAACCCTCCAACACGCGCGCGATGCTAGTAACGCGCTAGCCTAGCGCAGAATATCAAATTCCCTTTTTTCGCCTAATACGCACCTTTCTTAAAGGGTCCGATTCTGGAATCTGCAAACCTGACGAGAGTCTAACGAAAACCAATCCTACTACTCTTCTTCCTCTCCCCCCTCATCGGCGAAGGACTCTCGCAACCCATGGACGCTGGCTCGGGACGAACTTCGACTTCATCCTCGAATCCCTAGGACGATTTGGGACGAGCGCCTTGGGGGTCGCGTTCATCATCTACCTTCTTTCGATTAAGAAGAAGATCATCCTGCAATTCCCTCGGACCCAGTCGTCTGCAACTGGGTCCGGAACGCCAGAGCCTAGAGATCCGGGTGTACGATAACCGGATACGGGAGACTTCGAAGTAACTTGGAGGCCTCTTCTGTAACTATTCTTTCTCCGTAACTTTTCTGTTCTTGTAATTATTTTTTTTCTGTTAACTAATCTGTGACCCCCCGGGGGTCGAATTTCCCGCGCCCCACCCTCCATGAAACCCGAAAAACCATCCCAGGCTCCGACCATGTCAACGGTTATCTGGCTTCAAAACCGGAAAAAGTCTCCAAATTTCGCAGGAATCGCCGAAATTCGGCGAGAACGGAATATGTTATATATACTGTTAGAGCGTCGCTGAGACTGATCTATATGGGCGATAAGCCGACAGCCGCAATGGTTCTGTCCCTGATAGGTGGACTATTCGTTATTTTCGGTGGAGCCGCTCTTGCTTTCGCGGGATCGATAATTGGCTCATTCAACGTTACCGGTGCAGCTTCTGCGAGCAGTACAGTGTTAGCACTGGGAATTGTAGGCGTCATCATGGGACTGATCATGGTTGTTGGAGGATTCATGATGTACTCCAAACCAACCAGCGCCAAGATGTGGGGCGTTATCGTCCTGATACTCTCGATAATTAGCTGGGTTACCGCACTCGGAGGCTTCTTCATCGGCTTCCTTCTCGGACTGATCGGCGGCATACTCGCGCTAACCTTCAAGCCAACAATGGCTCCGGGCGCAATGCCTCCGCCGATGATGAGCTCGTCAATGCCAATGGGCTCAGCACCAATGGGATCGATGGGTACGAACTGTAAGAATTGTGGCGCCAGCATTCCTGCTGGAGCAACACGTTGCCCTAGTTGCGGAGCGAGTCTCTAGCAACCATGCAACCAAAAGCACCGCGACCAACGGGCGTAACAGTTCTAGCTGTACTAGCGATTCTGGCAGCAATAGGGCTTCTGTTTTTCGGATCAGCCCTCATTGGACTTGGGCTCCTCCTTGGTACGCTAACCGCATCCGTTGACATTACTAACGCTATCACAACTGCCGGGTATCCCGGACTAGCCTCGCTCGGGGTAGGAACCATATCGGCACTCATCATCGCCCTCGGCGCCGTATTCTTGATTCTCGGAATCCTCTATCTAACCGTCGGAGTTGGGTTCCTTGGTGGAAAGAGATGGGCCTGGACCCTAGGAATCATAGTAAGCGTTATCGGAATAGTTCTCAACATAATTCAGCTGATCGGTGGCAACTACAGCGGCGTCGTTTCGCTGATAATATCGCTGCTAATAATCTACTACCTCACGAGACCACACGTCAAGGTCTTCTTCGGCAGGGGAACCCCGAGGACATCACCCGTTACCATGCCAGGAACGGGTTCCTCGACACCCTAGTCGAACCAATATCTCAAGCAGTCAGAATCAAGCTTTCTCTCCAATCTGCTCAACAAACCGACGTGGCTCACTGTTCAAGAACGAGGTTGGTAACAGTCCGCTTAACACCTTCCGGTGAGACTCGATTTTTCCATGATGCAGAAGCCTTCGCGGCCGATCGGCATTACAATTCTCGGGATAATTGAGATCCTAATCGGGATTCTCGGACTTCTGGTTAGCATTGCGATAATCGGCGTGTCGGCCCTATTCTCAACTCTTCCCACAGTCGGAACCCTGATCGGCACTGTAGGAGTCGTAATTGGTGGGGTCTTCCTCTTCTTCAGCCTCGTCTGGCTGGCCACGGGAGTAGGGTTTCTCCACGGAAAGGGCTGGGCATGGACCCTAGGAATGATCTTCACAGTCCTCTCAATTCTCGGCGCCGCCTACGTCGCGTTCACCGGACTCTACCAAGCGGGCTACGCCCTAGGCTTCTGGGTACTGATGATAATCTATCTGACGAGATCACGCGTCAAAGCCTTCTTCGGCAAAGGAACCTTTCCAACGTACATGCCCGCGATGAACATGCAACCTACAATGAGAACCGCCCCAGTACTCCAATCACAAACTCAATACGCTCCAACAGTGCAACCATCTCTCCAGTACACTCCTGCCGCACCAGCATCAACACCGATACCGGTAGTAGCGAACGCAACGGGGAAATGTCGTTCCTGCGGCGTCCCTCTGGCCCCAGGGAACACGTTCTGCACTAACTGCGGCGCGAAACAGTAACTCTCTTCACTTTCAGAATCCCTGGCTGAGCTATACCCAAGGCCGATGCGGTCGGCGAATGGACAATATCTCCACGCCATAATCGCTTGTAAACATCCCGCAATCCGAGGGTCTTGACCTGCATGCCAAACTCGTATGGCTCTCGATGCAAGACTCCTTTCTTCAAATTCCGGGCAAGATAGGCGTGGGCTCTCTGAGGGGATAATCCCGGGGAAGGATGGAACCATCCGATCTTCTTCCATGACCCGGCAGAGTACCCGGTCTCCTCCTCTAGCTCGCGCCGAGCGCAAGCCTCCGGACTCTCGCCGTTCTCAATGTGGCCTGCTGGAAGTTCGAGCTCCCAGCCTTGGATAGCATGTCGATAGTTCCAGACCATCACAAGTTTATCCCGTCCGAGAACCGGGATGATGATTGAGAAATCGTCGACGAATAGTCGTGGGTGGACCATTTGGAAACCGGTTTTAGAGACGATCCGGTCGCGGTGAAGTTTCAAGTCATCCAATGACGCGAGCAGTCTAGTCTCTACTGTCTTCCAAGGTTTCGGTGTCCTGCGAAACTTCAGGTTTTCTCTTGACAACACGGAACACTTTACGCGAGTGTCTTTCGCATGAGCAAGTGTTTCTCGCCCAACTTTGCGTGAGCTTTGAAGCCTTCTCTCTCAAACATGGCTACTGTTCCGAACCAGAGAGACCATGTTCCACCTTCCTTGGAAGTGGACGGGTAAGCTTCGACTATTCCTCCGCCCTGCTGATGTATCGAATCTAGCGCTGCCCTCAACGCGACACCTGCCACACCCTTTTTCCGGAAATCCCTGTCTACAAAGAAGCAGGTTAGGCGCCAGAGTTTTCTGTTCCTATCACTGGACAGGTCCAGTCTGCTGTAGTTGCGGCCAGAATCGATTCGAGGCAATTCCTCCTTCGGACCATATTGGCACCATCCCACAGCTTGACCGCTTGCGTAGACGAGGATCCCATGAGACCGGCCTTTCGTGACAAGAGTCTTCTTTTCCTTTCGATTCAAGGCCATCGCGTCATTCCGCTCCAATCCTTCTTTCAGCAAACGGCCTTTCGCATAGTGGTAGAAGGTGCACCAACAACCTCCTTGGACCCCGTTGTGCTTAGCGAAGAATCTCTCGAAATCAGGCCAAGTTTTGGAGTCTAGCTCCTTGACTGTGTATTCGATCCTCTTCGGCTCTGGCTGAGTTGTCGTCGTTGTTGGATTCCTCTCTGCTTAGAGGATCGGGGGCTCTTTGTAGTCTCCGAAAACCTTCCGTCCCACGTCCATGATCTCGCCTAGTGTGGCGTAGGCTTTGACCGCTTTGACCATCGGATACATTGAGTTCGCTTTCTCATCCTTGAATGCCTTCCGCAGCTCATCCAACGCTTGCTCAACCTTGTTGTTGTCCCGTGTTTCCCGGACCATGTTTATCCTCGCAACCTGTCGTCGTTGTGCCTCTTCATTGATCTTCAAAGTATCAATTGGTTTCTTCTCTTCAATCTGGTACTTGTTCACGCCAACAACGACCCTGTCCCCTCTCTCAAGTTCCTGCTGGAAACGATAGGAGTTCTCAGCGATCTCTCTCTGAATGAATCCGGTCTTTATCGCGTCCAGCAATCCGCCGGCTCTTTCTATCTTGTCGAAGTACTGGAAGGCGCGTTCCTCCATCTCATCAGTCAACCATTCCAGATAGTATGACCCGGCGAGCGGGTCGATCGTATCAGCCACTCCGGTTTCTTCTGCGATAATTTGCTGGGTCCTCAAAGCGACGGTTGCCGCAGCCTCTGACGGCAATGCCCAAGCCTCATCATAGGAGTTCGTGTGAAGAGACTGTGTTCCACCAAGAACCGTTGCAAGTGCTTCGATGGTGGTTCGTACGATGTTGTTGAGTGGTTGTTGCCAAGTGAGGGATGCGCCCGAGTTCTGGGCATGAGTCCTGAGCAGTAGCGACCTTGAGTCCTTGACATTGTACTTGTCTCTCAACACTCTCGCCCAGATTCGCCGAGCAGCCCGGAACTTTGCGACTTCTTCGAAAAAGTCCATCCCGCAATTGAAGAAGAATGAAAGTCGGGGTGCGAAATCCTCGACTTTGAGGCCTGCTTCGATTCCGAGGTCAACGTATGCGAATCCATCAGCGAGTGTGAATGCTAGTTCCTGGACTGCGCTGGACCCTGCTTCGCGAATGTGGTAGCCGCTGATGCTGATGTAGTTCCACTGCGGCATCTCTTTCGTACAATACACCATCATGTCACGGATGATCCTGAGATGCGCCTCAGGTGGGAAAGCCCACTCTTTCTGAGCAATATACTCCTTGAGAATATCCGCTTGAACTGTACCTCTAAGCTCCTTCGGCTTCACACCCTGTCTCTCAGCAACACCAACATACATCGCAGTCAGAACTGATGCTGGCGCATTGATCGTCATACTAGTACTCACTTTCTCCAACGGTATGCCTTCGAGAATGATCTCCATGTCCTTCAAAGAGCCCACCGACACACCGCAACGTCCCACCTCTCCCTCAGCCCGCTGACTGTCGGGATCATACCCGTAGAGCGTCGGCATATCGAACGCAATGCTCAGACCCGTTTCTCCGTGTTCTAGCAAGTAGTGTAGGCGTTTGTTTGTGTCTTCAGGGGTTCCGAAGCCAGAGAACATGCGCATCGTCCACGGTCTCCCCCGATACATCGTGGGGTAGACCCCGCGGACAAAGGGATACTCGCCTGGAAGCCCGATCTGCTCTGACTCGTTAAGGTGTGACACATCTTCCGGAGTGTATATTCTTTTCACCGGAATGTTGGACAGGTTTCTGAATTCCTCCCGTTGTTCAGGGCTGGCGCGGGTCCATGGTTTGAGCGTCTTGATCTCCCACCGGACCCTTTCTTGTTTGATCTTCGCAAGTTGCTTCTTGTCGAAGGTGGTTGGTGGAGCTGTTCGTTCCTGTTTGATCTCGTCTAGAACTTTCTTCCAGTAACCCTTTGCCAAAACACGATCACGAAACGATAGAATACGCCCAGAGGTTCCTATTTTTCCGTTATCCTGACGCCCTTCTTCGCCGAATCTTGAAATACGCTCTAGAGGCGAGAACAGAACTGAGAACTTCACTTGGCTTCGGAGCTATCTTCTCAAGTGCTCAAAGGCGACCACAGAGCGGTTGCCAAGGCGATTTCGATAGTCGAAGCTGGTGGAGAGCCGAGTCGAAAGCTCATTCAAGAATTGTACCCGCACACGGGTAAAGCGTTCACAATTGGTGTTACTGGTCCGACCGGAACCGGCAAGAGCACTCTCGTCGACAAGATGGTTGGGGAATATCGCGAGAGAGGGTGTAGCGTTGGAGTTTTAGCTATCGACCCGTCCAGTGCGTTCACGGGTGGTGCCTTGTTGGGGGACCGGGTTAGGATGATGGATCATAGTCTGGAGAAGAAAGTCTACATTCGGAGCATGGCCTCCCGAGGTGACCTTGGAGGACTCGCTAGAGCCGCGAGAAACACTATGCGGGTATTGGATGCAGCCGGGATGGACGTCGTCATCGTGGAGACTGTGGGAGCGGGTCAAACGGAGGTACAGATCGCATCGACAGTGGACGCCACTATAGTCGTTTTGATGCCTCAGTTAGGGGATGAGGTCCAGGCGTTCAAGGCAGGCTTCGCTGAGATTGGTGACTTATTCGTCATCAACAAGTCAGACATTGTCAACCCTTCGAAGACGATCTACAATATCGCAAGTGGTTTGCAGGAGAGAGATGGATGGAGGCCTCCAGTTCTGAAGACTGTGGCGGTCAAGGGAACAGGTGTCCCAGCGGTTGTTGATGCAATCGAAAAATTCCAGAAGCATTTGGATACCGGAAGCCTCAGAGAGAAAAGATTGAGCAAGCGGATCCGGTCCGAGCTGGTAGATGCCGCCTTCTCGGATTTCTATCATGAAACCGTCACGCGTCTCGGAGATCAGAAAGAATTCGACTCTCTGGTTGGAAGAGTTGTCAAACGTGAACTTGATCCAGAGACAGCTGCGTCGAGGCTTGTGGGAATTATCTCCAAAATAGGAGAAAAGGCTTGACTTATCCTGTAACAACAGACTCTGGAATCCCTATCAAGAAAGTCTACGACAACAAGGATGTTCCACCGATCTGGACAAGGTCATTGGGGAAGCCGGGCCAGTTCCCATACACACGTGGCATCTACGATGGAATGTATCGGGATCGTCTGTGGACCATGCGTCAATACACGGGTTTCGGGTCCGCGAGAGAAACGAATCGTCGCTTCAAGTATCTGATATCTCATGGTGAGACTGGGCTCAGCACGGCATTCGACCTACCGACGCAGCTCGGTCTTGACTCTGATCATCCGAGGGCTACTGGAGAAGTTGGGAGAGTTGGGGTCGCTATCAGCGGCGTCCATGATATGAGGCGTCTCTTCGAGGGCATCGACCTCGGAAGGGTCAGCACTAGTATGACAATCAATGCTACAGCTCCAATCCTCCTTTCTCTCTATGTCGCCGTTGGAATGGAGCAGGGAGTTCCTCTAAACAAGTTGAGGGGAACGACACAGAATGATGTTCTGAAGGAGTACATTGCGAGAAACACGTACATCTATCCTCCTGAATCATCGCTGAGACTCTCAGTCGACCTCATAGAATATTGCGCTCACAAAATGCCTCGCTGGCACCCTATCAGCATCAGCGGCTATCATATTCGCGAGTCGGGTGCGAGCGCGGTTCAAGAGTTGGGATTCTGTTTTGCAAACGCGATGGAGTACGTTAGGGCGGCTCTTAAACGAGGGCTCAAGGTAGACCAGTTCGCTCCCCAGCTTTCTTTCTTCTTCGCCTGCAGGAACGATTTCCTAGAAGAGATCGCGAAATTCCGAGCTGCACGCAAGCTCTGGGCCCGGATAATGAAGGAACATTTCAAAGCCCGAGATCCTGAATCGTGCAAGCTGCGGTTTCACACTCAGACCAGTGGGGAAACACTGACCGCGCAACAACCTGACAACAACATTGTCCGGGTCGCAATCCAAGCCCTTGCAGGAGTTTTTGGGGGAACGCAGTCTCTTCATACAAATTCCAGAGATGAAGCCCTATCTCTGCCGACTGAAGAATCCGTGCAAATAGCGCTGCGGACCCAGCAGATAATCGCGTACGAGTCAGGAGTAACAAAGACAGCAGACCCGCTAGCCGGAAGCTACTATCTGGAATCTTTGACAAGAACCCTTGAGACGAACGCGACGCGTCTAATGGAGAAAGTTGAGGAACTTGGCGGGGCACGCAAGGCGATAGAGTCTGGATTTGTTCATCGCGAGATACAGGAAAGCGCTTACAGGTTCCAGAAATCCGTTGACGAGGGCCAAACAATTATTGTTGGAGTCAACAAGTTTACCGAGGGAAGTAGCGAGCCAAGAATCCAGCGCATCGATCCCCAGCTCGAGAGAGATCAGGTAAGACAGCTAAGGAAGATGAAAGCATCAAGAAATACAGCTCAGGTCAAGAATGCTCTCGGACGTCTGTCTAGATCGACGAAACATCAACACAATCTCGTAAGCGATATCTTGAGCGCTGTCAGATCAGGTTGCACCGTGGGCGAGATCAGCGATGTTCTAAGGGAAGCCTTTGGAGAGTACCGGGTAAGAATAGACATGTAATCTTATCCCGGAATTCTGCGTCAGAATCGCCCACTATCAGCCCTGATATCGATTCTGGAAGCCGTCCCCTTAATTGCATAGCAAACCTTTCTTGACGCCTCGAGAAAACGCCATGCGATCCAAGCCTGATCTGTACCCTGAATCGCCTGTCTCGCCCATAATCACTACCAGACAGAAAATTTTCTCTATTTGAGGGGGAGCTTAGCGATCGACCCTCGCGACGCAAAAGTGGGAGAGACGGAGGACACTGAAAGTGTTCTTGGACTCCAACGAGGTCCGGTCAGTCTTGGTTGGCTTCTATCCGAAGCTGATGAAGCTCGCCATCCGTCTTCATCACAGTAATAACGACAAGCTTTCGTTCGATATCGACCTTTAGGATTCGACCGCAGCGCAGGATGTGTTTTGCTTCCCGAGGGAGGCCAGGGCTTGGTTTGGCTTTGGGCTTCGGTTGCTTTTCCAGTATTTTCTTGATACCATCGTAGAGGCTGATCACAGCCTCATTGTCAGTGTCCAGTTCCCTAGGCTCTTCCCAGGTCGCCAAGTCGCCCATCCCCTCCCTAGTATTCCATACAAGGCCGACAGTGTTAGCCAATTTGCTGGTCGTTACCCGCGCCTCAGCCTCGAAGTGACTTGTTTTCTGGGAATATCCGGGCTGTCAAAGACGACGTGAGGACGTGAGACCCATCTGGAAATGTAGGCAGTGGCGTTTTCAGGCGAAGGATTTTTCCAGCGTTATCCATCCGACTTCTCGTTTGAAGCCGAGCTTCGTGTTGACCGCAAGCATCGCGGCGTTATCGGATGCGTTCCATGTCTTCACCTTCTCATACCCATTCCGCTTCGCGAAATCGATGACTGCGAGCTTCAACGCGACAGCTATTCCCCTTCCACGATACTCCCGCCTAACACCCGTGTTTCCCTGGATCAAACTTCTAGGTTCTTTATCGATCCGCCAGACAGTGCTGAGTCCAACATGGATGGAACCGTCCTTCGCGATCATGTAGCCGTCAGGCAGGAGATTCGGGTTCTTGAGCTCGAACGCTTCCCACTGCTCATAGGAGGTCGGCGTGAAAGACGCTATACTTGGCATGTCAGCAGAGATAATCTGGACAAGCTCGTGGAGCTTCTTCATTGAATCTTGACCTTCCTTTTGCGCTTTGGCGAGAGTCGTAAGTGTGATTCCCTGCTTCTGCACATTTTCAGAATATTCTCGGAAATGCGGAAAGTCCACTCTGGACACGTCAAGACGTGACTCCCAGGCAATCTGCTTATCCACGAAACCTCGCCGCTGATAGAAACCGGTGAGCCTTGGCAGATCTTCTCTGCCACCAGCCCAGGCAATAACAGCATTCAGCTTCTCCAGTTCAGCTGTAAGTCTATCATAGATTGCGCCCCCAATTCCTCTTCCCTGCGACACAGGGTCGACAAGTATCTCGATCCAAAACTTGCGTGGATGAAACATGTCAGTGACATGCGAAACAACCCCGAATCCCACAATTACATCATTTTCAAGAAAGGAGTACCTCTGGAGATAGTACTTTGACCTGTCCAAGCTCTCATCCCTCGAACGCCACTCGCCCTCGCTGCGAGGATAATCTGGATAGTTTGCACTGTAAATCTCAACTAGCCTCGAATAGTCGGTGGGATCGAACTCCCTCATCTCAATGAAGAGAGTCCTCTGTCCAGACATACTCTCCCAAAACTCGTATGCGTTATGTTAACATTCGCAGCGTTGAACCCAGCCTTCCTCTCATATGGAGACCAGAATAGATTTCTCAAGCAATTATCACCGTAACGCACGCTTCCTACCTTGTCCCAGTCCGCGCCCCTATAGCTAGAGAGTACGCCCACGCCCAAATCGCCGTTAGGCCCAGAGAATAATGAGGGCAAGCAAATTTGGGGTCTGACTCGAAGAAACCCCCGAGACCAAAGCACCGGTTCAGTTTTTCCGGCCAGAACAAGCAACCTGAGGCGTCCTCTACGCGCGCGGCTAACATTACAAAAGGGGATATTTTGAACAGCTTGACGAAACATGCACATCCACTAGAATCCGAAGCAAGAGTTCCTGAGACCGAACGGGCGGTCCAATTCCAGGAACCTGACCAGACTACCGTTCCAGCCAGAGCCCGAAACCGAGGCTCCGCCCGTGGAGCACTAGTAATCTTTCTGGGCGGCTTCCTCGCCGTGTGGCTGTATGGATACGTTACGGGGGCTTATGAAATACCGTACTTGAGAGGGGTCACCGAGAGCCCGGTAACTAAGATAGGCGTTCAGCTGGTGTCTTCGAATCCAATCCTTTCTGGCGCGGTTGCAGCATCGGCTCTAATAGGAGCGCTCTATATTTGGCATCGAAAGAGGATCTAGTTCCTTCAATTCTCTTCTTTGATCGAGGGCGAATAGATGATGATGATTTTTACTCGTTAAGAAAGGCTTCTTGTTCGCCCCTGACCTTGAGGAGACGAGCCCCTTGAGGCGGAATCCTTCGAGCATTCCTGTGCTTGGAACAAGGGCTGTAATCTGAGATAAGGCTAGGTCGCTCTGTAAGGTCGCTCTCTGACTCGCCAAACTCCACTGCATAGATTCGGACCTTGCAACCGCAATTGTATACTTCGATCTCCAGAAGGGTCACCTGTCTCGAGTCTGTCTTCGTTCTCAGTAGACTAAGACGGTCGGGATATTTAGATCAAGGGTTTGTACAGGACAGCGTCCACGCGACCCTCCACATCGAACGGTTCGAAAATCCTCTTGAATAGCTCCACTTGTGTCCCAGACATCATTTCCCCCTGTCAATGTATCTCTCCAGTCAAGTCGTAGCTGGTTTTCGAGAGAAAAAGTAGAGGCAAGCTGACCCTACGGCTACGAAAGCGTAGATGAAAACCCATACGCCCGTTACGGGCGTGCCGGGGCTTTCGATTGATATCACGTCCCAGTGAATTCCGACAGCCAAAAGTGCGAGGCTTGGAAAGATCACGTCCAGCGGCAATAGAACCCTGATTCTACCAATATCCGTCTGCAAAGAAGCCCAACCAGTCGCGAGACACGTGGCCAAGAACAAACCAGCGAACATTTGCAGAGTAGGAGTCTTTACCAGCCATGGCCAGAACTGGTGCTGGGCGACATCCGGCAACAAGAGCATCATAATGCCAAACACTCCCACAACAACGGTTTGGATCCGGAAGAACCAACGGGCAGTCTTCCAAGGTTGACCAGGGCCCAATCTATCCTGAGGCTTCCGAGGCCAACCATATCGGTTCAACAGGTAGAAATTGCCTAGACCTGCAACGAGGAAATATCCCGTCCAAGTGGAGATGACGTATCCGCCACCCTGTGATACGGCGAGGACGACTGCGACGATCGATGTGATTCCGAAGAACGTTCCTCCGACTAGCACGAGAATCTTCGCTCTCTGCCAGATCTTAGCTCTGAGAGCAGACCAGCAGCCAAACGCTATCGCGAGAAATATTGCACCGATAAACCGTACAGCCAACGCCTTCACAGTCCAAGGCCACAGTCCGATCACCAGGCTCGGATAGACAAAGAACAGCACCCCCATTACAAGGTTAACTTCAGATATGAAGAGAAGGAAGAGCCTCGCGTCTCTACCAAGCTCAACCGGACGCTTTGACGACATGACAAGGCCAAGCTAAACGGACATTATGAGCCATGTCCCACTACACTTCGCTATAATCTCCTTCTTCACGTTCGTCAGAACCGCTTCGGTGAATGCGATGCGTCGGCCTCTCTTTGCAATCGTTCCCTCTGCAACTAATCGTCCCTTGATGTGAGGGCGCATGAAGCTCATCTTCAACTCAATTGTAGTCATATCCTCATCTGGTTTCAGCGTCGACGCCACAGCGATCCCCATTGCCGCATCCGCGATATCCACCATAACTCCTCCATGCATTGTTCCAGACAAGTTGTGCAAATGCTCGTCCACGTCCATTTCGAGAACCGCTCTGCTCTCCTCTATGTTGCGAACTCTGATGCCCAGCGTCCCAATCGCGGGGCTAGGGGGCTTTCCCTCTTTCCATGCTGAGTAGACCTTGTCTCGGACCCCTTTCATGGCTCTCCGGTCGATTAACGGGTATAATATGAGTTCAGGCGATGCTGTTCAAGTTCGAAGCTTTATCTTCAAATACCGTTTCTCTGAAGCAGAGATGTCAGAAAAGAAGAACATGCGAGACGAAGTCCGTCGCGAAGCAAAAGAAGCCCTCGAGGCCATGCGAAAGGATCTTCAACAATTGAGCAACGACCTAGTTGCGGCAAGCAAGACATTGAAATCTTCTACAGAGAAGTTTGTGCAAGACACGGGTCCAAAGGTGTCAGCCGGACTAGAAGAGACTGTTGAGACTTTCCGTCGGACCATGACTACAATCGACAAGCAGACCAAGCCTCAGCAGGCGAAGCTTCTCAGAACATACAAGAAATTCCTCATAAAACAGGTAGACTTCATAGAGAAAAGGCTCAAACAGACAGAATAGGCCCTTCTCCCTTCTCAGAACTCGACGTTTCCCGAGGCTCGGGAGGCGCACGTCCTCGGAGAGGCAGACGATTCTTTCGCCTGAAGTAGATGTATATTCCCATTCCCATCACGACCCAAACAATGCCGAGTTCTCTGCCTAGCTCGTGGGTCACAATCACGGCTATCCATATCGCGCTGGTGGCGAGTAGTCCAAGGAGAGGCAAAAGAGGAAGTTCCAGCGTTCCCGATCTCCTCTTGAAATGAAGCGTTAGCGGTACTCGGAACGGTCTGAATCTCGGCCTGTCGGTGTTGCGGGTGACAATGAGGCTCGCGTGCGCGGACACGTATGCGACAAGGGCTCCTACATTGTAGAGGCTTCCCAGTAAAACCAGAGGATCCTCGCCACCGGTTAGATAGACGACGGTGCTGAACACGACCAAGAGAATGCTTCCGACTCCGAATGTCATTATGGCAATGTGAGGGGTTCTGAACTTAGGATGTATCTGACCGAATCGTCTTGGAAGTAACCTGTATCGAGACAGCGCGAAGAGAGTTCTCGAAGACCCGATGATCCCAGCGTTAGCCCCAATTATGCTGATGGCACTTCCTAACAGCGCGATCCAACCCGTGATGAGTGCACCCGTTCCAGGAAGATTACTTGCTACTCCTGCAAGAGGATCACTCTTCCATTTGCTCGACAAAATGTCCGGCGGAACCACATTGACCGCAACCAAGGAAATTGCCAGATAGAGTGCAATTACAATTACTAGAGTCAACATCGTTGCCCGAGGAATTGTCTTTCCCGCAATCTTCGTTTCCTCGGCTGCCTGCGCCAACGCTTCTATTCCTAGGTAAGACACCATTGCCAGGGTTACACCCTGAACGAGCTGAGACCATGTGGGCATAGTTCCGAGATTGAACGTCTGAGGCCAATGAAACAGACTACCGTTGGGTATCACTAGCGCGAGTCCCAGGATGATGAGCGCGATCTCGCTGACCAAGCTGAGAATACTAAGCCCGAAGGTGAAATTCGCAGACTCTTTGATTCCGACTACGTTGAGGAGAAGGAGACTAACAAGGAGGACGATCGCTCCTGTACCCAACCAGATGGGCTCCTTGAGGAGCGGCTCGAAATAGGATAGATAGCCGATAGCTGGGATGGAGAAGATTGCCGCGGTGACGACGTAGTCCAGACAGAGCATCCACCCTGCGAGAAAGCTCACCGTGTCTCCGAATGCTGCCTGCCCGAATGCTGCCGACCCTCCCGCGGTCGGGTAGGTTGAGGATAGCTCCGCGTAAGTGAGTCCAGTTAGAAAATAGGCAATAGCTGCTATCCCAATGGCTATCGGAGTCGCGTAGCCTGCATGTAGGGCAACCAGGCTCAGGGCGAGATATATCCCGGCCCCAACGTCCGCATATCCGATGGAGAACAATCCGCCGATTCCAATGGTTCTCTTCAGTCCCCTCCGTCGAGCAGGCTTCTCAGGGGACTGGGTCAAAGAAGAATTTCCTCTGCGAGCTCCTGAGCTACAGAAGCGGGTTCCCGAATCCCCGCGCTAATATGGCTTGACGTTCTAGGGCTACTTTCGAGCGTTGAGGTCTGGGAGGAGTTCGTAGAATTTCTCTTGAACATCTGAAATGAGCTGGTCGCGCTTGGCCGGATTGGTTATCCTGAGGATTAGCACTAGGTGGGCTTGCAGGGAAGTCACCTGGGTGACCCTTACTTGGGGAGGAGCGTCCGGAACAAGATCGGTTTTCAGCTCCTGACCAATTTCCAAGAGGTTTTTCTCCACTTCTTTCAGGTCAAATTTGCTGTCGACGGTCACTGGAATTTGGACTCGCAAGCCGCCTGATCGGCTTCGGTTTATGACAGACCTTTTCAACAACGTGGAATTCGGGACGATGACGATCTCGTTGTCAGGGGTTAGAATCTTTGTCTGTATCAGGTTTTTCTCAATGACCCTGCCATAGTAGTCCTGAACTTCGATCCATTCTCCCACTTTGAAGGATTGGTAGGTGGAGATGAACTGGGACGCGGCCATATCGGTGAGAATATTTCTGTAAGCGACGATTATCGCCGCACCTCCAAGGAACAATATGAGGAGGAGCACGTTGATCGGCACGTCGAGTTGACTCAGCACGATAATTATTCCGAGGATCCAGATGGCCCAAGACCCGATCTGCTGAAGGCTGGCTACTAGCCCGGAAGGAACCGACCCTGCCGCTCTCTGAATGATAATCCGGTAGAAACGGACGACCAAGAAGGTGATGAGAAGGGTCACGACGACCCGGAGGAGGCTAATGGCGAAGCTACTCGTCAGGAGATCGTAGATGGTTGGAATAGCCATAGTAACCTGGCAAGACCTTCGTTATGATCGAGCTAGGCCGATTCACTTGATCTTAAGAGTTCCACGGTTTGGGCTACCGATGGCGCGTCGCCAAAGAGCAAGACCTTGTCCCCTGATTTCAATTCAAGCTCAGGCTCGGGGAAAACGAAGCCGTTGTCACGGCAAACGAGCCCAACCCTACATTTCTCGGGCAATTGTATCTCGTGGATTTTCTTGCCTATGAGCGACGCGTTCAATGGGATGATTGCTTCTGCCACCCGCAGATTCTCGGCAGACCGATACATGAGCGTAATAGAATGATCTTTCGAGAGGACGTTCTCAAAGTCGCGAAGGGCAAGGTCAACAGGGCAGATTACTACGTCCGCGCCTGCCTGCATAAGACGCTCCTTGTTCTTGGGACTGTTTGCAACAGCAATAACCCGGGGAATGCCGAACTCCTTCTTCGCAGCTTTCGTGGTGACAAGGTTCACTCGGTCATCATCAGTAGCGACGAGCAACAGGTCAGCCTGAGAAGCGTCAGCTTTCTTCAGAATATCTAGCTTCGACCCGTCTTCGTTTAGAATGATAGCGTCGTACTTGTCCGCGACATCCTTGCATCGTTCTCCCTTCTTCTCGATAACCGTAAGCTGGTTCTCATCGCTCGAAGATAAGTACCCAATAAGGTGCATTCCAATCCGTCCCGCTCCAACGATAAGTGTTCTCATAGGCTGTTTTCCACCTCTTTTTCGGGAAATATAGGTAATAGCTGAAGGCTGGTTGGACGTACCGAGTAATAAGCTTCCGTTCCCGAAAGGACGTCTAAGACAATCGGCAGGCTCAGGATCTTTACTCGCAATTCGGCTGAAACGAATCCCTTTTTCCCAATCGAAGCCCTATTTCGACTGTATCAAGAGGACGCGGGAGACAACCGTGGAAACACAGCCATCCAAGTGAGTACGGCCTTCATGAGGGAGACTAGGGCATAATTCACGCTTTATTTCGATGATTTAGCTTGAAACATGAAGATCCAAATTGTCCCGAAAAAAAAGGAGAGGATGGGACGGGTGTCCCACCATAAGTCTACGTTTGAACTGGGCTCGGCGCTGAATCGTGGCGAACGATATTGTCGTGGTCTTTGTGGAGGAGGTCGTAATGAGTATCGCATAGGTTCCTGGCGCAGCTCGTACAGAATTGTGTTGCGCGCTGAGAGCATCGGGTCTCTCGTTCCATTCGTTCTTCGCTGGTGATTCCGAAGCCGCCGATATCTCCGACTTCTACCTCTTCACAGGTCTTGAAATCGGGGCTCAGGTTTGGTGTTGTAGTCGCGGTCCGCATCGTGGCCGTCCTTGCCCGGGTTGTTCGACTCGTCTTGGATTTGGCTCTGGTCCTAGGTTTCGATCTTGTCTTCCCTTTGGCTTTGTGCTTGACTTTCATGGTTGGGTCGCTAGGGCCGTTGGCAAGGCCTATGATAGCCAGAGTCTAACCCCCACAATGGGAATCAGGTAACACAAGTCCGGTCTCCCTACACGGAGGTCTCGGGAGCACGCTTCTCCTGCCGGTCGAAAAAGGGCTGGTAACGTCCAAATCTTACGAGGTCAAGTGTTGAAGATTGGGCCAGTTATTTGGTCAATGTGGGATCGGATGTCAGAATAGTCCGAGCACAACAAGGCGATCTTGATACGGTTCTTGAAATTCTGGAGGAAGCCTCTCGATGGTTATCTTCAAAGGGGCTTGAAAGTCAGTGGCGGTCCAACCCGGCTTTCCGACAGACCATCAAGGACAATATTGAGCGCGGCGAGATATACGTCGTGAAGGCGATAGAGGCGACCGTGGGTACGATCACCCTCCAATGGAACGACAAGAAGTTCTGGGGCGATCTCCCATCGGATGCCGGGTACGTTCACAAGCTTGCCATCAAACGCTCTTACAGCGGTCAACATCTCGGACTTCGAATGATACAATGGGCTGAGGCCAAAGCCCGAGCCGAAGGAAAGAGATACTTGCGGCTTGACTGTCTTGCTAGCAACAAGACTATCCGCGAATACTACCAGAAAGTCGGATTCATCCACGTTAGAGATACTGAGACACCTGGCTGGAAAGCGAGCCTCTACGAGAAGAGGCTGTGACCCTACGAGGGGTGGAGGATGTTCTTTGAGATGATTAGCCTCATGATCTCCGAGGTCCCCTCGCCCACTGTCATCAGTCTCGCGTCCCGCCAGTGGCGGTGAACATCAAACTCGTCAGCATATCCATAACCTCCATAAATCTGAATTGCCTCATCGCAAACCTTCAACGCACTCTCCGTGGCCAACAGTTTGCCTTGCGCGGCTTCTGACTCGAACGGTTTTCCCTGACTCTTGAGGTGCGCTGCGCGGTAAACCATCATTCGCGACGCGTTAATCATCGTAAGCATGTCAGCGAGTTTTGCCTGGGTCATTTCGAACTCGGACAGCGTCTTTCCGAAAGCGGTCCTCTCCTTGCTGTATTTCACAGCTTTCTGGAAGGCCGCTTGAGCAATTCCGGTCGTCAAGGCCCCAATCGTCACTCGTCCGCCCCAGAGCATCCTCTTCGCATATTCGAAGCCTTCTCCCTCTGTTCCCACCAAGTTTTCTCTCGGAACCTTTGCGTTCTCGAACACCACCTCCGAAGTCACTGACCCTCTCACACCGAGCTTCTCAATGTCCTTGCTCGACTTCGCTCTCTTCGAGTCGACCAGAAATGCGGAAGGACCTTCGGCTGTCTTGGCGAAGAGAAAATACAGGTCGCAGTAGCCGCCATTTGTAGTGAACATTTTCGTTCCATTAACTACCCATTCATTGCCCTCCAACCGGGCCTGCGTTTGCATATTTCGAGCGTCCGAACCCGCACCGGGCTCGGTTAGGGAAAACGCGGCAAATAATTTTCCGCTAATCATTCCAGGAAGAAACTGCTTCTTCTGCTCTGGATTACTGAACTGACGCACTCCTTCGCAACATGTTCCATGAATCGCCAGGGAGAGGGCAGTGCTGGCGCAAGCCTTGCCAACCATCTCCATAGCGGCAACGTAGACCGGCCATGGAAGTTCAAGTCCTCCATATTCCTTGGGAAAGCCCATGCTTGTGAAGCCCTGCTCGAACATTTTGCTAATGTTGTCGCGTGGAAATTGGGCGTTCACGTCGATCTCTCGCGCAGTGGGCTCGATCTCTTTCTCGATAAACTTCCCGAGGGAGTCTAGGAGGAGAAGATGGTCCTCGGAGCCGGACCCATACATCATCTGGATGAGTTCTTTTTGCTCGTTTCCGAAGAAACCCACGCGATTAGCCTCTAGGAGATTCCTTTTTTGGAAGCTCCGGTTTATACCTTAGCCAAGAGCCGACCAACGATTGAGAGCGACAGAAAGTTCCATACTCCTAAAATCTGAACAATCCCTTGATTCAACGGCTAACGGAGGATAGACTCTGAAGACAAGAAATCTGTGGGCTCTGATAGTCGTTCTTGGGATTGTTCTGAGCCTTCAATCAAATGCTCTCCTCAAACACGACCACTCCGCTGTCGTCTCCGCTTCCACTCTCGTCCCTCAGCTGGTCAGACAGGGACCTTTGGAAACCGAGTTCGTTCCCAGTGGCTATTACTGGTACCAAATCGGCGCCATTGGTGATGCCAACAGCAACAACTCTGACGGCACCAATGTCACAATTCGAACCGTTTTCGATCAAGTCCGGAACGATGCTCACTCTTACTGGATTGGCACTCTTCTCTCAACGGGCGGTTTTGTCCAAGTAGGATATCTCAACGGGCTAAGCACAACCGGCCAAGCCTATTGTTGCGCCTGGTTCTTCGAAACGTTCTACACCCCAAATTGTAGTTGTCTACCCGTAATCGGCCCTGAAGGGTCTGCCGGCCCTGTTGGGTCTTGGCACACTTACTCAATGATTCACACTGGAAACGGTATCTGGTCATTCTACATGGACGGCAACCTACTTGGAAATTCGCCGCCTCCAACAGATCCGAGCTACCTGGGAGCCGGGGCAACTAGCTCTGGTGGACATTCACCAGCCGGGATCGCAGAGGTGGCACAAACCAGCGATAACAAAGACATCATCGGACCCGCGGAGTTCAGGGATATACAAATACGCAAAGGAGGGGCTTGGCAACAAATGCTGTCTGCGAGCGCTTACTGTTGCACTGGCTACATGAGTCAGACAGGTCTACCGATCTCGTATGGTGTCCAGGAGGTTGAAGGGCATAACAATGACTTCCTTGCGGGGAGCAACATTCGGCAACCTGCCACAGCCACTGCTCTATGGCCAACATCTACGTCTCCCAATCTCGTCTCATTCACCTTTCTCGATTTGAATGGAGGCACGTTTGTTCCCGACTGGATCTCTCTCCAGGAGCCCGGGAACATCAACATTCGCTACTATACCAGCTACTCGTCTCAAGGAATTCCCACATCTGGAACTGGGACCTACACAGTTACTTACGTTTCCTGGCATGGAGTGAATGTGGCCAAGAATTCCCTCATCTCCGACTCAGTGCTAAGTCAGACGATTCAAGGAAATGTCTTCTCTATTCCCGTTCGAATAATCGGTCGATTCTACTCTCTTCCTGTGAGCGGGGCAACTGTTCTCACTTTCCTTCCGGACTCGACTAATGAGACCCTCAAGACAGATTCAGAGGGAAATGCAACGCTCGCACAATTACCTCCAGGCAACTATAGTCTCCGCGTATCGGTGCCTTATGGGGTGCAGTCAGTTTTCAGGACCAGTGTGTCAGGACCAATCAACATCTCGATCTCCGTCTTCGGCATCGCGGAACTTCTCTCCGTAATCATGCCGCCGATTACGGTCGCCATCGCAGTTGTGATCTTGGCGTTGAGGAGGGAACAGGCTCGCAGGGCGTCCCCACCAGCTGCGGCCCCGCTTCCGATTACAATTCCTTCGGCATTCTGTGGAGCGTGTGGAAAACCTCTTGGTCCGGCAGAATTTTTCTGCACCACCTGCGGAACGCCCAGAGCTAGGTCTCCACAGCCTCCGCCCCCAACACTTCCTGCGTCATCATCGGCTTCATCCCCACCACCGCAGTGAAAGTTCGTTTCGCGGAAGTCTTATAGTAAACACGCTCGCGCCGTCGCTTCCGGTAGATTCTTGCCTCTACGAATTGGAATAGTGGGCGTCGGATATTCCGGCTTCGACTCGATGACGCCTGGCCTCTCAACGCGGGAGCTAATGTTTGAAGCCGCAAGCCGCGCCTATGAGGATGCTGGAATAGATCCTCGGAAGGACGTTCATAGCTTCGTTTGCTGCACCGAAGACTTCTGGGAGGGAATCAGCATAACTGACGAGTACATGCCCGATCAGCTCGGGGCTGTGCTCAAGCCATTGTGCACTATATCGTCCGACGGGATTGTCGGTCTTGCAACAGCTTGCATGCATATCATGTCCGGGATTGCAGACGTTGCGGTTGTGGAGTCTCACTGCAAGAGCTCAGACGTTCTGAACCCGGACGAAATCTCAAGCTTCGCCCTAGACCCGATCTACGATCACCATGTTAACGCGGACCCGAGGTTTGTGGCTGGGCTTGAAATGGCTCGCTACTTGAAAGAGACTGGAACAAAAAGAGATTACTGCGCACAGGTGGCCGTCAAGAACAAGAAAAACGCCCTGCTGAACCCTCGCGGCGTGCACGGAGCAAATTTGGACAAGAGGGCAGTCCTCAGCTCTAAAATTGCTGCTTCCCCCCTTACCGAATTGGAAGTGAGCAAGACTATCGATGCAAGTATCGTCTTCGTGTTGGCCTCGGCCCAGAAGGCCAAGAAACTCGGCAACCACACAGTCTGGATAAACGGCATCGGTTGGAGCTCTGATACGCCGTGGATAGAGGATCGAGATATGGCGAAGGCGGCCTACGCGGAGCAGTCAGCGGCTCGCGCATACAAGATGGCGGGAGTGCGAAATCCTGCAACCTACTTTGACCTCGCTGAGATTGATGATACTTATTCCTACAAGGAGCTTCAAAGCCTCGAAGCCCTCAAACTTGCCGCGAAAGGCAAAGCGGGTAAGATGCTCGAGTCAGGTGCCTTCGATATAGACGGACGCTTGCCCGTAAACGCGTCGGGCGGGTCCCTTGGGGTTGGACATCTGTTGGAGGCAACTGGTCTTCACAGAGTGCTTGAGGCGGTTCTACAACTCCGAGGACAAGCGGGACGCTTACAGATTCCAACGGTGAAGAAAGCCTTGGTTCAGAGCTGGAGAGGAATACCCACAGCCACCGGAGCTGTGGCGGTGCTAGGAAACTAGGAGGAGTCCAGCGGTGAAAAATCGTGTAGCAATTGTCGGAGCAGGGATGACACTATTCCGTCGCCGAATGCTAGAAAGTCCGAAAGAACTCTCGTTCGAAGCGACAAGAATGGCTCTCGACTCTGCCGGGCTTGAACTGAAAGACATTCAATCAGTGGTATCTGGCTCAGCTCCTGACGCGTTTGACGGCGTGCATATGAAGGGAGAATACCTCTTGGACGGGATGGGTGGGATAGGAAAGCCCAACCAGCGCGTCTACGTTGGAGGTGGAACAGGGGTTTTCACGCCTATTGGCGGATGGTGGAACGTTGCCTCAGGAATGTATGATACTTGTCTTTGCGTTGCCGAAGAGAAGATGTCACCTTTGCACCCTCATCCTCAGTATGCGTTCTGGAGCATCTTCGATCAGATCTTGGAGAGGCCGCTCGGGACGACGTTGTTGTGGATTTTCTCGTTGGAGATGAGGCGGTATATGCACAAGTATGGGATCAAGGAGGAGGAGATCGCGAGCGTTGCGGTCAAGAACAAGGGAAACGCTGTAGATCATCCTTGTGCTCAGCTGGGCGCCAAGATAACTGTTGAGGACGTCATGAACTCCGAGCCGATTTGTTGGCCTGTGAAACGGTTGGACGTGAGTCCTCCTAGCGATGGAGCTGCCGCGGTCGTCCTTGCTTCCGAGAAAGTTGCGAAAAAACTGACTGACCAGCCTGTCTGGCTGGACGGTGTAGGCTGGACCCTTGACACGACACACTGGACGAATCGGGACTTGGCCTATCCTGAGTATGTTGAGAGGGCTGCCTGGATGGCCTATAAGATGGCGGGGATCAAAAAGCCCCGGAAAGAGATCGATATCGCAGAAGTATACGATCCGTTCGACTACAAGGAACTCCACCACATGGAAGGACTGCAACTGGCTGGAAAGGGAGAGGCTCCCAAGATGGCCGTTGACGGCGTTACGCAGCGGGACGGTGACTTGCCGGTCTGTCCCTCAGGAGGACTATTGGGCGTTGGTAATCCAATCGCGGCTGCAGGTATGATGAAGATCTGCGAAGTATTCTGGCAGCTCCGAGGAGAAGCAGGCAAGCGACAGGTGAAGAAGGACGCTCGAACAGGTCTCGCTCAGGCCTGGGGTGACCTGATGCAAGTTGGCACGGTCGCGGTAATGAGGTCTTAAAGAGAGCTGAAAATGTCCCAGAAGATCACTAGCTATCCAGGCCACGAAATTACTCCCGAGGATGTGAAGGAGGGAAAGTACCTCGATGTCGTCTACAAATTTGAGCCCAAGTACAGCTGGGCCGCAGGAGTCGCCATCAGCCGGTTCCTGGCCGAACTGAAAGAGGGAAGGATCATCGCTAGAAAATGTCTGAACTGCGAACGAATCCTTGTACCACCACGAATGTACTGCGAACGATGCTTCAGGCCCACCGACGAATGGGTCCGCATCAAAGATACTGGTACCATCAATACCTATTCCATATCCCACGTCGGAACTGATGCGAGACGACTGAAAACACCCATACTCGTTGCTGTCGTAGATCTTGACGGCGCGACTCCTGGAATGGGAATCCTCCACAATCTGGGAGAAGTTGAGCCGTCAAAGATCAAAGTAGGCATGAGAGTCAGAGCAGTATGGAAGTCATCCAGCGAACGACAAGGCGCCATCACAGATATCCGCTACTTCAAACCGATCGGAGACGAGTGAGAAATGCCGATCCTAGAGAAACTCGCCCAACCAAGCCAGGCTCGGCACTGGACCGACAGCATACCTCTGGAATACCACTACACCGCAGGGGTTGCAGGCGAGGAATTCCGACGCGAGCTCCGGGACAATGGCCGTTTCCTGGTCTCGAAATGTTCCAAGTGTAAGAACACGTACATTCCGGCCAGAATGTACTGCCCTGACTGTTTCATCGAGATGAAAGACCAGTTCCCGATCGACATGCCGGGTTATGTCTACAGCTTCACTTCTGTCAATAGGAACAGATCAGGTTCTGACACTGACTCGCCGATAATGGTGTGCCTAGTGAAGTTTGAAGGCGTCAAGGGAGGAATAGTCCACCTGATCAACATGGACGATCCTAATCGAGTATCAATAGGGATGAAGGTAACACCATCCCTCAGGAACCAGTCAGAACGCACAGGCGCCATCACCGACATTATCGCCTTCATACCAATCTCAACCGGACCAAGCAAGGTAACCAGTGGCGAAGGGAAAGCAAAGACACAGGATGCCGAAGCGGGAAAGATTCAAGCCAGGTCGCTTTTGCATTCTATCGAAGAGTCAGGATATCCGATAGAGGTAGACGAGATGACAATATCCTCGCTAAGAAGTAAGATAGGCAAAGGCGAACTCCTTACACGTGAAGAGGACAGGCTACTTCGCGGACTTGGGGACAAGGCGAGAGAATGGCGGAAAGCGGTAAAGAGCTCTTCTGAAACCGAGCCTGACGACACTCTCTCCGGCTAGCTTAGCTCATTTCTCAGCCATCCCGACGGTTTCTCGTAAGTCGAGAGGATGTTCCTATGGGAAGAAACAACCGGTCTAGGCGTGGAGTACGATGTGGATAGAAAGAGACGGGCCTCGACCGCGAGTCTAGAATTGAGTGGCTTATTGCATTTTTTGCCCGCATTCGGGACAGAATTTGGTCCCCGCTGCGACCGGTTTCCCGCAATTTGGACAAGGCGTCGTAGCTTGAGCGGTAGGCGCCACGAACATGGTGGCTCCGCAGTTAGGGCAGAATCGGGCTCCTTGTTGAACACCGTTTCCGCACTTGGGGCATGCAACGAGTGCCGCCTGCGGTTGTACTGATGGCTGCATCTGCGCGTTCATAACTTGGGGTATGAGGACCATTCCTGCTCCGAAGCCTGCGCCGGGGGACGAGCCGATGCTTGATCCAATGTCCTTGGCGGTCTCCATCCTCAACACGTCCGATGTTGCGGCCTTCTGTTTGATCCAGAAGAGCCTGTCGCGGAACTGGTCGGAGGTGTCGATGCCTTCGAACTTGAAGTCAACGAGGTCGGTTCCGAGTCTTTTCAGAGCGTCGTTGATGTTGACTTTCACTGTGACCGATGCTTTGTCTAGCTGGGTGAACGCGGTTTGAAGATCGTATTTTGACATTTCATCGATGACTCGTTCGTTGATGAATCCTCGGATGAAATCGTCCACTTGCCCGGTGTTATAGGCTCCTTGTCCGCCGACGACCTCGTTGACGAAAAGGTTAGCGTCTGTTATCCTGAACCATGCTGTCCCGTGAACCATTAAGGGGGCGAGTTCGGTAGTCTGAGCTTTTGCGCCCCATTTGCCGGCGAACTGTTTGGTAGAGACGTATATGACTGTGGCCGTGAACGGTGTTTTGCCGCCGAAGAATATTCGGTACGCGGAGGTTATCAGCGGCAGGTTCAGAGTTGTGAGAGTATGTCTACCAGCAGGGAAGACGTCGTATGCCTTGCCGTCTTTGAGGAAGACGGCCGTCTCATACTCGTGAACGACTAACTGTGCCGCGTTGGTGATTTCTTCTACTGGATATCGCCAGACGATGTCGTCTGGGCCTGCTGCTCTCCACTCTATGACTTGTGGCATTTACTGCTGGACTCCTAGGATTACGTCTTTGCGGCCGTTGTACGCGGTCTCGAGGGCGTCGACGGCTTTCATTGCGTCGGAGATCTTTCCTCTGGCGTCTTGAACATGTCCATTATCCACGGTATCTTTGAGGCCTTGGATGGCGGTTGTTACGCTGTCCGTCATCTGTAAGAGTTGCATGTCATAATCCATCATGCGATCCAAATCGGGTTCCTTGACTTTTGTAACGTCGAAGAAGCCGGCGTATCCGTATTCTGAGTGGTTGATTCGTTCGACAACCCTGTCGAGCCGTGCCATGAGATGATCTGTGTCGTCCCACGTGTCGTTGATGCCTTGGTTGACGAGTGATCTGTAGGTGTCCTTGGCTTGTGCTTCGGCACCGGACAGTTTCTGGTAGATTTGGTTTCTGAGAAGCTTGTCCGACTCGCGCCGGATCTCTCTCTCCTTGTATCCATGGAATCCCGGAATTAGGAGCATGATCTTCTCCTGTAGATTGGTCTGGGATTTGGCCCGGTCGTAAAACGAGTTGCTCGGCTGGCTCAACTTCGAACCTTCTCTTTGATATGTTCAGATTTCACGTCTATGTTACTTTTAAGGGTGTCAAAACCATTGATGCTGAAATCCTGGACTAGTCTTTTTTTTCGAGTTTTCATAACCTTTCGGATTAGTGGATCTAGGAAGATTCGTCCTTGCGATCGGGAATAGGTCACGTTTGGGCCTTCTGGGCGAGTTACAGAATGGCTATGTCGTGAGTCATTAGGGTTGGAGGCGTTGCATAGATGAAGACTATCAATACGGAAGAGCCGGTCGTCCGAAGCCATTTCATCGACTGTCCCAGCTGCAAGACCCATACTCTCAGGCTCAAACGGGTTGTCCAGGTTGGACGATGCAAAAGCTGCCGCGAGTCGTACAAGATTGTAATAATGTATGTCAAAGAGGGAAAGAAAACCAGGCCTACCGCGAAACCGCCGGCTGCGAGTCCTGCGGCGAGTCCAGACGCAACGCTGCCATCCTGGCAGGTGCCATCTGATAGTTCCCTGTTCGGCTCCTCGTCAACTGAGAATATTTCAATATTCTCCGACTTCGGTTCCAGCTTCAGCCGGGAAGATCAGAACCGCGAAACCTCGATGGGCAGCGAACAATAAGACTCATCGTCACTCTTGCGTCGCGAGATGTTCTGTGCAAGACCCCTCCTCCTTTTTCTAGAGAAATTTTTCTGTCTGGTATGGATTATCGGCGAGTCTTGCGATTCAGGGCACAATCCTGGCTTTAATCGCAGAGCAAAATAACGCGTAATCTAGGCCGGTTCCCGAACGATTTATGGGGGATAGTTGGGGCGGTTCCCAGATTCCCGATACGGGTTCAATTTGGGCTTAGAAAGCGGAAAACGCACGACAAAGGCGCGATTTACCAGTGGTCGTAATGTGTGAATTTTTCTATCGGCTTCCTCTTGGGAGGGCCAAGTCTAGCTGCTGGGTAGCCTAGATAGACTAGGCATGTGATCTTAACGTGTTCAGGAATCCCTAGTAGCTTCTTGACCTCTGGTTCTCCACGAGTAGGGGTTGACCCGTGGACAGTCAGGCAGGTTGCGAGACCTAACGCGTGGGCTGCAAGCATCAGGTTCTGGACTGCTGGATAGATGCTCGCGTACCGGACCTCCTCGCTCTTCCCAACACGATCGAGGTCAACGCAACAGTAGATTATCACGGGCACTGTCTCAGTGTTCCGAAGCATCTCAGTTGCCTCGTCATAGACATCGCGCATACGCTGGGACATTCCTGAACCGCCGGCAAGCTTTTCGAGCCATGTTCTCAGCATTGGTTCCTTGAGCCGCGCTTTCATCTTCGCATCACGAACCACGACGAACTCCCACGGCTGAGTATTGCTACCAGAAGCAGCCTTGGACGCGGACTCGAGGATAATTCTCAACTTGTCTTCAAGGATTGGGTCAAGCGTGAATTTCCTGACTGACCGAAGAGAGCGGATACCCTCTAGGAGGGGTATATCTCGCGGCATGCGCGACCGTAACTCGCCTAAGGTTAAAGACTCTCGCGCCCCCTATGAAATCGTCCAGTTGCCGGGCTCACACAATGAGCGGTTGAAAATCGCGGTCGATCTCGACGGGGTCCTAGCTGAGACAATGGAAGCATGGTGCAGGCACGCCAACGAGTTTCTGGGCACGAACCTCACGATTGCCGATCTAGATACTTGGGCGTCATGGCGCAAGCTCGGGATCACCAGAGAACAGTTCTTCCAGCTCCTGGACGAAGCATGGGACGACTGGGAAAGCATCCCGCCCACCGAGCCTAGACTGGCAGAAAAAGTCCGCAAGATAGCCCGCTCAGGACAAATCGATGTTGTGACAGGACGTAGCAAGGAAAGCGTAAACGCGGCAAAAAACTGGCTTAGAGAATACAACATCCCGTACCAGCGCTTCGTGCGTGTCCCAGGATGGAAGGACAAGATCTTTCTCAACTACGACGTATACATCGACGACGCCCCGGAACTGATGCCTCTTATCTCGCGCAACCCGAAAATGTGGGGAATACTTTACAGCAGACCCTGGAACAGGACCGTCCCCGAACTACGCCAAGTGTTCAGAGTCGAAAGCTGGACAGAAATCCCAAAACTCATGAAGCAAATACAGAGCTAACGCCTGAGAACGAGCTACTATCCGATGATTTGTGCCACAGCTTCAGCAGGACGAAGCCGGTAGCTTGCGAGCTACGAAGTAATCCTTCTTGCAATCTTTATACCGAATCGTATCCTCCAATGGATTTCCAGAAGGGACCTGCGATGAAAGGCGAGTACAAGGTTCCGGAAGATGTGTACTACACGAAAGAACACGAATGGGTCCGGCTTGAGGGAGACAAGTGCAGAGTCGGAGTAACCGATTATGCTCAGAACTCGTTGCACGAAATCGTATACGTCGACCTGCCAAAAATAGGCGCTAAGGTCGCCCATATGCAAAGCATCGGCACCGTCGAATCCGTGAAAGCCGTCGCTGACGTCTACTCCCCAATCTCAGGTACGGTACTCGAGGTTAACAACACGCTCTCAGATGCTCCCGAACTGGTCAACAAGAACCCGTACGGAGAAGGATGGATCACTATAATCAAGCCTGAAGATTTGAAGAGAGAACTGCCCGGTCTCATGAAAGCCCCTGACTACAAGGACTTTTTGAAGAAAATAACCGAGAAGAAATAAGAATCCGCAGGGCGACACTTTTGGTCGCCTAGGAAGTTTATCTTCGAGACGCTCTAATCATATCATTCACTAGTGGAGCTCATGGCCTCGGAAACCTTCGCCCTCCTCTCTCCTCCACTGAAAGGATTGCTCCAAGAGACAGGAATCTCAAAACCTACTCCACCACAGATCGAAGCCATCCCCCTGATAGCGCAGGGCGACAACGTCCTAATAATCGCCCCCACAGGTTCAGGCAAGACCGAGGCAGCCCTCCTTCCACTAATCGATAGAATGATCCGGAGTCATGACAGACAAGGAATCTCACTCATCTACATTACTCCGCTCAGGGCGCTAAACCGAGACCTCCTCAAGCGGCTCCAAACGTGGTCTAGCAAGCTCGGCTTCTCGGTCGAAGTTCGACACGGAGACACTCCCGCCAGAGACAGAAGACGAATGGCAGTCAAACCCCCCGACCTCCTGATCACAACACCGGAAACCCTCCAAGCTGTACTGCCAGGCAAACGAATGAGGGATCATCTTCGTCACGTCAAATCCGTAATTGTCGATGAGATCCACGAGCTGGCAGGCGACCGTAGAGGAGTCCAATTGACTGTCGGCCTCGAACGCCTCAGAGAGATCTGCTTAAACGGTTTCCAGAGAGTCGGGCTCTCAGCCACGGTCGGCAACCCCGAAGAGATAGCACTATTCCTCGGAGGTGGTCAGCTAGTCAAGACGGTGCAGATTCCACTCAACAAGTCAACCAAGTACAAGGTAGAATATCCGGCACCAGGAGAGGAGGATCGAGAGCTTGCTCGACGATTATACACTACGCCTGAAGCAGCAGCACGACTAACGCTGGTCGATGATCTGGTAGAAGCTCACGATTCCACTCTAATCTTCGTTAACAGCCGGGTCAACGCCGAGCTACTCGGATCCAAGTTCAACATGATGGACCGGAAAATAATGGTCCACCACGGCTCGCTCCCGAGAGAAGAAAGAGTTCGAGCCGAAGAAGCATTCAAGGCCGGAGAAATCAAAGGCCTTGTTTGCACGAGCACCCTTGAGCTCGGAATAGACATCGGATCCGTTGATCTCGTCGTACAATACATGTCCCCGAGACAAGTAAACAGCCTGGTCCAACGCGTAGGACGATCAGGTCACACTCTAACAAGAACTTCCCAAGGAGTTCTAGTTTCAGTCTCCACAGAAGATATCCTAGAATCTGTGGGAGTAATCGAGCTAGCAAACGAAGGACGACTAGAGCATACCAATATCCACGTTGGAGCGTTGGACGTGCTCGCCCATCAGATCGCTGGAGTGCTGATGGACTCGGACGGAAGCCTTGAGATCTCACAAGCCAAGACCACGATCAAGGGAGCCTACCCATACCGAGACCTAGAGGATGAGGCGGTTGACAAGGTCATCGAATTCATGCGCAAGATGGGATACCTCAAGAAAGATGACAGCGTCCTATACCGCACCTCTAGGACTAGGTTCTACTATTTCGAAAACCTGAGCATGATCCCGGACGAACGCCGCTACTTGGTCGTGGACCTTACCAGCCAGCAAAACGTCGGCATCCTTGGAGAAGAATTCATGATAACAAAGGCACGCGTCGGACTCAACTTCATAGTTAAGGGTCGGGTCTGGCAGATCAAACAGATCACAGACGATGGAAAGGTCTACGTTCTCCCGATAGTCGACCCCACCGCCGCCATCCCAGGATGGGACGGGCAGATACTCCCCGTGCCCCGCGCACTTGCAACCAGGGTCGGAGTCTACCGATCCATGGTGGACAAGCTACTCGATGACAAGACCACGAAATCGACAGCAGTTGAGACCCTCGCCCAGCGCTGGCCTTGCGACACCTATGGACTAAGGCGACTTATTGAGGAGATAGAAACTCACAGGGGTACAGGTGCGCCTGTCCCAACTGATCAACGAGTCCTCATCGAAGGATTTGACCGATACATCATACTTCATACCCATCTCGGCGACATACTCAACTTCACACTTGGAGAAGTTATCGAGGAACTCTTCCGTCGCCAAGGCCTCGTCCGAATGTGGTGGTCGGACCCTTACCGGATTCTCTTTGAGATGACCGCTGACACGTCTGACTTGGACCTAGAAGATCTGTTCCTGGAACAAGTGTTCGGGGTCGAAGAGGCTGTGTTAGGAGGAGCGTGTCACGGAGTGCTTCATCGCCACTTCCCGTGGCAGCTCCACATGAAACACGTCGCCGAGAGGTTCGGAGCACTGGCCCGTGGACGGCTCATGTATGGAGATGCGATGAAGGAGCTGATGCTGAGATTTCGGCTCACTCCCATCTACGACGAGACAATCAGGGAAGCACTGATGGAACATTCTGACTTCGACGGCGTGAAAGAGATCTTCAAACAGATCAGAGAAGGAAACATGGACCTGAGATTTTTCAGATCCAAAGACAAGCCCACGCCACTGGCCTACCACATCCTCTATCGACATGTTGACATCCCTGAGCTAATCGCGCCGGAGAACGTTGCCTCGGATAACATGGCTCGACTCCGCATTTCAATCGAAGGACGATCGATCGACATGTTGTGCTTCGACTGCGGCAAGCTGACCAGAGATGCTAGTATAGCAAGTCTTCCAGAACATCCGGTATGCCAAGATTGCAGCTCCAAACTTCTAGCTCCACTTTTCTGGTCCAGCGCCTACACTACGAACATCCTTCACAAAAAGCGAGACAAACAGGTTCTTGACGAGAACGAGCGGAAGGCTTTGACGAGAGCGCGACGCTCAGCGGATCTCGTAATTGCCTATGGAAGGAGAGCCATAGTCGCACAATCGGTGTATGGAATAGGACCGCAGACCGCTTCGAGAGTTCTGTCGAAGATGCATGAAAGCGATGAAGAATTCTATAAGGACCTTCTAGAGGCCAAGCTACAGTTCATAGCGACCAGGCCTTTCTGGAATAACTAACAAAGAATTTCGCATTACTCTCTCTCGCCCCAGACTTCAGACTTGGAGGAATATGTTGTGAAATCTGCCAGGGTACATACGCTCAGGCCTCCTTTCACCTCTAGACTGGCTCTCACCGAAGAGATATCAAGGCGGCGTTGGCTATCCCTGGATATTTCCAACTCAATGAGGGACCGGGACGTCTGGGAAAGTGTTTTCTAAGACTTGGACTTTGAAACGGGAATAGAGAATGCGTCTTCGTTTGGTGACTTCGGCTGAATAATTCGTCGATGGAACGTCCCCTTAAACGAGTGAATTACGCGTCTCGCTCTCGCATGACTAATCCAGAAAAGAGACCGAACGCCTTCTTGGCTGCGATTCTTTTGGTGTTGTCCTTTTCCGTCGCCATTCTGATAATCACGCAGGGCACCATGGGCCTGGTTGGCACAGCAGGCGGCCGAAGCCAGGTTATAGTTGCTGGAACCAACTCCCTTGCCTACTCTAGACAATGGGGCTCTTATGGAGGGCCAATAATTCCCAACGGCGTCGCCGTCGATTCATCGGGCAACTTGTTCATCGCCGACGCCAAGAACTACGCCGTATACAAACTAGCAAACGACGGATCGTTCGTGACCACCTGGGGATCCTCAGGGACTGGGCCCGGACAATTCAAAACCCCCCAAGGACTAGCTCGCGACCCCCAAGGAAACGTGTACGTTTCTGATTCAGTGAATAACAACATTCAGAAGTTCAGTTCTGCCGGGAGCTTCATCACCTCATGGGGCTCGACCGGATCCGGAAATGGCCAATTCAAGACCCCACTCGGACTGAGCGTTAACGCTACTGGGTTCGTATATGTGGTAGATCAGGGAAATCAGCGTGTTCAGATCTTCAGGAATAACGGAACATACGTAGGCTCATTCGGCGGCCTTGGTACAACCCCCGGGAAATTCTTGAGTCCGTATGGCGTGGCGGTGGATTCGTCAGGATTCGTGTATGTAAGCGATACTGCTTCCATGTCGGACAATATAACGAAATTCACGAAAACAGGAGGCTTTCTCCTGACATGGGGAGGCCTGAATTCAGGGGGCACCTTGGCCTCACCGACAATGATGGCGGTCGACAACGCGTCCAACATCTATGTTACCGACAGTCTCCGGAACAATGTTCAAAAGTTCAGCACCAGCGGCAGCTTCATCTCGTCATGGGGGACCCTTGGGGCATCTCCGGGACAGTTTAACGTCCCAATCGGCGTCACAGTAGACTCTCAGATGAACTTGTACGTAGGAGATTCTAACAATTTCAGGGTGCAGAAATTGTCGGCCAATACAGGAAGCTACATCTCAAGTCTCACATATCCAAGACCTGGCCTGTTTTCCAGCCCTTATGACACGGCTCTGGACAGTTCAGGTCACATCTACATTGTAGACGAAGGAAACAATCGGGTTCAAATGTTCTCAGTCACGGGAACTTTTCTTTTGGCTTGGGGAATAACCGGGAGCGCAACCGGGCAGTTCAACAGTCCTATCGGGATTGCCGTTGACCATGCTGGTAACGTCTACGTTACAGACTACTCCAACAGCCGAGTCGAAAAATTTTTTCCAAACGGCACTTTTAGCAGAGCATGGGGTTCCTTTGGAACCGGAAACGGACAATTCATTAACCCGTACGGGGTTGCGGCCGACGGATCAAACAACGTCTACGTGACGGATTACTCAAACGACCGAGTTCAGAAGTTTGACAGCTCTGGAACCTTCATCACAGGCTGGGGGACCACTGGAACAGCCAACGGCCAATTCACCAATCCGACTGGCATCGCTGTGGACTCATTAGGCAACGCGTATGTTACCGATTCATCAAACAATCGCATTGAGAAATTCAACAGTTCTGGAGGATTTATCAAGTCGTGGGGAACCTCGGGTCCCGGAAATGGGCAGTTCAATCTCCCAGGACACCTAGCTCTGGACTCAACTGGAAATATCTATGTGGCTGACACGTTCAACAACCGGATCCAAGAATTCACCAGCAACGGCGCGTTTCTCACATCCTTTGGAACCGCGGGGTCGGCTAATGGCCAACTCGTCGATCCTGGCGGTCTAGCCGTGGACACCTCGGGGAATGTCTACGTTGCCGATACCGGAAACTCCTCGGGAACCACCAACAACCGGATTGAGGCTTTCTCCCCCACTACCAATGTTTCCTATCCAGCAGGTTGCGCCCTTTGCCCCGCGCACCCGAGTTGAAAGAAGATTCGGAACCGGAACACCAAACAGTAAACCGACAACACGAATCCGGGGTAATTCTTGAGACTGAGACTAATCTCATTCTCGCTACCAAAGACCGGAGGACATTGGAAGCCCGAAACCAACGATTTACACCCAGATCTAATCAACTAAGCTGTAAACGGCAGTGGAGCGCGGCCGTAATGGCTTCAAAGAAGAAGGGAAAAGGGGATTTTGGGAGGACGTCCCTCCCATTTTCAGCTCTAGCTTATGCTGCTGCTAAGTCGACGATCAGTTGGTCTACGATAGGGGAGCCGATGCCTGATGCGACATCGTATCCTGTGCCTGACGAGAAACCAACGGATGAGCCGACTAGTTGGTCGTTGCCCACTGTTATGTCGTGGAAGTCTGTCGCGTAGCGTGCGCTGTGGTAGATCGCGTAGAGGGCTGGGTTCAAGTCGCCGATCGGACCTTTACCCGCATTGGCGCGAGCTTGGTTCACCAAGGCAGTGATCCCCGCCCATTGTGGAGAACCAGCACTTGTACCTCCAACAATGAATAGGACTGGAGATCCGAAGCCTCCGTAGACGACCAAGACTCCGCCGTCGATGGCTGCGTTGTAGTCCACATCCGGACCCCTTGCTGATAGGCCGAGGCCAGCCTGGTATGACGGAACGCCGAACAGTAAGCTTGGTGCACCACCAGTCGCGAGGCCGAAACTAGGCTCATTCCAGACCTGTTCACCACCGTACCCATCGGGTACACAATTTGGTGGCACCGTTCGACCGAGCACACATGGTCCATGGTATGAGGACAGTCCCGAAGTGCATGAGAAAGGTGTGGATGTTGGGCAAGGCATGAGGGTTCCAGTTTCATTGTAGGGCAATCCCTGAGTTCCGGTTACCGCTACGTTGTGCAGGTCGGAAGCTGGGAAGTTGTTCATCGCGACGCCGAAGCCGAAGTCTGCGCCTGTGTCTCCTGCTGAAGCGAAGAACGTGTCACCTACTGCAACTCCGTTCGCATAGTTCTTTTGGGCCTGGGTCACTTGGCCGGGGTTTCCGTTTCCGGTTAGGAAGATTTCTGGGATGCCGAAGCTTTGCGAGAATATTGCGCCTGGGTAGGCCGCGATGGCCGCGGCTTCAGCGTCATTGATGGCGTTTCCGGACGATGTAGACGCTACGTCAAGGACGATGTTAGCTCCTGGGGCCATAGCGTGGGCGTATTGAACGTCGAGGCTTGTTTCTATAGTCCAGCCGAATACGCCGTGTTTAGGATTCGCATTGATATTGACAACAGGGCATGTGCTGGGGTCGAGAGGGGTTGGAGAATTACCGCAGAATATTGTGAAGGATGGTGGAGGTGGGATTCCGAAGACGGCATCAAACAATGCTAGATCACTAGCAACCGTGGGGCTTCCGAAAGCGTCAACGATCACGATTGTCTGGCCAGCACCGTCAAGGGTAGCAGTAGATGGGAACTCGTAAGCTTTCTTGATGAATTTTGGCGTGTAGCAAACAATGCTACCAAGGGACGCGCTCTTGCATAGAGGTAGGCCTTGGGGAAGGGTCGTTAGAGGCCCAAGCTGAACATAGCTTAGGCTTGGACTGTAGTGGAAGTCGCTAACGATAGTCCCGACTCCGAGTGGGGTTGCAAGCATTAGGGCAGTAGCAATTAGAGCTGATAAGGTTAGTATTTTCTTCATGGCAGCGATCAAAACCTACTACCCATTTAAGTTCTTGGCTTCTCGAAGATAGACCCAGATACCCATGAGATGAAATCCTTAGCCCAAGCTATTCTCAAAACCTTTCATTTCATGAGTCCGACCAATCTGCGGGCTTTTCTGTTATACAAGCCTGAACTAGAAAACAAGAAAAGTTTCCACCAGCCAGTCGATGGAATTGACTCAAGAAGGATCTCGTGATCATATCTCTCCAAGTTCATATTCTCCCCAAAGCACCTTGCAATTGAGCCTGACTATGGCCAAGTTACACACGATCGTAGTTGGGCGCTTGCAGACTAACTGTTACATTCTGCAATCCGACTCGACAGGCTTGGTCGTCGACCCAGGCGATGAACCGGAAAGAATTCTCCGCTTCCTCAAGGACATCGCCGTCAAGCCTACTCACATTATTGCCACTCATACCCACTTTGATCACGTACTCGGAGTAGAGACCGTTCGCGCCAAGCTCAAGATTCCATTTCTAATCCACCGCGACGATCTCTCCATGCTCGAGTCCATGCAGACCCGTGTCCGCCAGATAATGGGTTTCACCGTCCCACCACCCCCTAAGGTGGATCAGTTCCTCAAGGACGGAGAATCGATAGCCTTCGGGCACGACAGGGTGAAGGTGATTCACACTCCGGGACATTCTCCGGGGAGCGTCAGCCTAGTTGGTCAAGGCTTTGTCCTGACCGGGGATGCATTGTTCAATCAGTCGATCGGGCGAACCGATCTCCCAGGAGGAGACCTCGATACGCTGGTACGTTCTATAACTCAACGCTTGTTCACGCTGGATGATGATACCATCGTCTACCCTGGTCATGGTCCTGAGACAAGCATCGGCGATGAGAAATTAGCCAACCCCTTTGTGGGACAAGTCGCTAAACGCGTTCCATAGATCCCCTAGCCGTATTCTCAACAGCACCGGAGGTTACAGAAGTTAGGATGTATGGAACGAAATTCGAGATGTTCACGTCTGCTTCCAGGAGCGATTAGGATTATCTACAGCAATAGGTATCTAGATAGTATGATAAAATCAGAGGAAGAATGGAAGAGGCAACTGGACTCGGAGACTTATCAGGTTTTGAGGAAGAAGGCAACCGAACAACCCTTTACGGGGAAGTTCCTCCACAATAAAGAGAAGGGAATGTATGTCTGTGCTGGATGTGGAGCACCATTATTCTCATCCGATACAAAGTTTGATTCCGGAACTGGTTGGCCCAGCTTCTGGTCTCCAGCAGAAAAGGAGAATGTTGAAGAAAAATCCGACCGCAGTCTCTTCATGAAAAGGGTCGAGATTCTATGCAAGAAATGCGGCGGTCATCTAGGCCACGTTTTCGAAGACGGTCCCCAGCCTACGGGACTAAGGTACTGCATCAACTCACTCTCCCTAGACTTCAAGAAAAATGATGAGAAGGGCGCGTCAGCAAAGCCCAAAGAGTAATCGACCCCTCTCTTGCACCAGCAAGCGCCTTGTGGAAGGTTGAATCTAGCGTAAGCTACCGTTAGAGATATGAACGCTTCTAATCCGAGAAGGAATAGAGAGCACCTCACGATAACTGGATGGGAGAATAGTTGGCTGGACTAGATGTTGTAATCATCGCATCGTTCCTCCTGGCTTTCAAAGCCATCCTGATAGAGGGTAGCGAAGTCGCGATTCTCTCTCTTGCCACAATAAAACAGATTGGCAGAAGAAACGTCTTCCTCGGCGTCGCCCTCGGAGGCCTCGGGTCAGTCGTCACATTTCTGATCGTCGAACAGGCCTTCCTTGCACTAAAGACAGTCTCCGATGCTCTGATCAACCTGATACCCGGCGTGGTCATCCTTTACTTCTCCTATCGCTTTCTGCGAGGATTCGTCAAGTACTATTTCCGAGGAAAGTCATTCAGAGCAAAAATGGAAAAGTGGAGCGACGAGGTCGTCGAGAAAGATAGGAAGCATAACCGAGGAGTCGCAACAACAGAAGGTCAGATACCATTCTCAATCGGAAACTCACTGCCAGTTTTCAGCATCACAATGACAGAAGGATTTGAGGCAAGCCTCATTCTCGCAGCTGCTGGAGCCTTCAACATAGAATGGACCCTTGTAGGCGCACTAACGAGCCTTGTCCTGCTCATAGTCGTGTGCGCGTTCTCCTATGACTATCTGATGCAGGTTCCAAGATGGCTACTAGATCTGATAGCTGGCGTCGTCCTGTTATCTTTTGGTTCGTACTTTTTCGTATCGGGAATACTCATCTACTTCCACATAATCTCGTGACACAAGACCAAGCGTCCCACGCCCTTGAAATTGTTCATTTTGACCTTTGCACTATCGTTTCCTTCCATAGACTGCGTAGACGATTCCTTGTGTGAGAGGAACGGGTCTCGTATCTGGAAGTCCTTCCTCAACCATCAGTGTGGCGATCTGATTTCCTGTTCGAGATTTGAGTATGGAACGGCCGAGATACGATAGGGTTCTTCCCCAAGCTCGTGAGACAACTCTTCCAAAAATGGGAAACAATCCCAAAAGGTAGTCGTAATAGATTAATCGAAAGAGTCTGTTTGGCGGCCGTGCGAAGTCGAGAGAGATCACGACGCCGCCCGGTGTTGTTGCTCTTGCCATTTCTCTGAAGGTCATTCGTGCGTCGGATACGTTTCTGAGCGCGAGGCTGATCGACGCCGACCTGAAACAGTCATCTCGGAATGGTAAGTTCTCAGCCCGAGCGAGTACCCAGTCGGTTCTTCCAGTCAGCCCTTTCAGTCTGAGCCTTTCCTTTGCGGTCTCAAGCATGGAGAGGGTCAAATCGACGCCGACCACTAGGCCCTTGTTGGCCACGGCGTTTGCAAAATCGGCCGCTAATAATCCGGTGCCAGTCGCCACGTCAAGTACCACGCTGTCAGGCAGAGGTTCAGTTTGCTCGACGACGAAAGCTCGCCATTTTCTGTCTTGGCCGAAAGTTAGCAGTCCTAGTAGTAGGTCGTATTCTAGCGGGACCTTGGAGAAGAGGCTGCGGACGTAGCGGGCCTTGGAATCGTACACGGTCTACGCGACTGTAGGGTGCGCTTTCTTAGCCTCGGCTCGAGTCAGAGCGTAGCCAACAGCGCCGATCCCGACAACCACTATGACCATGAGTATGACGACAGGCACAAGGTATAGCGACAAGGTGGCAACGTACCATATGGCTCCGAGGAAGGCGACCATTCCTCCCCAAGCAAGGATCATTGACCGAGGAGGAGCATATCGATCGTCAGGACCGTGCACCACGAAGGCGGCTACGATAAGCCATGCGCCGAACACGAGGAAGATCAGCGGTATGCCAGTGGACAGGTTGAGGCCGCCAACTTGGACGAGGGAAAGAAGCATTACGATTCCGAACACTATGAGGAACACTCCCCCATTGAGTGGCGCCCAGGGAACCCGTATCATCTTTGATCAGGTTGAACGCGTTGGTGTTCCGGTTTATAGTCCTATTGTAATCGTCAAGATGAATGGCGCGGGTCGCTCCTTGTCAAACGTGATCGTAGGCGTTGTTCTGCTGGAAGTTTCCGGAGTTCATATCCTGCTCGATCTCTCTGAGCATAAGGATCCTCTTGTAGGTTGGCGGATGCGTCATGAAGAGCTGAGCCGCTTTCCTCCAGTTGGACTTTGACTCCGCTTCCATGGCCGCTTCCAGCTCGCGTTCGCTAAGGACACCGTCCTTGTCAAGGTCATATTTCGACTTCTGGTCCATGATACCTGCAACATCTTGTTTGGCTTGGGCAGGGTCTTCGATAAAGAAGGCTCGGGCTCCGTGAGGCTCGCCTGGCGCGAGGGACAGTCCGTACGCGATCTTTGTGAGGGCGCTCTCTAGCTCTCTCGGCTGCTGGGTGAGAAATGCAGAGTATGCGTCTGCATAGCTCTCCCGCAAACGAGTCAGGCGCAATGCCAGGAGGGTGGTGAGAATATAGACAGCATAGGCAGCGACCGCGACGATAATCAAGAGTCCGGCGCTATTGTTCTTGTTGCTGCGACCGCTATAGCCGCTGGCGATGCCGCCCCAGAGAACCGACCGGGCGATAATATACGCGACCAGAGGGATCGCACTTATCATTGTTACAACGATAAAGTCGCGATGCTTTACATGACCTAGCTCATGTCCTATGACTCCTTCGATCTCATTCTCATCCAGACGTTGGAGAAGGCCCTGATGGACCGCGAGTGTAGCGCCCTTACGGGTCCGACCGAATACGAACGCGTTAGGAGTCGGGTCCGGTGAGACCGCGAGCCGGGGCATTGGAATGCCCGACTTCGAGGCCAGCTGGCTTACTTTCGTTTCAAGCCAACGATTTTCGCCGGGAACCAAGTAGTGCAAATGACTCGTGGCTCGGACAATCACTGGACCTATCAGATACTGAAGGAGTATTATGAAGAAAGCTCCTACGAGACCGAGCACTAGTCCTGTGACAGGGTCGAGGAAGAACGCGGATATGACAAAAAGGAGACCTAGGAATATGGCGAAGACTAGAATTATTGTGAAGCCCATCGTCCGCTTGAGAGCGCCGAGTCCCGCCAATTCTCCTTTCTCAGTGTTAGAGAGCTTAATTCGGCCTTCATTAATTCTATCCTAGAACAATTGGGAAGGAAACCTTGTCGGACATTGTCTCGGAGATAAAATGCAAGAACTGCGGCGCTCCTCTGAGCATCAACCCTGGAGAGATCGTCTCGACTTGCCGCTACTGCGGCTACACGGCGGTTGTCGGGGCGGACAAACCGTTCCAGCTAGAACACAGTCTCGTCCTCAACAATAACAATGCTGCGAGTATCGAGAACGCTCTTCGCGACTGGATGAGGGAGGGATTCATGAAACCAGGAGACCTCGCAAAGAAGAGTAAGATCTTGACGTTGGAATTGCGGTATCTTCCGTTCTGGCTGATCCCAGTCCAAGCCGCCAGCAACTACGAGGGCGTACTGGAGAGAATCTCACCGCCTTCGCCCAGGAAAGGCGTGATAGACAGAGATTACGACTGGCTTGTGTTGGGAAGGAAAGGAGCACAGTTTCCGACCCGGGACTATAATGTCCCCGATACAGGGAAGGTCCCTTTCGATTTCAAGAGAATAGATTCCGGAGCGAAGTTCCTCAACAGCGAGATGACTAGTGAGGAGGCGATTCAACATGCTAAGGATGAGGTGGACGTGAACCAGAGGTTCCTAGCGAAACAGGAGGTGGACCAGATAACGTCCTTCAATACCAATTTCAAGCTTGATAGACCGACGTACATTCACGCGCCTGTCTGGTTCAGCACCTACGAGTACAAGGGCCGAAGCTACAACGCGCTACTGGACGGAAGCTCGGGAGCTGTTCTGCGAGCAGACATTCCACAAACGGACTTCAAAATGATCTGAGGCTCTGCGAGAAAACGGATTTTTCGTTTATCGTAGTTTTTTTGGGGCCCAGAAGGTAGGCAAGTTTGGCGGGAAAAGTAGCATTCGCCACGAAGCGAATTTCGGAGAAGTACACAATTATGTGTCACGAAAATGGTCTATTACTCATGACCACGAATGTCACCCATGTGGCGGCCGCGCCTTCAGTCTGCCACTCTTGCGCCCCGAGGGTCGGTCGCCAAGACCCCCTTCTTTCTTGATCGCCCAGCAGTATGGTGGCGATAATGGGTGACATAGGCTGAACAGGGTGCAGTCCGGGCTTAGATGGCTTTGGGAAAAATCACTATTTCTCCGAACGAATCTTAGTGGGAAGTTGAAGTGACCTCCCAGATTCGAGATTAGGATTGATTATGGGCGATTCTGGCCGATTTCCCGGTTAGCCCAAATCGAAGCACTGGTACGAGACCAGTTATTATCGAACGAAGAACTGAATCTCAGCCGGGAGAATTCGATAGATGAGCCCTGACAAGGCAGTGAGGGTCGAGGCACATTGTTCCACGGCTAATCTTGGCGCAGGCTTCGACGTGTTCGGACTTGCACTCGCCAAATATGCCGACCGCGTCCAGGTTAGGACTACGAGTACACCAATTGTCAGGATCAGAACCGTCGGACCGTACAGCAGGGGGCTACCGGCTTCTCCAAACAAGAATTCTGCGGGTCCCCCGGCCCGAGCATTGCTCGACAGGAGTCAACTGAACAAGGGTGTCGAGATAACTGTCGAGAAGAACATTCCCCCCGGTCTAGGCCTTGGCAGCAGCGGCGCAACGGCCGCAGCGTGCGCCAAAGCCATGAACTACCTCCTAAGCCTATATCTTTCTGACGATGAATTGGTCAAGATTGCAAGTCTCGGCGAGGCCGCTTCATCAGGGTCAGCTCACACGGACAATGTAAGTGCGTCTTTGCTGGGAGGATTCGCAATAGCCTACGGAGATCCTCTAAGAACAGTCTCCATAAGAGCGCCAGCCAAACTATCTGTTGTTGTCGTCTCTCCGAAGATTCGTCTTCCAAAGAACAAAACAAGCCTCGCTAGGAGACTATTGCCGAAGAGGATCGAGGTCAGAGAGGCGGTTCTCAATATCGGGCGAGCATCGGCCATCGCCCTCGGCTTTGCAAGGGGAAATATCGAGCTGATCGGTACCGGAATGGAAGATGCAATTGCAGAACCCCACAGAGAGAAACTTTTCCCGGGCTACAAAATGGTGAGGAAAGCTGCACTTGCCGCACACGCAAGCGGGGTCGCTATCAGCGGCGCAGGTCCCAGCGTTGTTGCATTCGTCGACAAGACCAAGCAAGACCCCAAGAAAATAGCACGGGTAATGGTGAAAGAATTCTCGAAGAACAAGATTGAATCCACATTCTTCGTAACTAGTCCGGCCGCCGGAGCCCGCATTATCAGGAGCAATTAGTTCGATTGTGGCACTACAAGCTCCAGTGCTTCGACTGTCAAAGAGAACCCGCGGCTAGTGAAGCCGGTTTCAGATGCAAGACCTGCGGTGGACTACTCGAAGTGAAGTTCGACCTCAAGGGAAAGAAGAGACCCTCTTGGGACCGCAGACAACTCTCAGTGTGGAAGTACAGAGAAATCCTACCGATCGAAAAACAAGAATCCATAGTGAGCCTTGCTGAAGGAGGAACCGGACTCCACAGATGCAAGCGTCTCGGACGCAAGCTCGGCCTCAGGAAACTCTACGTCAAGAATGAAGGTGAAAACCCAACTGGCTCTTTCAAAGATCGGGGAATGACAGTTGCGATCTCAAAGGCGAAGGAGCTCGGAAAGAGGAAAGTTCTCTGCGCGTCAACCGGGAACACCGCGGCATCGCTAGCCGCTTACTCGGCACGAGCTGGCATGGAATGCGTAGTCCTCGTCCCGAAGGGAAAGGTCGCAGGTGGTAAGATGCTCCAAGTCGCTATGCACGGATCAAAGATCATTCAGGTGAAGGGAGACTTTGATCAAGCCTTCGAAACAGCGCTGGTTCTAGCAGAACAGAGAAGAGATCTCTACTTGATGAATTCTCTCAACCCATTCAGACTCGAGGGACAGAAGACCCTCGCCTTCGAGATCTCTGATCAGCTTGACTCGAAGACACCCGACATAGTGATACTGCCCGTCGGAAACGGTGGGAATATCAGCGCAGTCTGGAAAGGCTTCAGCGAATTCCAACAACTATCAATCACAAAGACAAGGCCCCGAATGATTGGAATTCAAGCAGAGAAAGCCGCGCCGATCGCAAAGGCTGTCAAAAGAAGAGAGAATGAGATCCTTCCGGTTCACAATCCGCAAACAATAGCAACCGCAATCAGAATCGGATCACCGGTAAACTGGCCGAAAGTCCTCAAGGCCATCAAGGAATCAAAAGGAACTGCGGAAACCGTTACCGACACAGAAATCCTCAAAGCTCAGATAGAGCTTGCAACCCTTGAAGGGATCTTTGTAGAACCGGCCAGCGCCGCCTCCATCGCTGGACTGAAGAAACTCCGAGCCAATAGAAGGGTCGACGCGTCGGAAACCATCGTCTGCGTTACAACGGGCCATGGTCTGAAAGACCCCTCGGTTCTGGACCGACTGCTCAAATCCCAGACAGGTTATAATCTTGAAATTACCGACCGAACTAGTTTAGACGCTCTCGAGCGGGTCCTTTGAGAATCATACTGGCCGGCTTCGGAACTGTCGGCCAAGCCCTCGCACAGGTTCTTCACCAAGACGCGGACCGAATCGTGAAAGCCTACGGCTTCCGCCCCCAAGTCACCACAATAGTTGACAGCCAAGGATCCTGCTCTGACGACGCAGGCCTCGACATCTCGCTAGCCCTGAAAACCAAGAAAGACTATGGAACAGTGGCCAAGTATCCCAGAAAGGGCCGCCGGAACAGCGACAGCGCTCACATCATCTCTAACAGTGAAGCGGAAGTTGTTGTAGAGACAACCCCCACCAACTTCAAAGACGCCGAACCCGGACTCTCCAATATCAAAACCGCGCTCGCCAACGGAAAACACGTTGTCACAACGAACAAAGGCCCCCTAGCACTGGCAATGCCCGCGCTGCTCGAACTAGCCAATCACCGCAAAAGACAGCTTCGTTTCAGCGGAACAGTAGGTGGAGGAACACCATTCCTCGATTTCGCCGCCAAATGTATGCCTGGAGAAAGAATCATACGAGTTAGAGGAATCCTCAACGGAACAACAAATTACATCCTTACTAGAATGGAAACCGCCTCGCTGACGTTCGAGAGAGCTCTGGCAGAGGCCCAGAAGAAGGGGTATGCGGAAAAAGATCCTACGAATGATGTGGAAGGATTCGATACCGCGGCGAAGATCGTGATAATCGCAAACTGGGTTCTGAAAAAACGGTACAGTCTTCGAAACCTAGAGATAACCGGCATCACTAAGGTCACACAGCAGAAACTCAATCAAGCCAAAGCATCAAACGCCAAAGTCAAGCTCATCGGTAGGATCGAAGAGTCTTCAGCCTCAGTTGCTCCCGAACAAGTTCCTACGGCCGACCCAATATGCGTCCCAGATACCCTGAACGCACTCACGTTCACGACAGAACACGCCGGTGACATAACCCTCATCGGGCCGGGCGCCGGAGGCGAAAGAACGGCCAGCGCAATCGTTCGAGACCTCGTCAGCATACGTCAAGAATACGCGGCATAGAGGAACAAGATTGAAGCTCGTGATGAAGTTCGGAGGCACATCCCTCGCAAATGCCCCCAGAATGAAAAATGCGGCGAGAATAATCCTACGATACTCCCCCAAGAACAAGATTGTAGTTGTAGCCTCTGCGGTTGGAGAGACAACAGATCAACTCATCCAGATCGCCGAACTCGCCAAGAAGGGGAATCTACAGCAAGCGAGAAAACTCCTCTCCAAGATTCAGGCTTCCCATCTCAAGATAGCACGGATGGTTGCGGGTCGAGGAGAGACCCGGGAACTCGTATCAAGACTAGACCAGCTCAACTCCGAACTTGAGCAAACAGTGGAAGGAATAGCACACCTCAGAGAGCTAACCTCTCGAAGCCGCGACTATCTTTTGTCGTTCGGCGAGCGACTGTCTACACCCATTCTTGCGGCGACGATGTCCGCCATGGGCCTACGGAGCCGGGCGCTAACGGGCGCGGAAGCCGGCATTACAACAGATGACAATTTCGGAGAAGCAAAGCCTCTCACGGAGATCAGCTACCACCAGGTTCACCAACGGCTGGACCCGCTATGGGGTCGCCGAATAATTCCGGTTGTAACAGGGTTCATCGCCGCTACAGTTGACGGAAGCATCACGACACTCGGACGAGGAGGATCAGACTACACCGCGACCTTGCTGGCCGCCGCGTTGGGAGCAGACGAGATATGGATATGGACTGACGTGGACGGCTTGATGACTGCTGACCCTCGAATCGTAAAGAACGCGATTCCTCTCCCATACATTTCGTTCGGAGAGGCACTAGAACTATCCTATTTCGGTGCAAAGATGATGCACCCCAGGGCACTGCAACCCGCGGGACAAAAAAAAATCCCGGTTCGGATCAAGAACTCTTCAAGGCCAGCTCGGAGTGGAACTCTTGTTTCCGCAAGCGAATCTAGTAATGGAGGCAAGGTGGTGAAGGCAGTTTCGATCATCAGGGATGTGGGAATCGTGACTGTGAGCGGTAGTGGAATGATGGGTGCTCCAGGGGTGGCAGCGAAAGTCTTCCAGACCCTTGGTTCAAACAATGTCAACGTGATGATGATATCTCAGGGCTCCTCGGAAGCCACCATATCCTCCGTTGTTGCGAATAGAGAGGTTGACCGCGCGGTCAGGGCTCTTCAATTGGCTTTGATGGGACAGGGGTATGTGGATAGAATAGTTGCTGAGAAAGACGCCTGTATCATTGCTGTTGTCGGCTCAGGAATGAAGGGAACCCCAGGTGTTGCAGCCAGGATATTTACGGCGGTCGCGAAACGAAAATTGAATGTTCGCATGGTTGCGCAGGGGTCGTCAGAGTACAATGTGTCCTTCGTGGTATCTCACAAGGATGGTCCAGAGGCAGTGAGAGCCATTCACGAAGAATTCAACCTAGGTCGATGAATTCCCCGCTCAACTCAACGCATGATGGTGACAACGTCCTTGTCAGCAGGAATATGGTCGAGACTCACTCGCTGACCCGTGAATTTCACGCTGGACCCTGAGACAAAAGCGTACTTGGCTCCCTCGACAAATCGAGGACTAATCTTCTTGCAAACATCCCGCAACGTCGAGCCAGCAGGAAGAATCAGAGGTTTCTCGAAGTCCGCGTCACCATCAGGACGCTTCAGATAGATACGGATGAAATTGAGAGTTTCCCAGATTCTCTCCGCAAGAAGATCCATGTTCAATCCCTTCTCAGCTGATATAGGGACGAAATCGGTTCCAATCTGTTTCTTCGCAACTGCAAGGTATTGCTCATTTACCAAGTCCACTTTGTTCAAGACGACCAGAGAGGGCACATATCTCCGGTTCCCAGTCAAGACATCAATCAATTGCTCGTCGGTAACATCTTCCCGAACCAATATTCCGCCGTTACTAATCCCGTAAGCTTCGACGATTCCCTTGACAGTTGCAGGGGTTAGTTTCGTAAGCTTGATACTCGTGGTGAGAGCTAGTCCACCCTTACTGCCTCTGTTGATGACTACATCGGGAGGCTTCTGGTCGATCCGAATACCCATCGCATGAAGCTCACTCTTCAACAACTGCACCTGTCCCGGCTGAAACACATCCAAGACTAGCATGACAAGATCTGCATTTCGGGCAACCGAGAGAACTCTTCTCCCTCTGCCTCGTCCCGAAGACGCACCGCTGATTATTCCTGGAAGGTCAAGGATCTGGATATCCGCTCCGTTGAGACGCAGAATCCCCGGAACAACGGTGAGAGTTGTGAAGGCATAGGCAGCCACTTTCGACTTGGCGTTCGTCAACCGATTCAGAATAGTCGATTTGCCAACGCTAGGGAGGCCTATTAGTACGACTGTCGCGTCGCCACCCTTGCGAATCTCGAAAACCGGACCGCCTCCCTTCGAGGTGGAGCTTTCCAGCTCCTCGCGCAATCGAGCAAGCTTGGCTTTGAGGAGCCCTATGTGATGTTCAGTTTTCTTATTGATCTGGGTCTTCTTCATCTCCTCCTCTATCAGCTTGATTTTCTCAGGAAGACCCATTTTGCAGCTACCGTTCTGTTACCAGTCAGTACTCGTGCGACAAGATATCGTGAACTTTCTCCTCTTGGTAAAGAATACTTCGCCCTACATAATCCGCACGCGATGCCAAGATGGTGGGGAAGAGTGCGAAACCTACTTTGTTCGGGATCTGCCTGGCTTTATGTAAGAGCTTCAAGCAATTCACACTCTAGCTCACATTGGAGCAGCTTCCCTGGATAATCTCAACCGTGATCCGCTGCTTATCCACTAATACCACATCGCTGGCGAAGGGAAGAGTTTGTCCGTTGACGACAATGCATGAGGAGTCGCCCTGAGGAACTTGGTAGCCCACCACCTGGTTGTTATCAACCGTCTCCCCCCAGACCCGTAGAAATTCTTGAAGCGTGAAGTTCCTGACAGTATTGGACTCGACGTAGATTGTTCCGGAAGTGTCACGGGTCGTAAGAGGTGAGTGCCCCCTTACACCGAAATGATCTAGCGAATGGTCCCGCCATAGACTCTGGTTCATGCCTATTCCAGAGGGAACCGTGGACGGCACTCCTTGTATCAAGATCGAGAGTTGTGATTGGACTTGAACGCGGACAGTGTTTTCACTAATGACCAGAGCAGCTACTGTGGAAATGAGAATTATAGACGTCACTAGTAGTCCATAAAAAAGGAGTCTCCTCCAGTGACGATTTCCCGACCCCCCGGGCTTTGGCGCTGTTGGCTTGTCGCTAGAAAAGGAGGAGGCCCGTTTCCAATGGACCTTCTCAATGTGCCCTCTAAGATTCGATTTCCTAACTGTCGCGCCGCAGATAGGACATGTATCTTGGTCCGATGACTGTTCAACCCCTATCATGCCCGAAGAACCCCGGAGTTGCGTCTATGACCTACTTTGCCCCCATGGGGGCTATATTGGGTTGCTGGAGATTGGCTTAGCAAACGTGCATGAGGATAGACGTCAAATTTCTATGCGGAAATATCTAGGTGCATTTGCCGATGTCAGGATGTTCCTCAAGGTGGAGCTCTTAGGAAGAGGTTACCACAAGCGTTAAAAAACTACGGGCGTAGTAGCGCCCGGAAATATCCTTTGAAAACAAAAATGCTTTTCCTTATTGTACTTCTCACCGTGCTCTCTCTTGCCCCACTGACAATTGCGGTTGACAACGGCACCGATTCGACCCCATCGCCCGATGGAGTTCTTGCTGACCACGCAATCATCACCCTGAAGGAACAGCCCCTAGCCAGCTACGACGGGCACCTGCCCGGCTACGCCAAGACAATGCCCTTGCCAGGTCAGAAGCTGGACCTTAACTCGCAGGCCGCCCAAGCCTACTCGTCATACTTGACGAACGGCCGCGAGTCTGCGAAAGGATGGCTGAAAAATAATATGCCAACAATCGAGGTTGTCGACGAATACTCGGTTGTCTTGAACGCCATTGCTGTTAAGCTGAACGGGAACGCGATGAACGGTCTTCTGTACGCTCCTGGAGCAACTTTCGTTTCCAACGACTACCTCTACCACTTGGAGATGAACAGATCCCCGACCTTGATCGGGGCTCCAACCCTCTGGACCGCAGTAGGAGGCCAGGGTAACGCTGGTGCCGGAGTGAAGATTGGAATCATCGATACTGGAATCGACCAGACCCATCCATTCCTAACAGACAACTCACTCGTCGTCCCGGCGGGATTTCCGAAGTGTGACGCCATCGACTCTGCAGTCGGCAGTCCCGACACTCAATGCAAGTTCGTCAGCAACAAGGTCATCGTTGCGAAGGTCTTCGAAACCCTCACTAACTTCGACGCCCACGCCGCACAGGCCCATGGTTCCCATGTTTCCGGAATAGCCGCGGGTGTCGCTAACACCTGTGCTCCCTTCGTGGGCTGCACTCTCAGCGGCATTGCCCCTAAGGCTTTCCTAGGAAACTACAACGTCTTCCCCGGCAACGTACTAAGCGCATCCAGTCATGATATAGCCAAAGCAGTTGAAGCGGCTGTCGCTGACGGAATGGACGTGCTCAACCTCAGCCTCGGCGGAACAGCGAAACCTAATGATGTGCTCGTGAACGAGGTTAACTCCGCAACTGACGCAGGAGTCGTTGTTGCTATCGCTGCAGGCAATAGTGGCCCGGGAGCGGGCACAGTGGACTCTCCAGGCATTGCCGACAAGGTCATCACCGTAGGCGCTAGCACAAATCCACACTTCATCGGAATCCCGGTGACAGTTACTGGAATCGGCACCTTTGGAGCGGCGGTCGGAGAATTCGCCAGCTTTGTCCCAGCAGTCACCAAGACGTACGCCTTGACTAGTCCGTTAAATGGATGCACAACCATCAGCCAAAATCTCTCAAATGAGATCGCCTTGATCCGCAGAGGAACATGTACTTTCACCACTAAAGTCAGGAACGCTCAGAACGCGGGAGCCATCGGAGTGATCGTCATCAACAACCAGCAAGGCGACCCAATAGCCATGGCCCAGGACGGCACCACCCCGGTACCTACCATCCCGGCCGTCATGGTGTCCATTACGAAGGGTAACGCGATGGCTGCAATTGCGCCCAGCACCGCGACAGTTGATGGTACTACGCCTCAGGAATTCTTCAGCGATGGAGCTGGAGCGGACATTCTCGCCTCCTTCTCCTCGAGGGGTCCACCGCCTCTACAGGTCCCAGGCGTCGGACTGGGACAGCCACAGGACAAGATCAAGCCGGATGTTGTTGCGCCAGGCGTTAACGTCTACTCGTCGGTTCCAAGCTTCGCTTGCGCCAGCCCACCATGCTTCGCCTTCTTCCAAGGAACCAGCATGGCTACGCCTCACGTTGCCGGTTCCGCCGCACTTTTGATACAGCTACATCCGAACTGGTCTCCGGAACAGGTCAAATCCGCACTGGTTAACTCAGCCCACCGGCCCGTCAAGAGCTCTACAAGCGGCAGCGCACTCCAAAACCCGATGAGCAGAGGCGCAGGAAGGATAGACCTTGCAGCCGCCTCCCAGGTTAGCGCTACACTTGAAACCAGCCCGACGCCTTCAACGCTCAGCAATGGGCAGGCAAGCTTCAGCTTTGGCGAGCTACGTGCTTCATCTCAGACCCGGAGCTTCACCATAACCCTCACCTCGGTCTCCACCTCCACGATAACCTACATGGTCTCGGTAGTATCGGCCGTCTCAGGCCCAACCCTAACAGCCTCCGTAACATCCTTGACGCTCGCAGCTGGCGGAACGGCAACTGTCGACGTGTCCCTTGCACTCTCACCGAGCCTCTCAGGTGACTTCTTTGGCGACATTCAGCTGGCAGGTGGACCGGTAACACTCAACGTTCCTTACTGGGTAACCGTGGACCCTCCCAACGGGGGATCCGGAAACGGAGCCCACACACCCCACGCAACGTAGTTCTAACCCGAGCAATCTTCCCTTCTTTTTTTCTCCGCCCGGATAAGAGGACAACCCCGGCTGCACAAGAACAGATGATTAGTCCTCGAATCAATCAAGTGGAACACGGCCAGAAACAGCCCAAGAATAGCACGAAGCAACTGGCTTCCGAGAAAACCGGATTTTTCCATAATGGGTTCTATATCAACCAGGGAAAAGAGTCTCTAGATCATAACGGCGAAAAACAAGCACGATCCAACCACCTCCTATCAGAGGCACTGTGACCGCCATGGCTGAGAATTGGGTGGACGAACGGGACAAGGCAATTCTCGAAACGATCTACTATTGTGAGAACTGCAACATGGTCCTAGAACCGAGCGACACCGACATCGAACGGCACAAGAAAGAGCTTCCACATCACAAAATGCGGAGAGTCTTCATCGTCCGCTGCGGACACTGCGGAAACATTGTAACGGACAGCCACGCCCAGTATAGCCCCGAGAGAAACCAGTTCTGGTGCAAGAATTGTATATCCGAAACGGGCGTCCAGAGCTTCCACACCGTCTAGCACTTCCTTTATACTCAGCCTGTCCAAGTGGACCTCGTCCAACCTCGGTGTCTCTTTGAATATCGACCTTGTAAGAAAACAGATACCTGTCACCTCCCGACGCGCCTACTTCGACAACGCAGGAACAGGGCCACCGTCCATCCCGGTGCTAAACGCGATTAACGAGTTCATGGCTGACTGGCGAGAGTACGGCGAGAACTGGGAGGAATGGCTACCCCTAATCATCGAATCGCGCCGGCAATTTGGAAAGATGATCGGGGGAGTCCCCCTCGACGAGATAGCGTCTGTCCCAAACGTCACCAGCGCACTCATCAGTCTCGCCAGCAGCATCAACTACAAACCAGAAGGCAACATCGTCATAAGCGAACTCAACTTTCCAACCAACATCTACCTCTGGCACCTCCAGAAAAAACACGGACGAGCAAAAGACGTCCGCCTACTCCACCAGGACAACAACGGAACGATCCCTCTAGAACACTGGGAGAAAGCAATCGACGACGACACCTCTATCGTCTCCGTCGACTACGTCTCTTGGGCTAACGGCTGTCGGGAGAAAATTCGAGAGATCACAAAGATCGCACACGAACACGACGCATTTGTCATCGCTGACTCGTTTCACGGTCTGGGCGTCTTTCCAATAGACGCTCGACAAGACGGAGTCGACGCGCTAGTTTGCGGGATGTACAAGTGGATGCAGGGCCCCCATGGCGCAGCCTTCGTCTATACGAAACGCGATAGGATGAAAGATCTCGATCCGAACTATATCGGCTGGCATGGAGTCCAAGACTCCGTCGCGAGAAGACTCACAAGCCAACAAGATCTATTCGGAAAACCGTTCAACATCGAAGAGACGATACCCGCGCCAGACGCGACCATGTTCGAGGGTGGAAGCTGGGGAGTAATATCGATCATTGGCGCCAAGGCAGCCCTAGAGTTCGCTTTGAAACATGACCAGACGGAAAGGTCCCATCGAGTCCTAAAGATCACAGAGCACCTAATCGAGGGATTGAAGAAGAAAGGACGCAAGATACTCACACCGTTACAGTCCGATAGGCGAAGCGGAATAGTGGTCTTCGAAGACTCCGACCCAGGAGCAACATATGAGAAGCTGAAGAAACTCAACATCACAGTCGCAAGTAGAGTCAAAGCATTAAGAGCCTCGCCGCACTACTACAATACCGAGGAAGAAATCGACAAGCTCCTAGCCGCCCTCTAAACTTTGAAAATAGTTGTAGTAAACAACTACAAAGAACCAAACCAGACTGAGCGAGCAATCCAGAACATTGAAAAGTCCACCAGACAATCGGTACAGAAAATAAACTACAAGGAACCGGACCTTTACAGTAGGGTCGTAAGCTCTGGACCAGATCTGGTAATTCTCACAGGGTCCAGTTCCCTACTTTCAAAACCTAGAACCCGCGAGCTATTCCAGCCCGAATTAGACCTCGTCAGAACGGCCAAGTTTCCAATTCTGGGAATATGCTACGGACACCAGATCATCGGGTCAGCCTTCGGCGCCCCAATGCGAGACCTCGGTCAAATGCTCCGCGGCTACGAAAAGGTAAGCGTTGTCCAGAAACATCCGTTGTTCGATGGATTACCCTCCGACTTGGTGGTGGCAGAATCACACCGACAGGAATTGACCAAGGTTCCCGACGAATTTCAACACCTCGCGCAATCGACAACATCCAAAGTCGAGGCCATAGTGCATCGATCGAGGCCGATCTACGGCGTCCAGTTTCACCCTGAACGGTCAACCGATGATCATCCGCATGGGAGAATTATCATTCAGAATCTCTTGAAACAGATTCGAGGGTCCTGAATGGTTATCTAGTGTAGAGGACCCCAGTAGTCGAGAACCATCGCCAGAAAGACAATGGCGAGGTAGGGGCTTGAGAATTTGAAAGCGGTCCATGCTTGAGCCTTGGTCGGGTTGAAAGCCAGCTTCAAGTCTACAATGATCATTCCCAGACCAAGCAACGCGGCGATCGCGAGGTAGATTATTCCGAACGTTCCCAGAGGGACGAAGATGAGAGACGAGGGAACTAGGAGGAAAGTGTTGAGGGCAATATATTGCGCCGCCTTCTTGTCCCCCACGACGACGGGAAGCATAGGAATGCCAGCTTTCGCGTAGTCTTTCGAGGCTCGAAGGGCAAGGCTCCAGAAGTGGCTTGGAGTCCAGACAAAGACGAGCAAAGCCATTAGCCAGGGCGCTAACACGCCGACGTTTCCTGTAGCTGCGGCCCAACCCGCAAGGGGAGCGCAACTCCCTGCCGAGCCCCCAAGGACAATGTTGAGGGTTGTCCGGCGTTTCAACCACTTGGTATAGAAGCCAACGTAGATTGCGGCGCCAAGGAAGATGAACAAGCTGGCCCAGAGAGAGAGTAACCACAAAGAAATTCCGACACCTAGCCCTACAAGCGCCAATCCGAAGATTAGCGCGTTGAACGGTGATACCTCTCCTTTCGGAATCGGCCTCTGGCTAGTACGCCCCATACTCTGGTCGATGTCCCGATCGAGATAGCAATTCAATGCTCCAGCTCCCCCGGACGCGAGGGTGCCTGCAACTAGGACTGCAACGAGGTTTAGCAGGCTAACGCCACGCGTAGCGACCAGGAAAGCCATCAGAGCCGTAAAGTCCAGCAGGAACACTATCTTCGGCTTCGTCAACTCAACGTAGGCCTGGACTCTAGACCCCAAAGGATGAACATGAGACCCGGGTTTGCTGGCGGGTAAAAGGGTTTGGCGGGTTCTGTCTAGTCTTTGTTGTTCGAGGACTCGACTTGCTCTCATCAGCTCTGGGGATTATCGTCGTCGGCGGGTTTCTCTTCACTGCTTCACCTGAGAGCCCTTGCGCCTCAGAGACGAGTAGTCTCTTCTTGGCAGGGAACGGTCGAACCTCAACCGCCCCCTCACGCCCGTAGCGTGGTAGCTTGGCCCATTGCCAGGCAAGGATTTTACGGTGGCCAGCCAACCAGATATCCCGGTTCACGCCCTCTCACGTGGTCGGAGTCACTCCCCTCATCCCAGCGTAACAGGCTCATACGACGAACCGCCTAACATGTAACGAGTCATTCCATGAAAAATGACTGTTAGAGATGACCGAAGCTACACCCACCAGCAGCTGAAGAGTTGACAGTTCGGTTTGGCGCAAACGGCCCTTACAAAACGAACTCGAATGACGAAGAGCCTCTGACCGTAGTTAGGAACTTCTGAAATAGGCCTCTAAGCCGTTGAACGCTTCAAGGGGGTCCAGAGTGAGGGTCAACTATCTACTCATACTTGGATGCGTAGGCCTGAGCCTCTGGGCTTGGCAACAGGACTCCAACTTCATCGACACCAATTTCGTGTTCAGCTGGAACAATCTGTTGGCCGGAAGAGTCTGGACCCTGTTTACCGCGCTCTTCCTTCACGCCAGCCCTACCCATCTCTTCGGAAACATGCTCTTCCTCTTCGTATTCGGAAACACGTTGGAGAAGATGATCGGCAGAGACTACCATCTGGCAGTCTTCTTCATTGGAGGATTCACCGCATTCCTTGTTCCTCCAGCCCTTGGACTCTACGCCCCGGATACAGGCATGCTAGGAGCTTCAGCGGCCATCTTCACATTGGCAGCCTGTGTGATGCTGATGAATCCTTTGAAATTCTCGTTCCTCTTCATGGCTCCGCAGGGGCTGGTCGCTATGTTTTACTTCCTCTACAACGTAGCCCTCGTCTACGATCCGACTTTGATTCCAGGTCTCGGCTACGACCCTAACATCGCCTACATAGCGCACGTCATAGGCTTCACAGTCGGCATTCCGTTCGGAATCTCCTGGAGCAAGCGCTGGCCGAGAAACCTCCTAATCACGCTCGGACTCTTCGGCATATACCTCGCGATTCTCGCGATCCTCGCAACGTTCTTCGGTCTAAGACTCCCCCTCGGCCTACTCTAGCTGCTGCTCCACAAGCGGCTTGAGCTTCAAGAAAACCTGTCTAGTCGCTCGCAAATCGTCAAGACAATGCTCCCGTATTGACGCAAGCGCTTTCTTATCTCCCTCAACAGCTAGAACGTAGAGGTGTGGAACGTCGAGGCCCATCGGGCCTTTCTTCCGATCAATCTGGAAGAAGTCACAAACGTGGTCGAGATACGTGAAGGTGAGTCTCAATCGGCTCTTGACTACGTCCGCGAGATCAATGTGTGACTTTCGAAGCAGAGATCGTGGATCAAGGCCATGCTTCATGAGGCGAGTCGTTAGAAACGGAATGTCGAAGCTTCGACCGTTCCAAGTCACCAAGACATCGTAGCTCTCCAAACGTTTTGACAGTTTCAACAGCAGCGACTTCTCCTCACTCGTTCTCCTCGCTTCCAAATACTCACCCCGTCCCGCGTCCGACATGAGCCCAGCACCAACGAGTACTCCAGCATCGCCCTCAAGAGATGTCGTCTCTATGTCGAGAATCACGATCTTACCAACCATGGTTCGCCTGATTGCTGGTTCAGAGCTTAAGCGCTTTGGGAGCACTCTCGAAAGGAAGATATTCGGGCCTCATCCCGTGGCCTTTCGTAGACTGACTCTCGTTGGAGCCCCCTGCCATAGTCCAAGTTGCGAACTTGGAGAAGACCTACCGCCTAGGCAACATCACCGTGCAAGCGCTTCGCGGGGTCAACTTCACACTCTACCAAGCAGAGTTCGTAGTCGTAACCGGTCCTTCAGGGTCCGGAAAAACAACGCTCCTCAACATCATCGGAACACTAGACAAACCATCAGCTGGAACAGTAACAATTGACGGAGAGGAAATTACTGGTATGAAAGATGGTCAACTGACGAGGCTTAGACGCCACAAGATCGGCTTCGTCTTCCAATTTCACAACCTCATCCCAGTCCTGACGGCGCTGGAAAACGTGGAACTGCCATTGTTGACTGCAGGAATGAAACCGAAGCCTGCCAAAGAGAGAGCCGGCTTGATGCTCGAGCGTGTAGGCCTCAAAGAACGCCTCGCCCACTTGCCAGATGAGTTGAGCGGGGGAGAGCAACAACGCGTCGCCATCGCCCGAGCCCTCGCGAACCATCCGAAAATCATCCTCGCCGACGAACCGACCGGGGACCTAGATACGAAGACGGGCTCAGAGGTGGTCCAGATAATGTACGAATCAGCAAAGAAAGAGAACGCCTCCGTCCTTGTTGTCACGCATGACCCAGTGGTCGCAGATCGAGCGGAGAAATTGTATGAAATGCGAGATGGCCTCATAACGAAAACCTCCCAACAGCGTCCCAGAGAAGCCTTCCGGCTTAGAGCGATCGAGCCAGTTCCGCCCGAGCCTGCACGATCACTCTCACAGCCCAACTAGCGCGAAGGCTGAGCGTGAAACATTGCTCTCGGCGAAGATAGCCTACCGCAACCTCCCGAAGAGGCGCGCAAGAACCGCGCTTACAATTCTAGCGGTCATACTCGGGGTCGCCTTGCTCGTAGGAATAAATCTGGCCACAGCAAGCGCAACTGGCGAGTTTACCAATTACATCAACAAGTTCTGGGGCCACACAGACATCGTTGTTAGCTACGGTGAACTCCCTCCTGTATTCCAGAGCAATTATCTGAGCAAAGTCGAGAGTGCGCCTGAAGTCCAGCAAACCGCCGTAAGACTCGTCTGGCTTGGCACCACCGACAATAGGACATCCTTTCCTCTTGTTGGAGTTAACGCGACGGACTTCGATTATTCCGGCTTCAACATTACCGGGACAAAGACTCTCTCCCAAGGTCAAGCGACCGTAGATGACGGGCTGGCCCAGAAGTTCGGACTGAGAATCGGATCCATCTTCAACATCTTCACCCGCAACATCATCACTAATACGAATGTCACCATTCCACTTTCGGTCGTAGGAGTTAACCATCCTCTACGCAACATCGGCGCTTCGATCTACGTCAACCTCCTTGAGCTGCAGTCAAAACTAGGCTTTCAGGGATTTATCTCCCACATCTTTGCAACTCTTAGTGATCCAACTATAGCACCGCAGGTCAGGGACGAGATTCAACATCTACTAGGCTCCCCGCTGTTCAACGTAAGCGCTCCAAAGGCGGAAGCCGTTCAGAGAATAGCTGGACAGACCGCAGGGTTCGAACTTGGACTCAACGTGATGGTTGCGGTCGCGCTGGTCGTTTGCGCGTTCATTGTCTTCAACACTCTCTTCATGACAGTGAACGAACGCACATACGAGATCGGAGTGATGAGAGCTGTGGGAACCAGCCGATCACAGATCTTCAAAATCTTCCTCATAGAGGGAATGCTGATCGGGACTATCGGCACAGTCGCAGGAGTGCTAACCGGGCTAGCCCTCTCAAGAGCCTTCACCGCAATTGCAGAGAACATTCTCCAAATCCCATCTCTCCCACTAGTTCAACTCAGCCCGACCATTACCCTAATGGGGCTCGGAGCTGGATTCGCTGCGGTCTTCGCTGGATCCCTTTACCCTGCCGCTTCCGCAAGTCGGATCAATATCATCCAGGCGATCCGGCCTTCTGCCAGAAATTCCCGGACTAGAGTCCCAGATTCCATTATCGTCCTGGTCAGTTTGGGAATGCTCACGATAGGATCTCTGGAAGCTGCTAGGCTAACACCTTTTCACGTACCATACCTCGACGTCGCGCTCATTCCGTTCGGGCTAGTCATTCTCGGAGCTGTGCTCTTTGGACGATCAGGCCGAGTACTCACTGCACCACTCCTACCCTTCTCAAGGGCCTTAGGATACATCGCATCGAGAAACGGGAGACGAAGACTGCTCAGAAACGCAATCTCGTTCGGAATGATAACGATAACTCTCAGCTTCGTCATTATGCTGGGAGGAATTCAGGGCGGGGTCCAAACCGCGCTCGACCAAGGAATACAGGAAGCGCTGGGCGCTGACATAATCCTGGTCGCAAACCAATCCCTGCCTATCAGCTTCACCAACAATCTCACCAGCCTACCGCAAGTCTCGACGGCGACCCCACTCGGACCCAGCTTCTTCCCTGGTGGACTGAAGGCTTTCGGCCCCCGAGGCAACAACACCTCGGTCGGCGTACTCGCAGTCGACCCGAACGTATTCCCACAGATCATAAACTATCAGTTCATCAACTCCCCTCCCCCGCAACAAGTATACAACCAACTCGCAAACAGCAACCAGTCAGTACTGCTACCGGATTCTCTCGCTGCTCGACTCGGGGTATCAACTGGAGGAAACATCACAATGAACATCCCCAACCCGACCAGCTTCAGGGTCGCCGGAATATTCACCGGTCCCGTCCTGCAGTACATTCAATTTGGAAGCAGTTTCGCGAGCGATACGATCGTAGTCTCGTTCGATTCTCAAAACAAATTCTTCGGCGGCCAATACAACGCACCACTTTTCTTGATCAATCTAAAGCCTCAATCCAAGGCAGCGGCCTCTACCGTAGCACACGAGATTGCCGCGTTGTATCCGAAATATGATTTTGCGGAGAACTCGCTGACCCTCGGACAACTCCTCTCCTTGGTCCGAGACACTATAAACAGGATCTTCACAATCATCCTTTTGGTTCTCTACTTCGCCCTCCTCATCGCCACCCTTGGAATAAGCGCTACAATGATCATGAACGTGGCCGATAGAAAGCGCGAGATCGGGCTCCTACGATCGCAAGGAATGAGCAGGAGTCAGATAGCAGGGCTCTTCATCAGCGAAGGAATCCTCCTAGGACTATTCGGCTTCCTGCTCGCGATTCCGGGAGGTCTGCTCCTATTGGAGGGAGCGACAAACAGCACGACACTTGCCGGGTTCTACCTACCGTTCGTTATCCCGTATGGCGCGATGATTCAGGCCTTTGGATTGTCGATTCTAGCGGTGGTGGCTGGGTCGGTATATCCCGCTCTGCGAGCTTCGCGAATGGAGATTACGAGAGCTCTCGAACAATCATAACCAACGAGTAACCGTTACTGGTGGGAATTGGAGTTGGGTACGGCGTGCTTAGTTCTGGCTAGGATTGAGTAATCATCTTGAGCCGGCATGCCCAAGTTCAGCCAGCGTCAACGGTACACTCTCGCCGTTCTTTGTAGCTTGCTAATTGCTGGCCTAGTACTCTTGTCCTTCCCTGCACCTGCAGAACAAAATGTCGCGACGTATTCGACACCGGCAAACTATTCTGCCAGTGCCTTACAAACGGTAATTGGATACGCGCTATCTGGCTACTACGCGTCGGCACACATAACGACCGGAAACACAGCCACTGTGACACTGACGCTCGTTGAAACGAACCTGGTAATATTCACAAGCACTTTTCCCGCCGGAACATTCGACATTCCAAGCACCCCTATCACCGCGGCCAACGGAGGAACAGTATTCTTGACAATAACGTCCCAGAACCAGGTCTTCACCCAGATGAACGTAGTCGCGAAAATATTCCACACTGTCACCGCCCTTCCGTACTTCTGGGCAGGAGCAGGGATCTTGGGCTTGACCGGCCTCCTAACACTAGCAATCTTCTACCAGCACACCACAGCAGGAAAACTCGCGAGAAAAATCCTACCTGTGGAAAAAGCAGGACTCGGCTGGCCCTAAAGCCAGATCGTCCTCGGCGAAACCAGATTAAATAATACGCTCGATACGAAAAGATTCTACGCGAAAAATCCTTGACCGGCAACGCCCTGATCTCAGTCTACGACAAGTCTAGGTTGGAACATATTGTCGGAGCATTTGCAAGGCACAAGATCAAGGTAATCAGCTCAGGCGGGACGGGGCAAGCGATCCGAAAACTCAGACACGAGGTTGTAGAAGTTTCAACGTACACTGGGTTTCCGGAGATGCCGGGCGGATTGGTGAAAACTCTCCATCCCAAGATCCATGCCGGAATTCTGGGCGATTGGAATGATCCGGTGCAGCTGAAGTATTTGCAAGAGAACGCGATCGAACCAGTGGATTTTGTCGTGGTGAACCTGTATCCGTTTCGAGAGGTTGTCAAGAACGACCCCGCGAACCTGCGGAGAGCAGTGGACAATATCGATATTGGAGGTGTCACCTTGATCCGTGCGGCAGCGAAGGGCGCTTTTCTGAACAATCGAGTCGTGCCCTTGACCAGACCTGCCCAATATGACCTCTTGATACGAGAGCTGGACAAACACGATGAAGTCAAGGATGAGCTGAGGCATAAGCTTGCTCGGGAGGCCTTCGCACTGACGGCAGAGTATGATGCGGCAATCGAGAGTTACCTGCGCAAGGTGAAGGGATGAGCGGGCAGGAGGTCCGTCGGATCTACCGGACCGCTAAGGACGAGGATCTACCACTATCGCTCAAGCTTATGATCGGAGATAGGGTGTTGGAGTACTTGAAGGTCCAGTGGAAGGTGGAAGGCCGGATGCGGGGGCTCCGGTATGGAACCAACCCGCACCAGAGAGGAGCTTTGTACAGACCCAAACAATCGAAAGGCGGTATCGGAAATGTCAATTGGGTAAAGTGGGGAAAAGATGGACCTTCAGCAACGAATATCGAGGATGGCAGTCACGGGTTACGGATTGTGAGCTATTTCAAAGAACCAACCGTGGCAGTGATGAAACATCTCAACCCGTCAGGCGTCTCCGTTTCTGTGGGGCAGGAAAGTCTGAGTCATGTGTACACGCGGGCCAGAGACGCAGACGACCGAGCAGCCTTTGGTAGCGTCGTAGTATTCAACAGCCCTGTTGACCGGAAGACCGCGGAAGAAGTCATGAAGACCTTCATCGAAGTGGTCTATGCGCCTGGATATGGCTCTGACGCAATAGGAGTTTTCGAGTCCAAGAAAGACATTCGAGTTGGAGAAGTTCCAACAATACACAAGGAGGATACGGGAATGCCACCCGATGTTGTCGTGCTGGATGATGGATCCCTGATCGTAGAGGACCCGTACCGAACTAGCATATTGTCTTTGGAAGATATGAAACGGCTCCCGGTGGCTACTAAGAAGAAGCCGTCAGACCAGGAGCACTTAGATCTGTTGCACGCGTGGTGGATAGCTTGCGAGGTGCGGTCCAACGCGGTGGTCTTCTGGAAAAACGGGACATCACTGGCAATCGGAACCGGCCAGCAGGACAGGATCGGGACAATCGAGAACTCTATCAACAAGACGCACAAGCTCGGCCACAGCTTAGAAGGAAGTGTGATGGCTTCCGACGGGTTTCTTCCTAAGCTAGACAATGTTGAGGCGCTGGCGAAAGAAAAAGTATCAGCAATTGTCCAGCCCGGCGGGTCCGTCGAAGACCAGGCTATCATCAAGGCATGTGATGAGCATGGGATAACGATGGTGCTTACGGGAGAAAGGTCGTTCAGACACTTCTAAGAAGGAAGCGTCGCGGGAATATCGACCACCGGGGGGGTCGAGAAAAGAATTCTTACTTTTCGAGTACTTGCACCGAGAACCTTTGCTGAGAGGCCGGCTTATATCGCCGCGCCGATGCATTGTATGTTCTGAAGTTAGGGGCGGATGGGGCTGTTGAGTATTGTCTGTCCTGAGTGTGGATACAATGCCGGTGACGAGCGGATCCTGAAGCTCCACCTATCAGTCATGGGGCATAGCCTCAATCCCGGGCCCAAGATGCCGCCAAGCGGCCATTAGTATGCAGCCGACATAACGAACTTCCACCGATGACACTTCTCGAGTTCGAAAATCACAAGACTATCAACGACATGGCTGACAATGCCAAGCGAACCCAAAACACTCAGAGCTTCGGCATAATCGGGTCGTTCAGAAACATGGACATAGAGTCCTGCGAAAAAGTGTCGATTCCAATGGGGGATCCGCGGCTGAGCAAGCCCATCCTCCCGTGCATTGCTCAGGGACAAGCTGTCGTCGTGACCCAAGTTCTGGTTGCGTGCCGTTATTGCGGGGCTCGGGCGCTTCAGGGTACACCAAAATGGCCAGGGTGCAGAGCAAATCTCTAGTCAACGTGATGTGGCTAGTAGTTATTGGTGAATAGAGAGAACCCTTATATCGAATATCCGATATCGTTATACCGATATCGAAGCGTCAGTAAAGGAGGCGAAATGTATGAGTCAATATGAATGGAATCGTCCCAGACACTTCTTCGCCTGGGGCATATTCGCGCTCGTCGCAGTCATCGTAGCATCAGTCGCAGTCTCGGCGTTCTTCTACGCAACTCGACCGGCACCAGTGACCGGCATGTACTATCCGTACTTCTTCTTCCCCTTCCCACTATTCTTCATCTTCGGGATATTCGCCTTCTTCTGGATCGCAAGATGGCTAATCTTTCCGTGGAGAGGAGGATGGGGCTACCGAGGAAGATACTGGCGAAACCAAGACCAATCCTACAACATCATCCGCGAACGATACGCCAAAGGAGAGATCACAAAAGAACAGTTCGAACAATTGATGCGCGACCTGCAACAACACAGCGCTAGCCAGTTGTAGTGAACTGAGAACGCGCAGAGTCTCCTCCCTTTTTTTCTGGCTTTTCTCTCAGTCCTTCCTTCTCTCTTTGAATAGAATCTATTTGGAACCACTTCTATCATGCATACTGTAGAGATGAAGTCTACCGAAAACGGTCCGAACCTAGTCTACCTGGACGGCAAGGTCTTCACTGCCTTGTGCAGATGCGGAGGCTCAAGCAACAAACCCTTCTGCGACGGCACCCACGCAAAAATCGGACTCCACGGCAAAGCAGCGGACCTTAAAGTCCTCGCCGAGCGTTCCAAAGTAGAAGCCTAGCTCTACGAGCTGAACCCTCGTCAGGGCAGTCGTTCAATTCAATTTACGACTTTGCCATTGACCCGGATTCCTCTCTTTTTCTCGACTCGGCCGAGAGCGAACGCGTTGTAACCGTGTCTCATGAAGAGGCGGATTACAGCGTCTTCAGCTCTGTGAGGACAGATTAGGACGAAGCCTACTCCCATGTTGAAAGTCCGATACATTTCCCGATCGGATATCCTTCCTTTCTTCTGAATGATCCGGAATATTCCAGGGGTAGAAGGTAATCGATCGATCTCTGCTCCCAACCTTGCCAGCCCAACAATACGGTCGAGTTTTGCAAGGGCTCCTCCTGTGATGTGGGCAAGCCCATGTACCTCCAGCTTTCTTGTTGCCTCTAGAACCGGTTTGACGTAGACTCGAGTCGGCTCAAGCAGTTCCTCCCCGATGCCTCGGCCAAGTTCCGGCACCTTCTCTCTCAGCTTGTAACCTTTTAGGAGAATTTTCCTTGCGAGAGTTAGACCGTTTGAGTGTATTCCTGAACTGGCAATTCCGATCAGTGTGTCTCCGTTGCGGATCTCGTCTCCGAGGATGAGATCTTTGCTCCTGCAAATTCCTGCTGCCATCCCCACTAGGTCTATCCCGGGGTCGCTGGAGAGAAGGTCTGGAACGATGGCTGTCTCGCCACCGACGATTGCCATTCCCGATTGTTTTGCTCCTTCCACTAGCCCAACGGCGATTTCGTCGACAATATGGCGATCGGGTCTAGCCATAGCGAGATAGTCGAGGAAGCTGATGGGTTCTGCGCCTGTGCAGATTAGATCATTCGCACACATTGCGACGCAATCTATCCCGATGGTATCGAACTTCCGCATCATCCGAGCAATGATGACCTTGGTCCCAACGTTATCGGTGTGGAGGCTCAGTACCCTGCCATCGTTGAGATCGACGAGACCCGCGTAATGTCCAATCGGAAAAACGGGATGACCGACTTTTCTCTTACGAGTCTTGAATGTAGATTCGAGTCGCCTAGCCAGGGCTTCGTGAGATTTCCTTACTTGCGAAACGTCGACTCCCGCCCTAGCGTAGGTCATGCGGGACCGAGGCAAGACTAGAGCTTCAGTCCCGTCAAGCGCTCGTAGGCGACAACATATCGCTTACTCGTCTCATCGATCAGATTCTTGGGAAGATCAGGCGGTCTAGGAGTGGGCTGTCCAGCTTTCCGCGCCTCATCAAGGATCTTCTTGTAACCAACCTTGGAAAGCCAGTCACGAATGAGCTGCTTGTCATAGCTCTCCTGGTTCTTGCCTGGGGAATAGTTCTCCTTCGGCCAGAGTCGAAACTCGTCGGGCCCAATCGAGTCCGCCAGAACAATGTTACACTCCTCGTCAAACCCAAACTCTAGTTTGAGATCGGCGAGGATGAAGCCGGCCTTGTCCGCTCGCTCGGACACTTTCTTGTAGATGTTGAGACTGCTCTCTTTGAGCGCTGTCATCTCTTCCGTGTCAAGCCAGCCTTCGTCCACAATCTGATCGACCGTAACAGGCTCGTCTTTCACGTCAGATTTGGTAGTTGGATCAAAGTAGGGTTCAGGAAGCTTTGCTGCGTTGATGGGCCTTACGGATAGATTGACGTCTCCTTTGACGAGTCTTTCGTAGAGGCTGCCGTAGAGATAGCCTCGGACAACGCACTCTACCGGAATCATCTTCAGCTTCCGAACAATCATCCGGTTCGCGTTCTCCATCCGGACCATGTGGTGGGGGACTTTCAGGTAGTTGAACCAATAGGCCGCCAGCTTGCAAAGTACTTCTCCCTTCCGAGGAATCGTTGAGGGAAGGACGATGTCATAGGCGGAGACGCGGTCGGTGAAGACAAACAGGAGTTGTTCGCTGTCGAGCTCGTAGATGTCCTTCACTTTGCCGCGCTTGAACGGCGTGGACGATAATTCGTTCTCGGGCTCGGTCACGTGTTCCTGCATCTACGCACGTCCACCACGATATTGTTGAAGATTCTTTGCGAGTTCAGAGTCGGACAGCGCCAGAATCTCCGCTGCCAAGAGTGCCGCGTTCGTTCCATTGTCCAGGCCCACGGTGCCGACTGGAACACCTGATGGAAGCTGAACTATCGAGAGGATGGAGTCGAGATTGAGCTTGCCTGATACAGGGACTCCGATTACCGGCTTATTTGTTAACGACGCTACGAAACCGGGCAGGGCCGCGCTAAGACCCGCGATCGCGATGAAAACGTCAGACTTTGAGGCTTCGACATACCTATCGAGCTCCTTGTGGTTGCGGTGACTTGAGAGAACCCTCGTATCGAAAGGAACGCCGAGCTTCTCTAACACAGTCTCCGCTTTCCTAGCTATCTCCCGGTCGCTCTCGGATCCCATGAGTATGCTGACGCTTCTGGTCAATTGTGACACCGCACAATGCGAGATTCTGTCACTACCGTGTTCACTGGTAAATCAAATTGATCCCGAGGAACACTACTGACAAGCTGTAGATTGAACGAGAGACCGATCGAACGAACATGCTCTGGGAGCGTTTTGAGAACGCGGTCAAAGTATCCCCTACCCCAGCCGAGTCGATAGCCCTCCTTATCCCACACTATCCCGGGAACAAACATGACGTCGATTGTATCGAGGCTCTGTGGCCGTAGAAACTCCGGCTTAGGCTCGGGAATGTTGAAGCTTCCAGGGGCAAGCTCTCTCCCGAGATCATTGATCTCGGAGAAGAAGAGGTCAATGTCTCCCTTCTTCACAACAGGGACCAGAACTCGCTTGTTGCTATCCAAGGCCTTCCGAATGAGCGGGCGAGTGTCAACCTCGCTCCCCTTGCCGACATAGCAGGCAATTCCTCTCGCACGGACATACTCGTGAAGATGCAAGACCTGATCCATGATCTCCATACTCTTCTGTTCAATATCCCGAATAGACTGTCGATCTCTGAGGCGCAAAATATATCGTCGGAATTGCTCTTTCTCGACAGCAGTCCTTGCTTCGGTCAAACTTTCAAGCCAATCTGGATACTTGAGGCAAGTATAGTATTCTCAAGAAGACATGCCACCGTCATAGGTCCAACACCTCCCGGGACCGGCGTGATATAACCAGCTACTCTGCTGACCTTGTCAAATTCCACATCACCCCGAAGCTTTCCGTTGACCCTTGTCAAGCCAACGTCTACGACAGCCGAGCTGGGTTTCACATGATCCGCGCGAACCTGGAAGAGCTCTTTTCCGACCGCGCTGACAAGAATGTCGGCGGTCCGTGTCATACCGGACAGATTCGGCGTCTTGGAATGGCAGACCGTGACGGTCGCGTCTCTGTTGAGTAGAAGGTTAGCAAGAGGTCTGCCCACCAGATTGCTCCGGTTGATGATTACCGCCCTTGACCCAGCAACTGGAACGTTGTAGTAGTTCAGGAGTTTGATGACGCCCTTTGGCGTACAGGGGACAAGTTCCTCGTAGCCTGAGGCCAATTTGCCCGCGTTGATAGGGTGTAACCCATCAACGTCCTTGTAAGGGATTATTCGCTCGACTATCTTTTCCTCGTTGAAGCCCGGGGGCAGTGGCAGCTGGACCAGTATTCCGTTTACCTTGGGATTAGTGTTGAGCTGGCCGAGCAAAGCTTCCAGTTTGTTCTGGGGAGTATCTGATGGTAGGTGGTGACTCTCGGATCTTATTCCAACCTCGTCGGCGGCCTTGTGCTTTGCTCTGAGGTAGGAGGCGCTGGCAGGGTCGTCGCCGACCTGAACTGTAGCGAGGAGAGGGTTAGCGCCATGTTTTTCCAATTGCTGGACCTGCTGGGCAACCTGTTTCTTGACCTCTCCAGCCACCAGTTTTCCATCCATCAGTATCGCAGTCAATTCTTGAAGAGAACCCTCCTTCCCTCCACCTTCAATTGATCCTCTGTGAGTAAGCGAATTGCCTCAGGAAGAATCCGGTGCTCTTCTCGCAGTACCCGGCCAGAAAGGGTTTCCACTGTATCATCGTCCCGGATCGCAACTGCTGTTTGGAGGATTATCGGACCGTGGTCGACCTCTCTGTCAACAAAGTGGACAGTACAACCCGTGACCTTGACTCCCTGATCGAGAGCCTGCTTCTGCGCTTCCAATCCCGGAAAGGAGGGAAGCAATGCAGGATGTACGTTTATGATGTTGCGAGGATAGAGGTCGACGAACTGTTCGCTGAGGATTCGTAGATATCCAGCGAGCACAATAAGGCCGGTTTTCGGCGCTACCCCGCGGGACTGGAGAGCTGCAATGGTCTTCTGGTCGTAGTTCCAGTTTTTCTTAGGGACGCCTTTGTCGTCTAGGGTGATTGTTTCCACATGGTGTTTCTTTGCTATGTCGAGAGCTGGAGCGTTGGGTCGGTTGCTGATTACAATCTTGGCCTCGCACTTGGTGAGGTAGTGATTGTCGACCGCGTCCAGGACAGCTTCTAGGTTTGAACCGCGCCCTGACGCCAAGATGCCGACTGGGATCATTCAGCCGGCCTTTTCGGGTCCCTGCATCTCTTTCAGCAAGAGTTGTGAAGGATCGATCGTGCCGACCTTTGGAATCCATTCCATTCTTCTTCCAAGAGTCCCGTGTTCTTCCCGGTACTGGTAGAGCCGACGGACTCGTTCGGCTGAGTCCCATCTCTTTGCGAGAAGTTGTTCTGATCCTATGTCGCTTCGATGATACAGTCCCCAACCATCAGTTAGTTGGATGCTTGACATTGTCTTCTCGATCAGAGCGCTGGCTGGAGGCAGGGTGTGATCAGTTGCCATCAACGCGAGAAGACGAGAGCCCCCTGTGACAGCCTCGCCGTTATCTTGGAGGTCAGCGTTTCCCCAGAAAAGGTAGCAGCCGTTTCGTTTGATGTTTGTCTCGAAGACTTGGACCGGGTGGCCTTTGGCCTTCTCCTTCTTTTCCGGATAGCCGTTTGGAGCGACGACCTTCACAACCACCGCGTCCTCATTGGTGAATTCGAGCTTCAACTTTGACAGTCGCCGTTCGACGATGGCTTGGAAGACGTCAACAATGTCTGTCTTGAGCATGGCGAGCATGTTGAGAGCTTCAGGATCGCCTAGACGCGAGTACATTTCGATAATTGTCGGTCCCTCGTTTTCCGTAAGCATCATCTGCCCGCCGACCATGCCGTGGTAGGATTTGCCAGTTTTCTTCTGGATGGCTTCGACGATTCCTTCTACTATCTTGAGCGACTTGTCATATTCGTCGCGGGTGATGAATGGGAGGGCTAGGTCAGGTCCTGAGATGCTGCCCATGCCGCCAGTCTCGGGTCCGCTGTCGAATTCGTGAGCGCTCTTGTTGTCCTGGACGAGGGGTGTGCCTAGAACGGTTTTGCCGTCCGTGAAGCATTGCAGGGAATACTCGGGACCCCATGCCTTCTCCTCAACCAGAATCTTGTCCTCTATGTCAGAGTAGGCGGCCATGCTTGCCTGGAGAGAGTCGAAGTAGGCTTCTTTGAAACGCCCCTTGTTTTCGTGAAGGTGGGCTAGACGGTCTTCGATCAGCTTGACCCCCTTTCCGCCGGATTGACGGGCGGGCTTGATGACGATGTTCTGCAGCCACGGTTGCGTGCCGATGTTTTTCCGGATATAATCTGAGGCTTCTCTTGCGTTCTTGAAGGTTCGAAAGAGAAGCTTGCCTGGGAGATTATTCTCCCACTGTAGACGTCGGAGGTCGGCTTTCGAACGCTCTATGATCGAGAGTTCTTGGCTAGCTCCGACACAATGGATGCCTTCCTTCTCTAGCGCATCGGGTATGCCGTTGAAGCCCGGCTCCTCGGGTCCGACTACCACGATGTCGACTCCCCAGCCCCGGGAGGATCTTACAATCGTCTTGGGGTCTGTTGTTCGGCCGGTGCGGAGTTCTCCCTGGTTGTCCTTGCAGATCTTGTGGATTCCCGGGTTCCGGTTTTCAGCGATCCAGAATATCTCCGGCTTATGATCGCTAAGACTCATCTTCCAAGCAAGCGCGTGTTCGCGAGCTCCTCCGCCAACACCCATTATTCTCATCGTTTCGCGCCTCCGTTCTCGAAGCAGCGCATACAGAGATTCTGTCTTGGAAGACCGATGGCGCGCTGGAGTTCCTCAACAGTCATGAACGATACGCTATCAGCCGCGACGTGGTTTGCGAGTTCCTTCTCATCTAGGCTGCTAGAGATCAGTTCGTCTGCGTCCGGGATCTCGACTCCGTAAGGGCATGGCGAGACGAGTGCCGGGCTTCCAATTCGCACATGAACCTGATGCGCTCCGTTGCGTTTGAGATTGAGAACCGTGTTTCTTAGGGTATTTCCCCTGACGACACTGTCATCTACCAAGACAACGTCTTTGTTTTCGATCGCGCTCTTGATAGGGTTTAGCTTTAGCTGGACTCCTACGAGTCGTTCTTTCTGTGTTGGCTCAAGAGCGGCACGAATATTTTCTCCAGTACGCACGAAGCCGGGTTCCTGGGGAAGACCGGATTCCTGGCTGTAGCCGTTGGCGATCGGTAGCGCAGTCTCCGGAACGCCGATTACCACGTTCGCTTTCGCCGGGTGAGCTTTGGCTAGTTCTCTGCCGATGCTGTTTCGGGCCTTCGCTACGGGGAGGGTGTTGACCGTGCTGTCGAGCCTTGCAAGGTAGACATATTCGTAGCTGCAAAAGTTTCCAGCGTCAGCTGCAGGAGCATTCCCACGAATATCCTCCGGGGTGAACATGATAACTTCTCCCGTTTCAACGGGTCCAGTGTGGTCGATGCCCATCACGTCGAGGGCGCAGGTCTCGGATGCGACCGCAGCAATGTCGAAGCCAACACTCCCCGTCTCCAATGGTTTTACGCCTAGCGGATTTCTTCCGCTGATGAGTGCTCGCTTGTGAGTGAGGGCGACAAAGGAGTATCCGCCTCCAATCTTGTTAACGAGCATCGAGGTTGCTTTGAGGGGTTCATTCTCGCTGTGGAGGAGTTGTGAAAGTTGTCGCGCGAAGAGTTTGCTGGCTTCGCGGCGGTTTTCGTGGAGGTCTGTCTTACCGTCAAGTGCGAGAACCAGTTCATAGGGGGTTTTGACGTGGACTAGATAGTCGTCAATGTAGGAGGATGTTTGACCGATTCCGATGAAGCCTTTCGGAATGCTTGTCTTGTTTTTCTCGAAAAAGTCTTCAACACCGCCTTTTCCCGCGAGAGTGTGTAGGGTGTTTCCCGGTCCGACCGTTGCTAGGCTGATGGACTCTTGTCCTCTTCCTTGGAGGGCGCCGAGTCCGTATCGGATGAAGTGGGAGGCGTCCCAGTTTTCTCTTCCCTCGCCAAAGGTGTAAAAGCCTACTAGGCCTGGCATTGCTGGGCTAGGCCTTCATCTCTTCCCGAGTCCGAAGCACAGGATCTTTCTTCAGACCGAGATATTCTCCGGTGACGCAGGCGAAACACATCTCGTCCTTGCCGAGACCTATTCCCTCGCTTAGACCCTTGATGTCGTTGTAGCCGAGACCATCGACCCCTATTTCACGGGCGACCTTCCTGTTGAGCTCGTCGATGTTGAGGGTTTTGCCGTCTGCTTTGTTCGCGAGCAACTCTTCCCTCGTCGGGAAGTCGATGCCCATGTAGCATGGGTGGCGGATGGGCGGGAAGGTGACGACCATGTAGACCTTCTTCGCTCCAGCGTCTCGGAGGGATTGGACAATGTTTCTGCTGCTGGTTCCGCGGACGATGCTATCATCGACCACGATGACGTCTTTGCCGTCGACGACGGGTTTGATGGTGATGATCTCGCGAACGATCTCTTCCCGGCTCTCCGCTGTTGGCTCGATGAAGCTGCGGAGGCTCCCCTTTCTCCGGTAGCGGTCTTTCATCAAACCCTCCTCCATGGGTATGCCGCTCTCCTCGGAATAGCCGAGGGCCGCGGGCCTGGCGGAGTCGGGGACGGGGATGACGACATCGGCTCTGAACGGGTATTTGCGTGCGAGGACTCTGCCGAGCTTTCGTCGAGCATCGTACACGTAATGATCGTCAATCTTGCTGCTCGGATGGCCGAAGTAGGTGTACTCGAACGGGCAGTGGTAGTGTCGTGGTGAGTCTGCGAATCGTGTTATTTTTAGGCCGTCTTTGGTGAGGCTGACAAGCTCGCCTGGTTGAATGTCCCGGACAAAGTTGGCTTGGAGCGTTGTTAGCGCGCAGCTCTCGCTCGCAACGATATGTGTATCGGTCTCAGGATCATATCCTAGACAGAGGGGTCTGTAACCTGCTTCGTCTCTAGCGGCTAGGACCTCGCCATCGTGGGTTATCATGACGAAGCTGTAGGAGCCGCTCAGCTCTTTGCTCAGCTTGTGAAACGCACGGGTCCAATCCTGTTCAGCACGGTAGTGTTGCAGGAGACGATAACCAGCGAGCCTCGTGTCAGTTGTCGAGCCCAGGATCGGAAATTCTCTCTGGACCATGGGCTCAAGATCCTCTGTATTCGCGATGGTCCCGTTCTGGGCGATGGCGAATTCGCCGCGAATGTCGAGAGGGTGAGCGTTCTCTAGTGTCGTTCGTCCGCGGGTGGAGTAGCGTACATGTCCTATTCCGCGATTGCTGGTGAAGCTGAGAATCTTCTTCGCATTAGCATCAGCCCCCTGGCCGATCAGGCCCAAGCCTTTGAGGATGGGCTCGCCGGGTACGGCTATACCCCATGACTCTTGGCCCCTGTGTTGTAGGGCTGCAAGTCCCTTGACGATACGCTCGGCAACAGGCCGGTTTTCCATAGAGTATATGGCTAGGACGCCGCAGTGCTCTTTCATAGCGTCGCCTCCATTGCCCGCGGGATCGTTTCGGACCAGGCCCGTGAGGCTTCAGCGAGAGGAATTGTGATGATCGGTTGTCCGTTCGAGAGGAACTCGATCCCATTGTCAGATAGGGTCCCCACCTTTGCGGCAGATATTCCGAGACGCTTGAACGAGCTGACGATTCTAATGGTGTCCCTGGGTCTTGTTTCAAGTACGAACCGTGATCTTGATTCGGAGAATAGCAAGTTGTCCATTCTACTGGTCTTTTTAGGAATCTTATCGAGGTCTATGGTTATGCCTTTCCGGCCTTGAACAGACATCTCGGCCAAGGCAACGGCTAGTCCGCCCTTCGAAATATCATGGGCACTTTCTACACGGCCGCTTCTCAGAATCCTCAACAAAGATCGGAGGAGTATCTTCTCTTTCTTCAAGTTGACCTTGGGAACCTGGCCTCCTGTGAGCTTGTGTACGTGTTCGTAGTATTCGCTCCCACCCATTTCATCAGATGTGTTGCCGACGATGATGAGATCGTCTTCCAATTCTCTGAGAGCTTGCAGTATCTTCGGGGTTTTTGGTTCTACCAGTCCCACGGCGGCAATGACTGGTGATGGCTTGATCGCCTTGCGATTCATCGAGTCTTCGTTGTAGAAGCTGACCTTGCCACCTACACATGGGACCCCTAGAGCTTTGAGATAGTTGGAGATGGCTCGAATCGCCTCTTTGAATGTCCAGTAGACCTCAGGATTTCCAGGGTCTCCAAACTGCAAATGATCTACGACCGCAACCGGATCCGCGCCGTCAGCGACTAGATTGCAGAATGCTTCCGAGACAACCCCCACGGTTCCCCAGTAAGGGTCCACATAGCATTGTTTGCTGTTGCCGCCGGTGGTGAGAGCTAGGGAGCGCTTGTTGGGGAGACGTAGTAGTGCTGAGTCGGCTTGTCCTGGTCTAACGATGGTCCGGATGCCAACCTCATGATCATACTGGCGATAGATCCATTCCTTGCTCGCGATATTTGGGCCTGAGAGTAGACTGAGGAGGGTTTGACCGAGGTCCTCAGGCATAGCCGGTTCAGGTATCTGTGCGAGGGCGTCCAGATAGAGAGGGCGTTTTGATGATCTTGGAGAGAGTGGTGCTTCAGCCACGAACTTTGCGGGTGCTTTGGCCACAACCTCATTGCCCCTCCGGATGGTCAGGAGGCCGTCCTTGGTGACCTGTCCTATCTTCGCGTAGCCTACCTCCCATTTTCCAAGGATACTGATGAGCTTCTGTTCGTCTGGCTCGCGGATTAGAAGGAGCATCCTTTCTTGTGACTCTGAGATCATGATCTCTGCGGCTTTCATGTCAGGCTCGCGTGTCTGGATCCTGTCCAGATCGATCTCTATCCCTGTCCTGGCTTTCGCCGCGATCTCTGATAGTCCGCAGGTTAGGCCTCCACCTCCGAGGTCTTTCATTCCCTGGATGATGCTCGCCTCTACCGTTTCGAGTATTGCCTCGATGATGAGTTTCTTTGTGAATGGGTCAGGGACCTGGACGGCGGATCGTTCTGTGTCGGACTTGTCTGTCAGTGTTTTGCTGGCGAAGCTTGCCCCGCGGATGCCGTCTCGCCCCGTTCTTCCTCCGACAAGGTAGACGAGGTCGCCTACGTTGCGGGCTTCGCCTAGGACGAGCTTGTCTTTTCGTCCGAGACCAACGCATGCGACATCAACGAGGCAGTTTCTCTCGAAAGACGGGTCGAACTCCACCTCTCCCCCGACCGTCGGGACGCCTATGCAGTTGTGGGTGATTATTCCTCCGGTCGTGACGTAATTATGGGTGCCGTCTACCTCCAAATTGTAAACCGGAAACTCACCGTTGACCTCTTCGACCTTCTTGACCTTGACCGATGCGAAATTTTCATGACGCTTGAATCTTGACCTTGCCGATTTAGGGAACTTGTACTCTTTCAGTCTGGTCTCGGCCTTTGAGAGGAGTCTCGGGAGGAAAATGTTTGCAAGCGATTGAACTTGCCCCATGCCGTAAACTTCAAGCTCATAGATTGGCACAGTTGATTTCTGCGTCCAAGTTGATTTCGAAGAAGCTACGTAACCCAAGGAGTGCAGCAATAGCAGGACCTGCTGGAACAGCAAACGACTAGTTGTTGCGTACCTGATACTAATCGGGTTTGAAGAGTCAGCTCTAAGAGAGCCATCCCCCCTAATTATCCCCTTCAGCACCTCAAACAGCAGGGTCCGATTAACCCGATAGAACAAGGCAGGAATCTGCATCGAGTAGGAATCTTTTCCGCACCCTAGCACTTCTCGGAAAACGAAACCGAGTATGGCCGAGGAAACCCTTACCTGAACCGTGTTAGGTGAGTTTTCTCGCTTCGAGTATCGAATGCCTATCTGGGATAGTATCGAGCAGACGTCGTCGATATAATCGACCTCCTCTCTCCTGAAGGTCCAGATTAGCCTTGAGGTATTCGCTGCTTTGTCGTCATATCTGCAACCTTCGGATAGAAAATAGCCGATGAGTCTTGCAAAGTGAGAATCGACTCGTATGATCGCAGGGATCGGGTTGACCCTACCGCTACCCGAGTGCAACAAGACCTTGTCTCTTTGCAAAGGAGTCTGGGGGTCTAAGTGTTCGAGCTTCAAGAACAAGTTTAGAGGAAGATGGCTTCCACCCTTTTTCTTGAAGTAATGACACCACTGCTGTGATGTCACCCCTGCTTTCCGCAACACTGGCAAGATCTGCTTTTTAACAGTGCGGAGACTCGTCTTAGCAGGTCTTATCCCCAATTGGGCATCTAGATCTCTGCCAGTAAGTTCTTTGATCACATCGATTTCGTGACCGTTTGGAAGATCGTCTTGATTTGGATAGTCGCACAGAATAGGGATTCTATCTCCAATCTTTATGTTTGAGGCCTGCTTGACCGTTATGATGCCGTCATTGTTGGCCACGAACATTGGATGTTCTGGGGTTACCGATACAACGCGGCCTAGGTTCGTATGGACACTGAGTAGTTTCGGTGCCAGCTTTCTGTAGATTCTATTGACCTTGTGGAAGGTGGCGCGTTTGCTTCCGAAATCAAAAGAAAGAACCTGCAGGTCAATCTTGGGCTTTAGTATGACCGTGTGATTATCTGAGAATTCGAGCGAGCACTTTCCATTCTTCTGATATTCGTAGAAGAAACTCTCAAAATCGCTTATGTGAAAATCGTCGTCATTTGTGAAATAAACAAGGTCTTTTCCAGAGACACAGTTGCCGTAGTCTGCTATTCCCCTGACGACGTTGTCGAAGAGCCATCGGGTGTGAAGGCTCTCTATTGATCCAAACCTGAGGGGGTCGAGGATAGCGATAGGACGCGTTCCCAAGCTTAGGATGTCACGGACGACCCCGCCGACGCCTGTGGCTGCTCCACCATATGGGTCGATAGCGCTGGGATGGTTGTGTGATTCGATGTGGAGGGTTACGACCCAGCCATCGCCTATGTCGATGACGCCTGCGTCGAAACCAGGTCCGACGAGAACTCTGGGTCCTTTGCTGGGGAGTTGTTTGAGGAGTGTTTTGCTGGATTTGTAGCTGCAGTGCTCGGACCATTGGGCTTCGAGCATAGCCCATTCAACCTCGTTGGGCTCGCGTTGGAGTTTTTTGATTGCGTAGCGGATCTCCTCATCGGTAAGATTGGGCTTCAGAACTTCCACTAGGGTCAAGGTTGAGGCTCCATGATACCGGATCGGGTCATGATGGGTGCTCTCTTCCTCGGAGAGCGAGAAGTGTTGCGCGTGAACCTGTGATTGCGCCGATGATGAAGGCGATAATGAACCCGACGAGGTTAGCGACGAGATAGGCGATGAGCCCTGCGACAACTCCCGCGATGAGTCCTCCCACAATCGCGGTAGCGCGTGGATACGTTTTCTTCTTCGCCGGAAATCCTTCTGTCAAGTCCTATTGAGTCTCCTGTTTCTTCGGCTCCCTTTTCGGAAGGATCAGGCCCACCCCTAGTGCGATCAATATGAGGCCGTAGAAGCCCCCGAGAATACCGATGCCAGCGACATAGGTGATGGAGAAGAATGCAGCTAGAGATACGATGCCTAGGACGATGGAGAGTATGCCGAGAACCAAACGACGAATAGAACGAGTCTCTTCAGTCATGTTTAGATTTCTTCTCCCTGTCTTGAGATTTCATCTATCTTCCCCTTTCGAGGGTCTCGATCATCGACTCGAAGATTATCCTTCCTTCTGGATGATTGTCTGGGGTTAGAATTGGGATGGAGGCGCGTTCGGGGTGGGGCATGAGCCCCATCACGTTTCCTTCTTTGTTGCAGATTCCGGCAATATTGTCCATGGAGCCGTTAGGGTTCGAATCCGCCGTCGGAATATTGTTCTCGTTGACGTATCGTAAAACGACTTGCTCGTTCTTTTCTAGTTCAGCAAACTGGTCGTTGTCGAGATAATATCGGCCTTCGTTGTGAGCGATTGGAATCCGCAGCGTCTGACCCTTTCTCGCTAGTTTTGTGAACGGCGTTCTGGAGGATTCTATTCTGAGCCGTGTCCATTTACAGACGAACCGTAGACCGGTGTTTCGAAGAACGGCACCGGGCAGGATTCCCGCTTCAACTAGTATCTGGAGGCCGTTGCATATTCCTAGGATTGGCTTGCCATTGTCTGTTGCCTCTCTAATGGTTTCTAGGCTTGGGCTGGTCGCGGCTATTGCGCCGGCACGGAGGTAGTCGGCGTATGAGAAGCCTCCGGGCAGAACGTACGCGTCATATTGATCTTTTTTCAGGTCTTTGTGCCATACGAGGTTCGTTGGGACCTTGACAGTTTTCTGGAGAACTTCTAGCGCGTCTAGGTCGCAGTTGCTTCCAGGGAACTGTACGACAGCGACCCTTACCATTATCCAGGTTTCCTAAAGTAGTGAATCTCGATGCCTATTAAGCCCTTTTTTGACAGACTCGTGTCAAGGGACGAGATTGCTGAAGAATACCGGTTCTGGACGTGAAATATAGTTGACGGCCTTATTTGTTATCGTACCACCCTGACGTGGCACGTGTGCGCTGCAGGATTGTAGATCCGAAGATCATCGCAGAGTTTCCGAACGAGTTGCTCAGCATCTTCCGGTGATCTGGCTTCAACATTCATGCGCAAGAACTTGCCAGCCCGAACACTTGTCACTTGGGAGTAGCCTCCCTTTAGGATCAGACTTTGGTGAATAGTCTCTCCCTCAGGATCCCGAGCCAGAGGCTTGTTCTCGACTACTACCTCTACAGTGAAATTTGGCGGGGACATTGTAGAAAGAAAGCTTCCTCAGTCTCCCTTAAGCTCTTTTTCTATGACGCCCTAAAACACGTCCGAAGAGTTGACATTCTAGGCAGGAAGGGGGAGAGAACCTGAGCCCATGAAGCCTCTCCCTATGAAAAAATTCTTTGTAGACCCCAGTATTGGTCGAGCCGAATCCTTACCTTCTTCAGCGTTTGTGGACTCAGAATTTCTCGAACTGGAACTTGGAACTATCTTTGCTCAAACGTGGTTGCTAACACCCTGTGAAAACGTCCCCGAAGACGGACCTGCCACCTCCATAGACTCGCTTGCCAGATCCAATTCTCGAGTCCCGTTCAATCTTCTCGGAAAGCCGTTCTTCCTCCAGCGAGGCAAACATGGCAGGCTGAACTGCTTTCCTAACGTTTGCACCCACGCTTGGCATCCTCTCGTTGAATCGTCGAGCGTTGGAGGGGCGATAATCTGTCCGCAGCACGGACGCCAATTTGACAACGATGGGAAGTTCGTCGCCCAGGCGGGGTTTGAGAAGATTGATGGGTTTCCAAGGGAATCGGACCACTTGAGAAGTGTTCACGTTGATGAATGGGGACAATGGGCTTTCGTCTCTACTAGCGAGCCACTGGCACCCTTCCACGATTTCATTGAAACGGTTCAGCAATCTGTACCAGGAATTGAACTCGCCAGCCTCAGGAGATATCATTTCAATGGAGAAGTTCGGGAGGTTGAGGGAAACTGGAAACAGCACGCTTGGAACTACATGGACAACTTCCACATCAAGTTCGTTCACAAGGGACCGGGCGGACTAGCCGACGCAATCGTTCTGGCCTCCTATCGGACTGAGCTGTACAAGTTCAGCGCTCTACAGTGGGCATATGCACGGGACGAAAAGAACGGCTTCGACCCTCAGCTCCTAGCAGACAGATTCCGGGACCCAAAGAATCCTACCAGAAGGGTATTTGCGCTGTGGTGGTTTGTCTTTCCCAACATAACATTGAACTTCTATCCCTGGGGCTTATCGGTCAACGTGTATATGCCGATTCCCGGGAAACCTGACAAGACCCTGTTCTTATGGTTCCAGTACGCGTTAGACGAACAAAAATTCCAGCGTCGAAACAGCACCTGGCTGAGCGAGCAAGTCGACGCTGAGGACATTGAAGCGATTGGCCTCGTGAGCATCGGTGCAAAGTCCGGATTTGCGCCCCGCGGACGATTTGCTCCAAATGAAGAAACGGGACCCCACTGGTTCCACAGACTCGTTTACCAGACTGTTTTCGAGCACAGGACGACCCAATAGGATTATTGGAGTCTAAACGTTGCCCAGCGAATTCTTGCCACGAGCCCATTCCAAGAGGTTGGGAGAACTCGACGCCTCAAACTGGAAGGATCTGAAGATAGGAAGAAACGCCTCACGCATTGACCCGGCGATACGAGCGATTGTTTCATCACTTAACAACAAGGGCTACAAGACCTTCTCGTGCTGTAGCGGAGGCCACAGATCAAATCTTCGCCGGAGATACGACCGTCACGAGAGCGGCTACATAGCCTTCTCCCCGCCATCACGAATACCATTCGCCCTCTATCTAGCCCTCCGTGAAGAGAATCAGGACTTTATGTTTGAAGCGGAAGCGGTCATCCACGATGGAAACGGGGATAGAAGGGAGACGATCTACACCCAATTGGACTGGCAACTACTTGACCAGAGAAAAGCGAGACTGGGATACTACGAGAACTTATTCTCCGACATACAAGACGCGATCGATACCCTGCCGAGACGACAAGATGGGCATAAGGACGTCTTGACCGGCTTGCTGGGGAAACCTCACCTACCGCTGGGATCGAAAATTGTGAGCGGCCAGATGAAACGGTTCACCCGTTAGATCGTAACAGGTTCTCTGACTTCGAAAATCAACGCTCGAATAATCATCACAAATTCATGCTAAGGATATAGTACGATCGAGCGTGTTGCGTTTTTGCAGAATGTCCTCAGTGTGAGACGAAAGAAAAAAGGGAGATTGGTCTTGGAGCTAACTGGTACGCTTACTGTTTGAAGAGTGGTGTGGGTGCGAGAAGTGTCTCGCTGTGGGCGATGCCTTTTAGTGTTGGGAACTTCTCGAAGGCGGACTTGACGATCTCGTCAGAGGTCCTTGCCTGCCAGAGTGCTACGATGTCGAACTGACCCGGGGTTGTCCATGCCTCGATGAGGCCTGGGAAGGTCTTGAGCTGGTTGACGAATGTCTCGATTGGGCTGGTGACGTTGAAGAGGCTGATGCCAAGTGGCATCTGGTTCTGGAAGTGAGCGCCGTTGATGCCATTGAAACCGAAGAGTGTCTGAGTAGTCTGGATGCCTTGTATTTGGCGGATCTGGCTGACGAGTTGTACGATTTGTTCTGGGGTGTTCTGCTTTAGTCGTAGTGCTAAGTCGAAGCGTCCGGTGACTGGTGCGATGAGGTCGATGTTCGGGTTGTTCTTTAGCTCCTCGACCACGTTCTTCGTCATGCCGTGATTGACGGTTGCGAAGACGTAGGCGGGATAGTTTGTGTTTTGCATAGATATCATCTTATTGCAGTTGTGTAATGGATATTACTTTGTATATAAACCTTTTAACTCGGAACCGCAGGTATTACAGTAGGAAGGCGCGATTGAGAATGCCAGCTCTGACCCAGAAGATGACGGTACCAGAAGCCGTACGCCAGATCCTAACGAAGAACTACCCCATCTACCAATGCCTCAAGATGAAACTCACAAACTTCCACTCAGTCGCCGAACTAATCCAGCCACACGTCCAGCAACTAACAGGCCGAAAACCCACTATCAACACCCTAGTCGTAGCAATCAAGAGATTCTCAGACACGTTAGACGAACTGAAGTCCCTTGACCCAGTCAGGGCCCTCGAGAACACGAGAATATCTCTTTCAAACGGAATAGCAGATGTAACTGTAAGGGCTCCTCGTGCAGAGTTTCCCAAGATACTCAACGAACTCTCAGAAATGTCCGCAGGGCTGACGGAGTTCCCCCACATCTTCCCACTCGCAAACTCGATCAAGATCATACTACCATCAGAGGATTACGAGCTGCTCCGGAAGAAACTCCGCCATCTCAACATTGTCACTGTTCAACCGAACGTGGCAAAGCTCTCATTGTACTTGCCCACAAACGCCTGGGACACACCCGGAATAGCGTCTTACATCACAGAACTGCTGTATCGGAACGGCGTCAACATAATCGACGCCTTCCTTGGTCACGGAGACATCATCATAGTTGTAAACGAGCCGGATGGGCACACAGCATATGACGCATTGCGACGAGTAGCCCAGACGCAATAGACCCCAGAAATCTGGCCGGACGAAGACACGGTTGTCACGTCCTAACGTGGACTGTACGAAAGTTTACCACATACAACTTCCAGAACCATTTGGTCCATGAGCGAGTCAACAAACTCATCTTTGCTTCTGGACAAGATGGCAGAACGGTTCCGCTACTTTGCAGGCAAGATCTATGCGGATCGATCACCGCTCTACACGAATCTCGCTCTCAGAGTTGCAGAGGACACCGAACTCCTCAGAATAGCAGCCAGTGCTCAAGAGAAAGCCGCCCTCCCCAACCTATTCTTTGCCGCCGTACATTTCTTGCTGCTCAATGGCGAACACCACCAGCTCGCAGCCTTCTACCCCAGCCTCAACAACTCATCCCGGCAATATGATTACGTGTACCCGTACTTCCGCAGCTTCGTCCTCGAGCACCCGGAAGAGATCCGCGAGATCATGATGACTCATTCTGTCCAGACGAACGAGGTTGGACGCTGCGCTGTGCTCGTTCCAGCCTTTGAACTCGTAGCGGCCCAAACTAAACGTCAACCGCTGACCATGATTGAGATTGGTTCCAGCGCTGGATTGACCTTGCTCTGGGATCGATACCACTACCGGTACAGAGAAGGCTTAGAGTGTGGAGACCCGAACTCACCGTTAAAGATCGAGTGCTCACTGCGCGGAGAAACGCGTCCCCCGATTCCTAGAGAATTGCCGAAGGTCGCCTCTCGCACAGGCATCGACCTTTCACCCATCGACGCCAACAACGCCGAAAACGTTCAATGGCTACGCGCTCTCGTTTGGCCTGACAACCAGAAACGAGCTAAACAACTGGAAGCTGCAATCCGCCTTGTCAA
>Ga0209761_1000003_pt1 | contig 154155 bp, 172 predicted proteins | sample GraSoi013_1_40cm_4_FD_185818 | JGI IMG/M metagenome (GOLD analysis project Ga0209761, IMG submission 185818) | Grasslands soil microbial communities from the Angelo Coastal Reserve, California, USA - Sample 09_25_2013_1_40cm (SPAdes) (version 2) | ecosystem: Environmental > Terrestrial > Soil... | reverse complement strand
CTGATTTCACAATTGGCATAAACTCGGCTCCAATTACCTTTATCGAGTCAGGTGGTGTCAATACCGGTACCTTTGCAAATTGGGACGGTGCAAAGTTAGCTAATCTAATAACATCCAACACTCAAATAATTAGAGGCCAATCCGCTACTATAAGATACAATGATGTGTCTACAAGTATAGTAGGTGGCTTTGGATTTGCAAGTATAACAGTAACTGCAACCAACAACACGTGGGCATCTGGACAAAAGATCCCAGTAACATTGACTGATACTGATGCGAACAGAAACAGCAAGATAACAGAACATCTTGACTTGTTCAATCCTGATATTTACAACACAGGGACTCAGGGTATTCCTACAATGAGAATTGGAACTCCATTCTCAATAGCAAACGCTGGTCTCAATGACAATGCTACATTTGTTGGAAACACTGCAGCCTCTGCAGCTACCGCTATTAGCGGTATCCGCACACTCGGTGCACTTGCAGGCGCAAACACAACAACGTTTGTTAGTCAAGCTGATACTATCAATGTAGAACACATCGACTTGGTAATGCCACCAGCTCCAACTGCTCTGGTAGGACCAAATGGCGGTATCATAATTGATCCACAAAAGACGATGAGTGATCTATTGAAAACCATACACGATACTAGGACTCCCGTCGCTGGTCTAGGATTCAAAGGTTTTAACTTCATAAACTATGATCTTAGATCACTTACGACTGGTGCAACCGGAACATTTGGAACTGTACACATCTATCTAGTTTACAACCCGGCTGGAGCAGGAGGAATCCTCAACACAACAGGATTTGCACTCTCTGGCCTGAAGACCGTTTCACTGGCAAACTCTACATCTCTTCAAGATCTAATCAACTTGAATGAGACATCAAGTAAAGTTGTTAATGGAAAGCAGGTTACTGTAAACTTATTTGATAACGTTCCAAAGGGCGCATCAATTGGTCTGTTGTTCACCTTTAGCGGTGCTCCAACACTTGATACCTCAGTAAAACCAATTGCGGCTGACTTCTTCTCAGTTGGACTCGTAGGTGACGGAACAACCAATGATCAAAGAATAAACAATGCCATCTATAGATGGGAGCTTGAAGAGACAGGAGATAACACTAGTACCTTCACAGGTACCACAGAGTATCTAATGCTCAACCAGCTAAACGTCTTTGATCCAAACGCCTATGCCCAATTAAGACCAATCAGTCATCAAGTCAAGTTTGTAGCAATTCAAGATATGCTCCAGTCCGAGTCTCGTGCACCACAAATCTCATACGAAGATTTGGGATCTGATGGACAATTTACACCAATATCCGCACAACAAGACATTTTGACACACACTGGTGTCATATCATTTGATAGCAAGACATACAAGATTGCAGACACTGTGACTATAACACTCAAAGATGCAGACCTCAACGTCGACAATGATCTTGTCGATATCTATACAACGGTTAATCCAACCTCAAGACTTGGTACCCCAATACTGCCAGCTCAAAGCGGTATACACATAAACCCACTTGGATCTGGAGTACCAGCTGTAACACAAGACCCAGCGGCCGACACAGTCGGTAAACCAGGTCTTGGTCTTTATTCTGATGGTGTCAGAGCAAAAGGACGTCTAGCAGATATCCAATTTGGTCAAACAGACCTCAAATGGGCAAACACAGGATGCTTTAATGCCACTGGTGGTACTGTAACTCCACAAGCATTTAACGTGGGATTGGCAGATACTGGATTCTCACTAGTTGAGACTGGTCCATCAACAGGTGTCTTTACAGGTACCTTTGAAATCCCAGACCAGTTCTGTGGTCCAGATAACGTTGCTACATCAACAGTAGGTCAGAACATCAAGGTCAACTATGTTGACTTTAGAGATGACTCTGGCAAGTTGATTGAGGTTTCAGACAATGCTGGCATTAGAGGCAACACTGGTTCAATTAAGCTCGACAAGTCCGTCTACCCAGTACCATTTGGTACAGTAGGTACAGCAAAGGGCACTTCCGACTTTGACTTCACTACAACAAAGACAAGTCTAAATGGTGTCTTCCCGTTGCACCGAGATGTAACCGGTCAGGGTGGAGGAAAAGGAGGACTAATTAGTAATAATGTCCTACACAATGGTGATGTCGTAACTCACATCCGAGTAAGTGATCGTGATTATGATACATCAGCAGCCGGTACTGATCATATTTCAACGGGCGCATTTGACGCAAGCCATGGTCCAGTAGCTGTCCAGATATCAAGACAAGGCGCATCAATGTTATTGGCAACAGCTGGTGGACCAGCAGCCACAAACGGTCGCATAGTCAATCTTGGAGGCACTGGCTTGCCTGCACAGAATGACGCGACTTGGGCTAAAGTGAGAGAGCTTGGTCCAATGACCGAGATTGCTCCAGATGCTGGAATATTCCAAGCTGATCTACCAATCAAATTGACTGATGGTCCTGCTGGTAACGACTGTCCAAAGGTTGACTTCTATGCCGCCATTAATGGGTCATCAGGATTCTTCCACAACGATCCTACCAATGTATTAGCAAGATTTGATCAAGCCTCATCAGCAACAGGTAAAAGCAGCTATTGTGTAAGACAAGGTGATGTACTCACCGTGACTTACTTTGACCAGAACGACGCATCAGGTCACACTCAGACAGTCACAGACTCTTCAACATTTGATCTTAGAAACGGTGTATTACAATCTGACAAGTCTGTATACATCATTGGTTCAGACATGATTCTCACACTCGTGGAACCAGACTTGAACCTTGACGCACAGACTGCAGAGACTACCACACTTGACTTGATTGAATGGGATTCACACGCATTCAAGGGTACGATGGGTCCACTAGGTGGAGCATCAGCTGCCTTTGATGCTAAACCATCAACATTTGTCGAGACAGGCAAAGACACTGGTATCTTCCAATCAGTAATCAAGATACCCAGACAATTGGGTACTACATTACTTGAACGAGGAGAACAGATCCACTTAGAATATACTGACTGGGGTCCAGCTGGTTCCAAGACAGTAGGTAGTAACAACCAGGATATCGAGTTGACTATCTACACGTCTAACTTTGGAGCTACAGTGGAATTAGACCAGAAGGTATACACATGGACTGACCGTGTCTATATGACAGTAGTAGCACCAGATCACAACTTTGATCCAAACCTAATCGACACCATTGGTAATAACGATGAAAACAAAGTCACCGTATCTACCAGAGGACACAGTATCACTCATTATCAATTGACTGAGACTGGAGTCGATACAGGCATCTTCACTGGATATGTCATCTTAACGGGTGACGAGAACATCAAGGGCGCAGGCGGTGTTGATGGCTCTAACACAGAGCCAAGAGGCACCAACGGTGGGAACTTCCCATCAGGCACTGGTCCAACAGATGGATTCTTACCAGCCGAAGATTCTGACGGTGTATCAGTATCGTTTGAGTTCACAAGAGACCAAACTGTTACTGGTTCAGCACTGATACGATGGAACATTGGTGATATCAAGTGGTTAGAGGCATCATATCCTGCAAATGGTCAGGGAGTATTGCAAATCGTTGACCCAGACATGAACTTAGATCCAAAGGCAGTAGACAAATTCGACACCAACGTATGGTCTGACTCTGATTCAGGTGGTATCAAACTTACCATGACAGAGACAGGAGAAGCAACTGGTATCTTCCAAGGTACTGTGTACTTTACTACCAACTTCCAGTCATCTGGAAACAGGCTACACGTTGCTGAAGGTGACACAGTCACTGGCGAATACAAGGACAGAACGTTACCAGCTCCATACACACCAGCTGATCAGTTGCGTCTAACAAGTACAACATTCATTGGTACAATAGTGCCACCACTCGAAAGAGCACCGGCATCTAACCCAAGAATAGTTGATAGCTTTGGTAACGCAATCACTGGAACTGTTAAGACAGGACAGCAGATACAAATCACTGCTGACTTGACAAACGGCCAGGACAGAGATCAGCCATTTGCATATCTAGTGCAAGTTCAGGATGCTAATGGAGTAACGGTATCACTATCTTGGATTACAGGTACACTGACTGCAGGTCAATCACTCAATCCGGCACAGTCTTGGACTCCAAGTGCTTCTGGCACATACACTGCTCAAATCTTTGTATGGCAGAGCATTGACAATCCAAACGCGCTGTCGCCACCACTGAGTACGACAATCAACGTAGCATAGACTAGAACAGAAACAAAATCTAACTTTCCCCTTTTTTCATTTTTTAAAAACTCCTAACGGAAGTTATTGTAAAATCAAAAACACCATTCAGAAATTATCTTCTGGTATAATTCTCTTCTACCATCTGTCAATTCAGCAAACAATATTTCACAGATAGATAAAACAACCAATTGTATTCATTGATGATTTAGGATATCTATGTTAGAATCGTTTTATAGAAATTTCAGTTATACCATCTCGCAAATTTTATTTAAAACGTGTCAAGATCGTTGACAATCTTCAAAAGGCTTAAATAGAAAATGAAAACCACGTCAAATCAGCAAATGAAGACTCTCATTGCTGTCTTAATTGTTACACTTATTGCCCTAGTTCTTGTTCCACAGATGCACTTTGCTAATGCTCAGGTGGGACAAAAAGTATCAGAAAAACAATACATAAACTTGAGAGCTGAGGTTTGGAACGAATTCTTTAGAATGACAACTGCTGCTTTCACAGTAGGCGCAATTGTATCAGGCACGATGATCTGGCTTGTCTGGCGATTTCGCGAATCAAACCCAAAAAACAAGACTCCCACAAAATGGGAAAAGTTTGATGACCCAACGGCAGGTACATACGAAGAGGGCGGTCATTAAATGGGTCATGATACAGCTGAATGGGTCTTTGTTGCAATAGTTATCGCGATATTGTTCTATGTTGGTGTAGATTCTTGGATAGTTCAAAAAGAGGTAGAAGAAATTCCTGCAGATGCCGAAGTTATCAAAGTTACAGGGCAGCAGTGGTTCTGGAGTTTTGAGCATGCTGATGGAACAAAGGAAAAGATTACACTGCATCTGCAAAAAGGCCATGCTTACAATTTTGAGATCTATGCAAAAGATGTGATGCACTCCTTTAACATTCCAGATTACGTAGTCTTTGAGGATGCAGTTCCAGGTCATGTTAATCATGCATGGTTCTCACCAGATCAGGTTGGAGAATTTCCAATCCAATGCAGGGAGTATTGCGGTATTGGACACTATCAGATGAGGGGTTCACTAGTAGTGGAGGAGGGCAAGTCTTGATAGAGATGAGAAAGATTTTAACTACACCAAGAACATTTGCAAACATAGAGGAAGTCACATGGTACTAGAACTTAGGAAACCTCGTCCAGTCTGGCAGATAATGTTCTCAACACATCACACAGATGTGGCACTACTTTACACCATAACAGGTATGGCATTCTTGTTTATGGCAGGAGTATTGGCTCTTATGATAAGAACACACTTGTTCTTTCCTGGCCAAGCAATTCTCATTTCAGATCCTGCCACATTTAACAGAATATTTACAGTTCACGGTCTTACAATGCTTTTCTTATTTGCCCTTCCGTTTGCTGCTGGTATAGGTAACTACTTGGTTCCAATCATGGTAAGATACAAAGACATGGCATATCCAAAATTAAACGCCGTAGCATTTTGGATGAATCCAATTGGTGGAGCACTACTTTGGCTTGGATTCTCTGATACATCATGGGTTTCTTATGCACCGTATTCGGTTATCAGAGCACCAGGACCAGCTGCCGACATGATGATATTTGGCTTAAAGATACTTGGTATATCGTCCATATTGTCATCGATTAACTTTATTGTAACTATTCTAAAATGCAAGCATCCGGACCTTCCATTGCGCCAGGTTCCACTTTTTGCATGGTCAATACTTACTGTTTCTTTGATGACAGTAGTGGCAATGCCTACATATGCAGCTTCACTTATCATGTTACTTACAGATAGATTAGGTGTTTCAGGTTTCTTCAACCCTTCACTTGGAGGAGATCCAATTGCTTATCTACACTTGTTCTGGTTCACATTCCATCCTGAAGTATACATCTTCCTGTTACCAGCAATTGGTATGATGTATGAGCTGATTCCGAGATTCTCAAGAAAACCATTGTTCAGTCAGGGAAGTGGTGTGTTTGCATTTGTAATGCTTGGATTAATTGGTTTTGCATCTTGGGGTCATCACATGTATTCCACAGGTATGGACTTTACAACCAAAGTTGTGTTTATGATAGGAACTCTAGCTGCAGTACCAGCATCTGGCATGCACGTCTTCAACTTTCTAGCTACAATGTGGGGAGGGAGAATTAGGTTTGCCGCACCAATGAAATTTGCAGTTGGAGGAATTGCTCTATTCTTTTCTGCGGGAGCCGGCGGTGTGCTAAACTCTGCAATGCCACTTGACTTTATCACTCATGGAACTTACTGGGTAGTCGGTCACATGCACTTGTTCCTAACTGGAACAATCGCATTTGGATTTGTGGCCATGATGTACTACATGTTCCCGTTCATCACTGGAAGAATGTACAGCGAAAAGCTGGCAAACATTCACTTTATTATGATGATGTGGGGAACAGTCCAGGTATTCTTTACACAACATTTGCTTGGCCTTGAAGGTATGGCAAGAAGAATCTATGATTATCCACCAGAATTTACCTCTTGGGTACAACTAAACCAGATTGCAACTGTCGGTGCTTGGATACTGGGTGGTTCATTTGTAATCTTTTTGGCTAATTTGATTTATCATTCTGCAAAGGGTAAAGAAGCAAACATGGATGATCCATTCGGACTGGGTGGAAAGTACTATTATCCATACCAAGCCAAGAACCCAACCCACCACACAGGATATTGATATGAGTCATACTGAACAAGAAGAACCAATCCCTAGGACATCCCCTAGAAGATTAGGTAAGATGCTAGCAATTATCATAGGAATCCAGGTCGTAGGCGCTGCAATCTTTTTCACTCATTATGATTATTGGAACTCGTACCAGCCAAATGCAGAAAAAATCCAGCTGGGACTAGGTACGAACACACAGCAAAAGCAAGGCCAAGCTACAGGAAAGACAATAAACGTTTCACTAAAATTCGTAGAATCATCAGATTTTAAGACATTAGCATTTAATGCGGTATCAGGGTCTGACCATAATCCTGAGATCCATGCTAACGTTGGTGATAAGATAGTCTTTGATGTAACAAATGCAGGTAAATCATATCACGCCTTTGCAGTTACCGATTCAAAGGAAGGCCCAGGTCCTGCGATTGAAGGAACCACTGTAGGAACTGCTGACAGTCCAATGAAACCAAAAGAATCAGGTCAGGCAACATTCGTTCCTTCTAAACCAGGTGAATATTACTATATCTGTGCAGTCCCAGGTCACAGAGAACTTGGAATGGAAGGAAAGATCGAGGTTGCTCCATCTGGTGGAGCAGCACAACCATCTGGTACTGAAGTAAAGCCGACTGGCAACAAAGTAGAATTTACACTTGGCTTTGTTATGAGCTCTGACTCTAAACAATACGCGTTTAATGCATTGCCCGGTCAGACTGGAAGCAACCCCGATATCAAAGTCAAGTCTGGTGATACAGTGACAATTCATGTCAAAAACAATAGTAAATCGTATCACGCGTTTGGTATTGTTGTAGATCCAGATAGTCAGCCTGCAGTCTTGTGGAACTCTGCAGTCAAGAGTGCTGACAGTCCAATGAAACCAAATGAATCAGGCGATGTTACGTTTGTGGCAGGTGCTCCTGGAACATATCATTACATTTGTACAGTTCCAGGACATGCAGCACTTGGGATGGATGGCAAATTCATAGTTGAGCCGTAATGTATTTTAAATATCTAGCACTTGGTTCGCTTGTAATCTTGTATTCACTAATGTTTATCGGCGGATATCTTCAAGCTAGTGGACAGGGACTTTCCTGTCCTGACTGGCCTTTATGTCCTAGCGGAATTCTGCCTTCTGCCGAATACCTAACAGAATGGATTCATAGATTGATTGCAGCTTCGACAGGAGTTTTGATTGTAGCCACTGCTATAGCAAGCTGGAAAGTAAAGGGTTCAAACACAAAAATTAGAATAACAGGAACTTTGGCTGGAGTTTTTGCTGTATCACAGATTGCCCTTGGTGCTATAGTAATTGACACAAAACTTCATGCTGTGATAGTTGCAATTCACAATGGTGTAGGTATACTGTTGTTTGCCATGACTCTGCTTACAGTAATATTTGCATTTAGACTATCTCGTAGTGCAACTATAGAGACTAGTGCTTAGACTTTACTCTCCTTCTGGTTACTAGTATCCAACCTAATATCACAAAGCATCCAATACCACCAGCTGAAATTATGTATTGGAACAAGGGACCAAATACATTCAAAACACTAACGTTGAATGTATACGTTAGTGTTTTGCCATTTGGTCCAACATCATATAGATCCACGTAAACTATGTGATTTCCTGACTCGTGAAATACATATGAGGTAGACCACTCTCCTCCCTTGAAGCTTTGGACAGGAATTGTTCCAACAAGTTGGTCATTATAATAAATTCTTACACCCATTCTGAAATTATCCACCTCACTTGTTTGTGTGTTAAGGGAATTGAGAATATTTGAAGCAGACTGGTGATTTAAGATTCGAAAACTCAGTTTGAATATTTGGTTTGCAGATGGAATCTCAGGGTTGGTGGCCACTTGCACTTCATAATTTCCAATGGTCTGATCTTGAGAATTGTAATCTTCATGCGCACTAGCATAATTTATTGAAGGAAACAATAACAGAACAAAAATCAAAACATATGGTATATGTAAATTAATCATCTTATTCTAATGGTTTTTCTTTAATATATTGTTACAATTATCCAAGATCTTTAGAAATTAGCAAAAGCTTTAAATCAAGTCCAAAAAGAATGGCCAATATATGACCACTGTTAGTAAGACAGTTGAGATCAAAGAAAAGACTGCAAATGTCTTTACTTATTTTGCAAGACCAGAGCACATTTCTGACCAATTTGAAGAGCGTGTAGGCATGACAATTGTTCCTATGGACATAAAGGCAGGAATGGGTGTTGGCACAACATTTAGGGTGATAGGAGACTTTGATGGTAGGAGACTAGAGTGGGATTGTGAGACTACAGAGTACATACCAGAGCAAAAAATTGCCGCTAAAATGATAAAAGGGCCATTTAAGAAATGGGAAATTTTAGTGGAATTTCAGGAACTAGGTGAGAAGTTAACGCGCGTTACCATGACAGTAAGCTATGATATGCCATTTGGTCCGCTGGGTGGAATTCTTAACAAAGTAAAATTTGCCAAGACTGCGGAAAAAGGTATGGAGACTGCTTTGTACAGAGTACGAGGATTGCTTGAAGGAAACGGTTCTATTCCAGTGTATATCACACTTGATGCATACAGAAAACTTCTCGCAGAGAAAGAGAGGATGAACAACGTTCCGGTTTCTACAGTATTGACAAAGATACTGGAAAAATATTCTCAAATTGAGACAGTCAAAAATTAAATCACTTTCTTTCTAACTCAAGTTTAAATAACGAACTTTGCGTTTGCTATTTTACGGGTCTATGGCTCAGCCAGGTAGAGCGAGGGACTCTTATGATATTTCAGGGAAATCCCTATGCCGTGGGTTCAAATCCCACTAGACCCGCTTTTCAATGAACACACTGACAATCTACAAGTTTTGTATCAAAAGCGCAATCATGGGGACCATCTGATCTTGCATCAGTAGGAATTTTTTTCATACATTCATCATGACGGCCCTTTCTACAAAACCAGCAGATAAGACTGGCATTTTCTTTTGATTCCATATCCATTCAAATTCAGAATATACTTACGTCTCCTGGTGCAGGGGAGCGCTCATCTCTATTCTTATGAAATTCTACGAAATCCCTGTGTTCAATCTCTTGATGTTTGCGTAATTCTTCAATATTTTCGAAGATATTGCTACAAAGATAGCACTTTGGTTTGTGCTGATCAACCATCGACAGAACCATTGTCTTATAGTCCAAATTTGGTCTAATTGAACTTTTCAGGGGTAGTATTTTAGATAGGAGTGAGCCATTCCAAGAATCGCTCATCTTTGCCTTTTGATGCTTCAGAGAAAGCGTTCTGCAACTTACGTGTAATCTGGCCTGGTTTGCCATCTCCGATTAGCACATTGTCAATTTCAGTGACAGATTTCACCTCAGCAGCTGTGCCTGTCATAAAGACCTCATTTGCGACGTACAAATCCTCTCTATCAATATCCCTTTCAAAAACCGTAATTCCCTCTGATCTTGCAATTTTAATGACACTGTCACGGGTTATTCCCTCAAGTATGCCCGCACTTTGGGGGGGAGTAGAGATTTCGTCGTTGTTTACAATGAAAATATTTTCTGCGCTTCCTTCTGATATTTTTCCAAGATAATTCAACATTATGGCCTCATCATAACCATCTCTTAGCGCTTCTACCCTTGCAAGCGCAGCATTAGCATAATTTGACGCAGCTTTTGCCCGCATCGGCTGAGATCTAGAATCAATTCTAAGCCAACTTGAAACCTTGCATCTAGCACCGCGCACTTTTCCTGCGGCGGATTCCCCAGTCTTCCAATCCCAACACGCTATTGCAACATCAATTTTGTTCGGAGTTGGTGTAAGACCGAGAACACCGTAACCATAATATGCGATTGGTCTAATGTAACACTCCTTTAGGCCACTTGCTTGTACTGTCTTAATTATTGCATTAGAAATTTCTTGTTTTGAATACGGAATCTTCATCGAGTACATCGTTGCGGATTTGAAGAATCTATCTATATGTTCTCGAAGTCTAAAGATCACAGACCCTTTTGGGGTGTTATAACATCTAATTCCCTCAAAGACTGCAGTTGAGTAATGTAACGCATGAGTAAGAACGTGGATCTTGGCATCCTTGAATGGAACGAGTTTTCCATTCATCCATATCTTACCTTGTTCCTTCATATCAATTGGCATAAGGGTTGGTAATTTAAAGAATTAATTGATAAATCATTTCCGAAATGATGACACCATCATTAATGATAATTCATCTTCTTTAAATGCGGTATTCCATATTTGCCTACATGTGGAGCGACAAGCAATTCTCTCGTTTGTTGCAGTTGCTCTACTCGCAATTGGATTGGTAGGAAACGGTTTTGAGATGAGAAAGATCCGTCTCTCGATAACACGCGATGAAGAGCTTGCCTCAAAAAATGTATTTTTGAACAAGAGAAACATCAAGTGGTATATACTGATAGGAATAGCCATTGTACTGTGGGCAATAAATGGTGTCTATACCAGATCTATATAGATAATCTCTAAATATTTCCTCGTGATACTATATCGTAGCGCGTGTTTTCGGTAACGCCGAGCTGATTCTAGATAGAGGCTCAAGAATAAACCGACATTGACTTCTTACAGGTATAGGCCTGTAGGGGTCAACTCTTTTGATAATATTTCTACAAAAAGATGAAGACAAGAATTAATTAGCAAATTAATTCTTTCATCTATATGACAAAGAGAAAAAAGGGTAAACACATGAGAAAGGCAGATCAACGAGCTGCTCGCAGAACCAGAAAGAAATAGATTGATATTATTTCTTACAATTTTAGAATTGAGACTATGACCAAATTTGATTAAACAAATTTTATCTTTGATCTCTCTGCATGTACGGCGCGAATCGCCTTTTCAATATCGTCTGCACTATCTTCAATAACTATTATTATACGTGACGTTTCTTCTTGTGCGTCCATGTTTAAGATGTTCAATCCTGCTTCACCAATCTTTGCGCTGGCTTTGGAGGCTACTTGCTGAACGCGCCACATTTCGTCGCCAATAAGTGTGATTACACCTCTGTTGTATGTAATAGATGCCAAAGGATCAAATGCTAGAATGTACCTTTCATTGCGTTTTATATAATCCCCATCAAGGAAGAGCAATCTTGTAAATTCAATATCGTCTTTTGTAAATGGCGATAACAATACAAATTCACTATATCTTCTATCATTCTCAAGTGAATGGAATAATTTCTGAGCCGCCGCACTTTCTATGCGAAGTATCGCACAGTTTTTCTTTCCAGTGACAATTTTTAGCGGATGGCCATTTCTTCCACCCGATTTTCTCTCAATTGTGGTTATCTTATCTGGGTTTCTCATGTTAGTGATTATGATGGGTATATCCACACCATTTTCCACTATCTCCTTTATTGCAATGGGATCAAGTATCTTCATGCCAAACATGCCTGCTATACGGGCCTCGTTATACGAGAGATTGCCTATGGATTCAAGCTCGTCTTTTACGATACGTGGATCTGCTGATAATACCGCACTATCTTTCTCAAAGTCAATTTTAGTGTCATACTTTTTACTAAATAGAATTCCAAGATCAGCAGCGGTTCTATCTGAACCACCGCGTTCATATGTAGTCTCAACCCCGTCTGCAGTCTTTCCAATGAACCCACCTATGGTAAGTACATCATTTTTTTCCAGTAGCTGTTCCACGTTATTCCTATTTTGCAATGATTGTGAAGCAAGAAAGTTTGCAGACTCGATGTTCTTGTCTGTGATGATGGGCCAGATATCAAAGCTTACTACATCTGATCTTATCCCTGAACTTCTAAGTACATAATTCATGACGTATGACATCAGAATTTCGCCAGAATATGCCAGTACTTTGGCTCTTGTTTCATTTGCAAATTCTCTCTTTTGTAATGCTTCACCTAAAGAGAGTCTTGCTTTTTCTAAGAAAGAATCAATTGTACTCTTACAATCATCTTGAAATCTTTTGTCGATTAGTTCAAGGATTTTTAGATATGGCTTTCTTAGCTCTTCCACTCCAGTATTTTCCCCTCTTTCAGCTATTTGGCCAACCTCAAGAGCTATATCAGTAAGAGATCTTTGTTTTCCTTTGTATGTTGTTAAAGGAGCAGAAAAGACTGCAATTACTTTTGAGTCTTTTTTTAATTCATTTATCCTTTTGATGATCGTAGGGATGAGAGATCCATCAACCCCCACGGCGCTACCACCAAATTTTGAAATCATTAGATTTTCCAAAACTTGGTTACATCTCCTTAAATCCTTGTATAAAGCATTGGATGATACAAACCCGTTGGTTCCACGAGGACCTCATTCAAGCGAATAAATTCTACGCATTCTTTAAATGCAAAAATCGGTCACTACGTTCATGTTTGAAGGTTTTGATTTATCATGATTATCCAGGGAGAGCTTTTTAGAGATAAGAACACAAATCATATTCTGCAGTTTGACCCAGAGGTAGGCTTGGTGCATAATGAGACTTTGTGTAAGGAAATAACGGGATGTATCAACTTTCAGCAAAATAATTGATCACAATAGACTCCTAATCAAATCTACAGCCTTTTCAGCTCCATTGCAAGGTAGGGGTTTTCTTCCTTCGTTAATCTTTTCAGAAATTAGTCCATCTAACCGGAAAATATCGTCATAGATAAATCCTATTTGCTTTGCGTTTTCTTCTTGTTCAAAATGACCTTTTATGGGTATAAAGATGCCAGGTGTACCATAATGCATTGATTCATCAATAGTTGACCTCCCAGCAAGTGAGATCACCAAGTCTGCGGCAAATATTATTTCATGTAGGTTGTTGACAAAACCAAGGTTTCTGGCCTTTGACGTAGAAACATTAAGAATAGGTCCTGAAACGACAACAAGTTCTGCATCAAGATTCATTTTTTCAAAGACTTGAAGGGCTTTCTCAATTAGAAATTTTCCCGCGTCCGTACCACCTGCACTTACAATTACTGTCTTTTTGGTGAAAGAAAAAATTTCTCTTAACTGTTGCCGTGAGTATGCTGTTTTGCGAACAATGGGTCCCACCCTTGCTATGTTATTTTCATTCTCACCATTTTCCGGTATGATTACAAGATTGCATTTTTGTATGATATTTCTCATGGATTGATTCATCTTTTTTTCTATCAGGGACCCAATTCCTTTCGCAAATTTCGTCTCTAGAATGTCCGTTACAAGTACAGTCTTGATTCCTCTTTCTTTTGCTACAACAAGAGAAGCAAAATCCTCGTCACTTATGATTATATGTGGTTGAGATTTTTCCAGGACTCGTGAAGAAATTTTCTTACATTCTTTGTAATATGAATAATACTTGAAGAGCCACCTCAGAGGATCTTGAAGCTTGCCGTTTTTGATTTGAAAGGGAGGAGGTTTGTAAAGATCATCTGCCTCAAAACCGTGTCCAGTGATAAGCTTAGCAGCTGCACTACCACTCACGAATCTTTTTGAAATATTCCCAAGATGCTGTGAAATAGCAATGTCTCTACTGGCGTGTCCTAATCCTATAGGGCTTGAGAAAAAAACTATGTCCGGCATCCTCACCCAGTATCAAGGGCCGCAACTAGATTATTGAAGTATACTGGTAGGGTATCATATGGATTTGGCAAAATATTGTCTGTGATGTACAGATAACCTACATAGATTGATGCGTGTGCGACAAATGCAGTGTCTAATTGATTGATACCAAATGCTATCATGGAGAACTTGGATTTTGGATATGCCGAATAGCTTGTCCTACTACTTAGCATAGTTATGGTTGGCAGCCCACTACTCTCGTATATGGAGAGATTATCTACTGTATCAATATAGCTAGTCAGAGTGCTCATTCCAGGATTGCCTACCGTCATTTTCATTCCTTTTGATTTGGCATACTGGCTCAAACTGGAAAAATAAACTTCATGACCTGCTGTATTTGCCATCTCGTCAAAGTTTATGCCATCAACGTTGTACCAATTCTTGTAAAAATCTATATCGGCTTTGACTGTTGCGATAGCTCGTGCAGCATATTTGGTATGGACATAGCCTAGTACGATGACTCCGGCATTTTGGAGTTTTGTTATACCAGCGACAAAATTAGAATCGATCGCCGTTCCTGGTCCACTGCTAGGATTGATTATTGCTATGATAGGAACTGAAGGATGTGTTGTTTTCACATGCACTACTAGATTCCAAGTTAGATCTGTTGGATACGTGTAGAGCGGTATGATTACGCCAGTGGGAGAGGTGCGTGTACTAATGGGTACAGTCATTTGCAAGAAAATCTCTGTTGGCTGCGGTTATGAAGATATGTCTTATCAGTTGGCCAAGTAACGAACCTTCTGTCCAGATAATTTAATCTTCACTGACTTAGACTTATATGCATTTTAAATTGGAGCTTGCTTGGGTCCATAGTCCAGTTGGTTATGACGTCGCCCTTACACGGCGAAGATCCAGGGTTCAAATCCCTGTGGACCCATTTTCACTGAGTTTGAATTCAATGCAGAGATTGTAGGTATGACTTGAATCTAATGCTAAAATCCCCTCAGTCCAACGGGTCTACCTAACTGTGGATTATGTCTGAGGTATGAAATTTTTTCAAGCATTGCCGCCTTGTCATCTGGGAATGTTCCTCCTATGGGGTAGGCGTTTGATCCATGGTTAGCTCGAAAGATGACTGGAACATTTGGTTCAATATTTCTTATCAACATCTCAAGTTCGTCAAGAGCATCTGAGTCATCAATAGGTATGAAAGGTTCTTTGAATTTTGTAAGAAATTCATCTCGTATTCCTTCTTCAAGATGTAGTGTAAGAGCTCCAACGAAATGGGGTGAAGTAGCATTTAGAATCCTTGCCGTGTCTTCAATATGTTGTTTTGAGTATGTCTTACCTCCAAGACCTAGTATGACCATACATGATATGATATAACCTGTATTCTTTGCCTTTTGGCAAGCTTTGATGATGGTTTGAGCTGTCGCACCCTTGGTAACCTTTTTCAAGATTATGTCTGAACCACTCTCTATTCCTATGTAAAACATTTCAAGACCGGCCGCGCGTAATTTCTTTAGGTCCTCAGGAGATTTTTCAAGAATGTTTTTTGGCATTGCGTAACAGGATATACGTTCAATATTGGGAAATTTCTGGCGTATATAGTTTAGAATCTGAATCATTTTCTCAGTAGGCAAATTTAATGCATCTCCATCGGCAAGAAAGATTCTTCTTGATTCTGGTAAATGCTTTGATGCAAGATCAATTTCCATTTTGATCTCATCCCACTGTCTTTCTTGATACTCTTTGGTACGATACATATTACAATATGAACATTTGTTAAATGAACAACCTAGAGTGACCTGAAAAATTAGAGACTTGGCCTCAGAAGGGGGTCTGTATAGTGGATAGTCGTAGTTTAGCACTAATCTTGTGAGTGGATAACCCAATTTATCAGTTATTCCACATGTCTGAATTCAAAATTGTTGTCTCTATATATCAAGCAAAATCGTAAAGATCTTTTATTTAATTGGTAATACACGAAGCATTCAATGCGAGTAGTAGATCCTTATGCTAAACGGCTTCTCTGGTTTGTTTTCATGGGTTCAAAGGGAGGATTAAACAGAATTAGACTCATTTCAGCCATAAGAAAGAATCCACTCAATGCAAACCAATTGGCAAAAGAGCTGGACTTGGACTATAAGGCAATTCAACACCATATCGGAGTACTTGAAAAGAACAATCTCATAACTCGAGTTGGCGATAAATACGGTGCTGTTATTTTCATATCTACGTTCTTAGAGGTAAATTTGGAAGCGTTTGATGAAATTGTAACCAAATTGGAAAAAAGTAAATAAGCGTAGTGAGTCTGAAATTTTTCTAAATGGAACCTGTAATGACAGCAAGCACGGTTGTATCTGGGGCTAATATGATAGCGTTAGGGCTGCTCATAGGAGTTTTTGCAAAGATGTATTCGAAAACCAAGGCACAGCTTCCGTTAGGCATGATATTCTTTGCTGGCTTGTTGTTCTTACATAATTTGATAGGGGTGTATGCATACTTTTCAATGATGGAACTCTATGCTGCTGCTCTATTGCCATACCTTTTGGCAGTTCACATAGCCGAGCTTGCTGGAATTTTAATACTGCTGAAAATAACTTTGCAATAGATTTGATTTATTTGTAAGAGGGATAAATTCAATACATGGGGCAACAATACAAAGAGTATCTTAAGCTTAACAAGAATATTTTGCTTGGATTCTCTGCATCAATAGTTATTTCAGCAATAGTAGCACAATTGTTTTCAAATCAACAAAATTACATTAACGCTACTATTACTTTAATTGTTGATTATGTGGTGTACTTCTCGACATTTGGAGGACTTTTTTACATAGATAACAGAAAAAAATATATCCTTCAATCAGGCGAACTAGATAAAGCTAGTCTCAAAAGAGATCTGATTAAAATAATTTCTTCTCTTGGAATAGGCGAAATAGTTTATACGGTATGCAGGTGGTCCTTACAATATTATTTATTAACTAATTCTTATGAAGCATACTTGGCATCTCTGACAGCTCAATCCATTTCTACCGGAATCTATATGGTAACTGTAAACTTGAGCGTTAAATTAATGAGGTTGTACAAAGATGGTGCTTAGCATATTTGTGGATGGTTCAGGAGGTCCTGAAGGTGGATTTGGATTCTTTATAAAGGAAACTGGAGAATCGTTTTACAAAAAGGAAGCAAACATAACAAACAACCAAGCCGAATACATGGCAATAATTGGCGTATTAAAGAAATTCCGAGGTTTTACGGACGAGATGGTGATTTACAGTGATTCAAAGAATACCGTATCGCAGTTAAACCATGAATATGCGATAAATAACAGTCAACTACGAAGCCTCGCAATGGAGGCTTGGGAACTTATGGCAAAGTATCCCAATCTAAAGATAAAATGGATTCCAAGAAACGAGAATCTGGCAGGAAAAATGTTAGGAAGCTAAAAATCATAAATTGTTAAAGATCTGTCTGTAGTGCCGGATAAACTTATTATACAAAGCCATTTGAAAGCATCTCGTTAAATGAGTGAATCCTTTTTTCTATCTCCAAAATCTATTGCTATAATTGGTGCTTCTGACAAAGAAGGAAGTGTAGGGCGCGCAATCACATCAAACATCTTAAGGGGATATACAGGAAAGATTTTCCCAATAAGTCCTACAAGAGAAACAGTTTTCGATAAAAAGGCCTACAAGAGCGTTCTGGATGTCCAAGAAGAAATTGATCTTGCCGTTGTAGTTACAAAAAATGATATTGTTCCAGCCGTACTAGAAGAATGCGGAAAAAAGGGAATCAAGGGAGCAATAGTCATTACAGCAGGATTCAGAGAGGTTAACGAAGAAGGAGCAAAACTTGAAAGAAGACTTGCAGAAATCTCAAAGCAATACAACATCAGAATAATAGGCCCAAACTGTCTTGGAGTGATGAACCTAGCTCCGCAAACAATGATGAATTCTACATTCCTAAAGGTTACGCCAAAGTCAGGAGAAATTGCATTAGTATCACAAAGTGGTGCAATATGTGCTGCACTTGTAGAAGATGCCAGTGCTCAAGGAATTGGTTTTTCAGCTGTAATTAGCATGGGAAACAAAGTGGATCTAAATGAAGTTGATATGCTCAGAATGCTTGCCGAACATGAACAGACCAAAGTCATTGTTATGTATCTAGAAGACATGACAAACGGTAGGGAATTCTTAAGAATATGTAAACAAATCACTAGGCTCAATCAAATAAAGAAACCCGTCTTAGTTTTGAAATCTGGTCGAAGTCTTGAAGGTGCAAAGGCAGCAATGTCACATACTGGAGCTTTAATGGGTTCTGACGAAATCTATGACGCCTTGCTAAAGCAGGCAGGATCTATTAGAGTCGACACAATGGCGGAACTCTTCAATTATGCTACTGCGTTCTCAAAGCAGCCACTGCCCACAAAAGGAGACCTAGTAATTGTATCAAACGCAGGAGGACCTGCAATCATTTCTACCGATGCGTGCGCAAAATTAGGAATTAAAATGTCAAACATTGAGGATATTAGACCTCAAATTAACGCTGTAATTCCACCATGGGGAACATCTAGAAATCCTGTAGATATAGTGGGTGATGCCGATTTCAACAGATTTGATCATGTACTAAATCTGGTTCTTGCACACCCAAATGTTGGTTCTGTTATAGTAATGTGTACTCCCTCTGCGACACTAGATTACAATAAACTTGCTGAAGTAACTGTTAACGTATCCATGAAATACCATAAGACAATTCTTGCTAGCTTGATGGGTTTGGATGAAGGAATAAAAAATAAAGAAATACTTGCTGAAGGAGGAGTACCTCACTACAATTATGCAGAAGATGCTATACGTGTACTAAAGGCCATGTTAAGATTTACCGAATGGTCAGGAACACCAGAAGGAACAATACAACAATTCAAAGTTAAGAAGAAGAAAGTGGAAAAAATATTTGCTAATGTTATATCTGAAGGAAGGCAAAATCTGTTAGAAGAAGAAGGCCAAGAGGTTCTGCGAGCTTATGGATTTCCAGTTCCAAAAAGCATCCTGGCAACAAAAGAAAAAGAAGCAATTAAAGCTGCAAAAAAAATTGGATATCCTATCGTGATGAAAATAGCTTCACCACAAATTATTCACAAGTCTGACGCCGGGGGTGTAAAAGTGGGCCTCAAGACGTCACAGGAAGTTAAAAGAGCATTCAAAGAAATAATGAAGAACGCAAAAAAATACGATAGGAAGGCGATAATCAAAGGTGTGCTGGTTCAGGAGATGGTAAAAGGTGGAAAGGAGACCATAATAGGGTCAAAACTAGAGCAGGGATTTGGGCCAGTCGTCATGTTTGGAATGGGAGGGATATACGTCGAAGTGTTGAAAGATGTCACCTTTAGAGTAGCACCCGTTACAGATTCTGAAGCAGACGAGATGATTTCATCAATTAAGACAAACAAGTTGTTGCAAGGGGTTAGGGGAGAGAAACCATCTGATACGAAAAAGCTTTCAGAATGCATCCAAAGAATCTCCCAACTGGTAACTGATTTTCAAGAAATTAAGGAGCTTGACATGAATCCGGTGCTTGTGTTTGAAAAGGGAAAAGGATGCAAAGTAGTGGATATCAGAATTGGCCTTGCGTGAGACTAGACGATTCTATTATAATATTTATATTACTTTGAGAGGGAGTAGCAGATATGCCAATTAGGACGGGGACTGAGTATATTCAAAGCCTCAGAGGTCGAAAAATGAAGGTCTACCTCTTTGGTGAGATTGTGAAGGAACCTGTAGATCATCCAATGATTCGTCCTTCAATTAATGCTGTAGCTGAAACTTATGATCTTGCTGTAAAAGAAGGCGATCTTGCTACTGCAAAATCATCAATAAGCGGCCAACAGGTCAATAGATTCTTGCATATCGTAGAAAGTCCAGAAGATCTGATAAATCAAAACAAGATGCAAAGAAAACTAGGGCAGCTTACCGGAACTTGTTTTCAAAGATGTGTGGGAATGGATGCCTTGAACTCATTGTATTCAGTTACTTTTGAGATAGACGAGAAACACAAGACTAACTATCATAAACGACTGGTCGAGTTTATTAAAATGGTTCAAACAGAGAATCTAATAATTGGTGGTGCTATGACCGATCCAAAGGGAGACAGAAGTAAAGCGCCACATGAGCAAGAAGATCCTGACGTCTTTCTACGTATAGTGGAGAAAAATGACAAGGGAATAATTGTTAAAGGAGCAAAGGCGCATCAGACAGGCTGTATCAATTCACACTGGATAATATTCATGCCAACTATGAGGCTGGAAGAAGGTGACCATGACTATGCAGTAGTTGGCGCTGTGCCCGCTGATGCGCCTGGACTCACGTACATTTACGGTCGTCAGTCATGTGATACAAGAAGCATGGAAGATGGAGACCTTGACGCAGGTAATGCAAAATATTCTGGGCAAGAAGCAATGATCATCTTCGATAATGTTTTTGTTCCATGGGAACTGGTGTTCATGAATGGCGAATATGAATTTGCATCAATGCTTGTTGAGAGATTCACATGTTACCACAGGAGGAGCTACGTATGCAAGACTGGCCTTGGAGACGTATTGATTGGGGCAGCAGCTGCAATAGCTGATTATAATGGAATTCCGAATGTTTCTCATATCAGAGATAAACTTGTTGAAATGACTCATCTTAATGAGACAATATATGCAGCAGGCATCGCGTCGTCATTTCAAGCTCATCCCACAAAGTCTGGAGCTTGGATAAATGACGATATGCTCGCAAATGTGTGCAAGCACAATGTAACCAGATTTCCATATGAGATCGGAAGACTTGCTCAAGATATTGCAGGAGGTCTTATGGTAACACTTCCCTCAGAGAAAGACCTTAGAAACCCAGAAACTGGCCCAATACTCAAAAAGTACCTGAAGGGACGAAAGGGAGTTGATGTGGAAAACAGACTCAGAATTTTAAGGTTAATAGAAAATATGACCATGGGTAGAAACGCAGTAGGTTATCTGACCGAATCAATGCATGGTGCTGGTTCTCCACAAGCACAAAGAATTCAGATTGCTCGCCAAATGCAGCTTGAATACAAGAAGCAGCTTGCCAAGAACCTTGCTAATGTAAAAGAAAACTCTGAACAATCATCTGAACAATCTGACTATTTTCAAAGGGTTTTCAAGATTAGTAAATCAACGAAATAGTTTCTCGACTAGTCTCTCTTCGAATCTAAACCCTTATCATCTACGCCTGATGATTTTGAATACTCATCATCGGATAATTTTTCAAATTCACTTGCGTTTTTTGCCTCATCAATATGGTCATCCAAAGTTCCTTCAGGAAGAACTGTCTGGGATTTTGATTTGCCAAGTTGCTTTACTACCATAATTCCCACGATAACAGCTATTATGATATAATTAATCGGCGGTGTCAAAATGCGTGTAACATAACCAATTTGTGGAATGACATAAACCACTTTACCTATGTAATCTCCTTTTGTTATTGGGAAATCTGTCCCGGGTATGGATCCGGGGTTTGCGTCACCTTTTGTCCTTATTATTAATGGATCCTTGCTCAGTATTTCTGCCACTCGGTGTACTATAACCTTGTCATGACCATTAGGTCTATTGAAAACTATGATGTCGCCTATTTTGAGGTGATCATAAGGAACATTCCCTTGTACGACGATAACGTCGAAGATATTAAGATTGGGTATCATACTTCCACTTGAGACGACGTAAAATGGATTTTCTGTACCAAATGCTACCCTCAAACCGATCCATATTATTGCAATGCCTATAACTACGATAATGATATCCTTTAAGAGGCCTGATGGTGGAGAACGTTTTTTCAATTATCTTTTGTCCTTTGAAATCGTAAGATAAATCTTGCTTAACATTAAAGGTTCTATTTCAGTTTATTGCCACAACTCTCACAGAATTTTGAACCTTGACTATTTGTATAGCCGCATTTACTACACTTGAAGCTGCTATCACCTAGTTGGCCGCCTAATAATACAATTTCGCCTATCTTTCTTATCTCATCCCATTTTATCGTGACATCACTTCCATCATTTTTTGTTATAACTATAACTATGCTGGATTGATCTGGTTGAACCCCAATTTCTTTTATTACGCCAACCTTTCTTGCTTCTCCATCGTAAACTAATAGACCAGTAATGGAATTGAATGCCTTTACACCAGAAGTAGAACCAGTTGTTTGGTAAGAAGGCTGTGGTACTTCATTTCTTGTTGTGGCTATAGTTTGCGATAACCCAAAATCAGGCTTTGCAATTCCGACAGCGGCACTTTCATCAGGCTTGCTAAAGTTTCTGTATTCGGCAAGAACAGATCCACAAGTAGTGCATATGTATTGTCCTTTCTCTAAGAGAACCAAGTTTTCCGCTACTATCTCGTTAGGATTTTCGTATTCGATCTTGGGACTACCTTCATACTCCTTTTCACATGTATTACAATAATACTTTGAAATTTTATCAGTATCTAAACGACCGACAGGAGCTAGAAACAAATCTGGTCCACCGAGATTGCCCTTCCTTTGTTGTTCATCAGTAACTGAAGCCATAATGTGGCCTCCAGATCCTCTCAGTTTCTTTAATCGAAATTCATTACTCATGGCTTTATTCTATAGAAAAGTCACTTAAGTATGTATATCATGTTGATTGGTCAAATCTATCCACGTCTCATGATAAGAGATTATACAATTTTAAAAAATAACGCAACTTTTTTCAATAATTTGGAAAGAGTTAATAGAGCCAGTAGACAAGCCTAATCAAAAATAATGATGGAAATAAACAAATCAGACTTCTCCGTCATTTCGATGAAAAGATGATGAAAAAAGTTGGCGAAATTTGAAGAATTAGGGATAAAGAATCCAATACTGAAAGCACTAAATGAAATAAGTTTTCATGACGCATTTCCAATCCAAGCGGGAGCAATTCCTGTTCTATTGTCTGGACAGGATGTCATGGGCCAGGCACATACAGGGACAGGCAAGACCGCAGCATTTTCCTTACCTATAATTCAAAATATTGTTCCAAGGAGAGGTATACAAGCTCTCATTTTAGCTCCTACAAGAGAACTTGCAGTACAAATATCCGGAGAGATTCAGAAATTCGCAAGATATTCGAATATTAGAAACGTAACCATCTATGGTGGCCAAAGTATCAATGTTCAATTCAATGAGTTAGAAAAGGGTGTCGAAATTGTTGTTGCAACACCAGGACGTCTTATAGACCACATAAAGCGTGGATCAATTCGGTTAGAAAATGTAAAGTATGTTGTACTTGATGAAGCAGATACTATGCTTGATATGGGATTTATTGAGGACATAGGATTCATCTTAGATTTGATTCCAGAACACCGCGTGACATCCTTATTCTCTGCTACCATGCCTCCGGAAATTCTTATGCTAGCCGAGAAGTATATGAGAAACCCACAGAGAATCTTGATAGATGCAGATGACCTGAGCGGTGAGGGTATTGAACAAGCCTTTCTAGTTATAAGAGATAGGGAGAAAACTGATTATCTATTCAAATTCATAAAAGAAAATAAGGCTGGGCAAGCCATAGTCTTCTGTTCAACAAAAGAGAGAACTAGAAGAGTTGCTCATGAACTAGAAAAGGCAAGATTTAATGTAGTTTCAATTCAAGGCGACATGTCACAATTCCGAAGAGATAAAGCTATGTATTTGTTCAAAAAGGGAAAAGCGGATATTCTTGTTGCAACCGATGTGGCTGCCAGAGGAATTGACGTTCCAGAAGTTGCACTGGTGATAAACTATGATGTTCCAAATCAGGACTTGGTGTATTTTCATAGGATAGGAAGAACCGCCCGAGCTGGTGGAAAAGGAAGAGCAATCACCTTAGTGTCATATTCTTCAATTGGTGAATTTAAGGCAATATCAAGCCAAACAAAGGTCCAGATGAAGGATCTGAATAAAGAACTGGGTATAGAGGTAAAAATTCCCGATCCATTAAAGAGAGAGGTAGGTTCAAGAAGGAACTACGGCAGGTCTGGGAACTGGGGTAAAAGGCATGACAGAAGGGATGACCATAAGAGATATGGTAATAAAAATTATTACGGTTTACGAAGTCGTTGGTAGGTAAATCGTTCAATATATTTAGGGATTCTATAAATTGATAAAATATGGAAAAGGCAAAACCTGTTAATGCAAAAAACTGGGAAATCGAGGTAGTGAATTCTCAGGTTCCGGTGTTCGTAGATTTTTGGGCTGAATGGTGTGGGCCATGCAGGATGGTAAGTCCTGTTGTTGAAGAACTAGCCGCTGAATATGCAGGAAAAGTGAACTTTGTTAAGGTAAACGTGGATGAAAACAATGAACTTGCATCAAAGTATAATGTCTTTAGTATACCCACTCTTGCCATATTCAATAAGGGACAGATTGTAGCACAGCAGGTAGGCGCTGCATCCAAGGGCTCGTATAAGAATATGATTGATAAGGCTCTGGAAAAAATCTAAGCTTGGGACCAAACCTCTCTTTTTAATCTAAAATAATTAATAACCGTCAAAGGAATAGCTCACATGTCATTTGGAGGAGAAGTAGATACCCTCAACCTTTTGTTCGATAAATTGTCAAATCTACTAAATGACACTCAAGGATACTACGAATCGTTTCTTGATGCAAATACAATGTATAAACAAGGAAAATTATCAGATAAAGAATTTTTTGAAAAACTAGGCGATTATGTAGTAGCATATTCTGCTCTGGAATTTCTCGCAGTTAAAGTAATTTCTGAACTAAAAAAATCGCTTGATAAAATGGCAAGAGGCCAGGCATCATCTGCGATGCCGCGAGGCAGTTCAATGTCTGGCATTGACACAGGCCCTCAGGCTTCACATGTCACAGCAGCAACATTGCCTGGAGCAGGTCGTCCGCCATCAATTATTTCTGCAGCATCGGCGTTTTCAATACCTGGAGTACTGCCAACGCCTGACCAATCTCTTCTTCCAAAACAAAGTCCTTCGGGTGGTCTAACTTGCAGTTCTTGCGGATCTTTTGTCAAGGTTAATTCAAAGTTTTGTACTAAATGTGGCAATAAAATTCAATAGGTATTGGTAAAATAGAATTCCAATTTTTATCAGTCTTGATTTGCGCCACACCCAGTGCAGAATTTGGCACTCAAAGAAAGCTTTGCCCCACACTCTGGACAAAATTTTGAACTTGAACCCGTTTCTGTCTTCACATTTCCGTAAAGACCACTCATAGTTTTCACTGCTCCCGTGGGAACAAATTTGTCATCGTCTATTATGGAAACTGGTGCAAAATCCTTCTCTTCTACAAAAGCCATAATCCTAGGCATTTGTTCACCCGGGTTTTTAGGATCAGGTATCATGTCTCCAAGCCAAAATGCAAATCTAAGTAAAGTTAGCTCCGGTGTAGAAAAAGTCAAAGTATGATTTGACATATAATCTTCAGCAGCTGCCTTGCCGTTGAATACTTTCATTATTTGCACTACCGATATTAGCTGTATATTGTTTTTTGTATAATGGTGGCCGGGGGAAGTCTCAGTCATATGTGGACCTACACAGGATATTTTTTTCATTGTATATCGTTATTAAATACGATTACCGTTGATTTACCTGCATGATTCATAATATGCTGTCAGATTTCTCTGTTTTAGATGTATGTTGTTATATCATTTAAAAAATTGGTGTAGACGTTCACAAGTCTGAATCTCAAAGCACTGATTAACCCAATCTCACCAGAATTTTTTTACAGAAGGCCGCATTGACAAGGGTAAAAATGGAATACTCCTCCCTCAGGTATAAAATTTCCCTAAGTTGAGATTATCTCAAAAAGCGTGGCCTGTCACGACTAGATTTTTTTCAATGTATTCTGTTAGAAGTCTTTTCATCTCCTCTTCCCTGTGACCATGTTCATTACATCTTAAACAAATGGCATGCAAATCGTGAATATCCGTGCAGCAACTGGGATCGTATGGAAGAATATTTTCAAAGAAAGCATTTCTCATACCAAGTTTTGTTCCGCACTTACACCGGTGTTGTTGTTGCCTTAAGATCCATCTTTTATCTGAGTCACAAAGCGTTCTCTTGCCGGCTCTTTCGGATCGCAAAAGTATTGTCATATCGATTCATTCGTTCCAGTTTTTACTTAACATTGAGGATGTCTTGTTTATGACTATACACATGATAAACAAGATCGCAAAGGATTAACACCAGCTGAAGGTTTGAAGCCTGCCTCGGCTCACAGATGTAGTGGACCGAGGGGGATTTGAACCCCCGACATCCGCGTTGCGAACGCGGCGTCACTACCGCTAGACCACCGGCCCTTTTGTTATCAAGAATGGTATCTGCTTTTATTCATTTAGTCAAAGAATAATACGGGGTCTTCGAGCAAAATTCTCGATGACCTTCGACGCTGTCATTATTGGTTCACACGTTGTGCTGCCAAACGGCATAGTTGATAAGAATATTGTAATAGATGAGGGAAAGATAGTAGGTCTAACAAACGATATTCCTCAATGCGATAGCAAGATAGACGGTAGAGGACTAGTATCCCTTCCAGGAGTAATTGATCCACATGTTCATTACGGCGTATATTCCCCAATCAATGAGGCCGCAGTAACAGAATCTAGAGTTGCAGCAATTGGAGGGATAACTACAATGATACGCATGTTGAGATTGAGTGGTTCATACAAGAAGAACCTAGATTCCCATCTAGTGGAAAGTTCACGTTCTCATTATGTCGATTATTCTATTCATGCTTCAATCCTGCATAAGGATCAGATTGGTGAGATGGAATTTTGCAGGAAAAAAGGGATCACATCATTCAAGATATACATGAATCTGGGAGACGAAGTTGGCCACATCTATATGGACATGCGCCCTGGTGAAAAATCTTTGCGAGAAGAGAACGTGGAAATGAACACGGAAATGATTGAGAAAATCATAACTAATGCCGCATCTCTAGGCTGCACGGTCCTCATTCACGCAGAAGATTATCAAATGTGTTCATGTGGTATGAGAGAAGCAAAAGAGAAAAAGAGAGACGGGCTTGGCGCGTGGTCCGAGAGTAGGCCAGTCGAGTCCGAGATAAAATCAATAACGACAGCTTCTAAAGTGGCTAGAAAGGTAGGTTGTACGCTCTACTTTGCACACATAGGATCACAGGGTGCAATCAACGCAATAGCTGCAGAGAAAAAGAATGGTACTAAGATTTACGTTGAAACATGTCCTCACTATCTAACATTATCATATGAATCGCAGAAAGAATATCTAGCCAAAGTAATGCCACCCATACGATCCTCAAAAGACAAAGAGACAATCTGGGAGGCAATAAAAAGTGGAAATATTGATTCTATTGGTACTGATCATGTGGCAAATATCTTAAAGCTAAAACTGGGAGGAGAAACTGTGTGGGATGCTTTAGCTGGTTTTCCCGGTATAGGTACTATGATGCCCATTTTGCTAAGTGAAGGAGTTAATAAAGGAAGAATAAACCTTCAACAACTATCGAATTTAACGAGCCTAAACACCGCAAGAATATTTGGAATGTATCCAAGAAAAGGCATAATCCAAAAGGGTTCAGATGCTGATGTCGTTCTAGTAGATATGAAAAAGGAAGGCAGGGTATCCCCCGAACTTGGTAATGGCTTTTCCGACTATAGTGTCTATGAGGGATGGCAACTGAAGGGATGGCCAGTGAAGACAATCGTGAGGGGATCGGTTGTGGCTGAAGATTTTAAGATAATCGGAAAGCCAGGTTATGGAAGATATATTTCAAGAACTTTATCATCGTAAGATTTGGAATTTGCCGTTCTTTCTAGCTTTGTAAATTATGTTAGGTTTCGGAAAAATTCCTACTTCGATGACGCCAGGAATCTCTATTATCTTTCTCGCCAGTTCCTTAGGGTTGGATATTTCGCCAAAGTCACAATCCAATATTATATTTCCATTTTCAGTTACAAAAGGATAACCACGTTCTAGCAATCTGATGTGTGGATTGCCTCCATATTTTTTAATTTTAATCGTTGCAATATTTCTTGCAAATTGATGTACTTCTACAGGCACACTTTTATGAAGTTTTTTAACAAATTTCGATTCATCAGCTATGATCACTACCTTTTTTGCAATGCTTATCAAAATTTTTTCTCGCAAAAGTGCACCTCCGCCGCCCTTTATCATGTTACCTTTTGCATCTATTTGATCTGCTCCGTCAAAAACCAGATCGATGTGATTGATCTGATCCGGTTCTATTATTGAGATTCCATCCTTTTCAGCTTCCATCTTGATTTGTAAAGATGTTGGGATAGCTTTTACCGTCAATTTCTTTTCTTTCAAATATGATGATAACAGTTTGACTATGACGGTTGCAGCTCTCCCACTTCCGAGTCCGACTACATAATTGTTCTTTACCATCCTCAATGCTTGAGGAGATAATGCCTTTATGGCATCATCTACTGTCAACTACTCTACCTCTACCTGTTCAAGTTTTGATAGAGCTTTCATTATTTCGCTTTTTATTTTATCTAAATCCTTATCATCGTCGTCGAGTTTTTCATCTTCTGATATTTTGATTGGTGCGGGAAGCTGAGTCTTCTTTATTACTAACTGTTGAGTCGGCTCAGACTTTATTTCTAGCGTAGGAATTTCACCTTTGATGCTTTGGGGGATTGGCTTAGGAATAGCAATTGTTGACTCTTCGATAGTAGTCTTTGCTCTGATTGCGTCCTCAAGAATTTGGTTAGCTTCAACCGATGATGGCTTGATGAGATCTGCTGGGAATTCTGGAATTTTGTTAGTAATCTCAGTTAAGGTGCTAAGCTCTACGGATCTGTGTCGTTCTGCTGTCGGGATCTCAATTGATGGTAATAATGTTTGAGGTTTATCTTTTTGAATATCTGTTATTTCTTTTTGAACCTCGGATTCACGTTTTTGAATTTCCGGGCTTGGTTCATTCTTTCTTATCTGCAGTTTTTCTTGTAGGGTCTCTCGTATGGGTTCTGGTTGTTTTGTTTGCACCGTAGTAAGAATGATCTTAGAAGAGATCTCATGTAATCTCTGGTCTAGGTGGGATAATTTGGTGTCCATTAAGGAAATAAGACTATCCCCAATTGGGCCCAAGTCAGGATATTTACTTGCATTTTCGAGTTTTTCTATCTTTGAAATTACAGTTCCAAGCTGATGCTGATATCTAATCAAAAGTTTGTCCTTTTGTACTCCTGAAAGACCAGAATCTTGTTGATGGAGCCTTGTGATTGTTTTTGTTAGTATTTCCCTTTCTGTTCCCAATGATTGTAGTTGATTTTCAAGGGCAAGCCTAACTGTTGGAGTTTGTTTGTTATGTTTTATCTTGGGAAGCTTGTTTAATGCTACGGCAGTACATGCACCTGCAAGAGAACTAAGAACTAGCGTAATTTCTTCCATTTAGGTATACCATTTAATCCAATTGTATTTTCTTATTCTAGGATCTGGATAACCACAGCTTGCACATCTTTTGTGTCTTGCATGAAATGCATTCTTTCCACATCTCCTACACCTTATGTGAGGATGCTTTTTGGTATATCCTCCCATTGAAGTGGTGCCTTTTGTCATTAAAGTATCACTTTGGTGGAGGAGATATGATAACTACGTTGTCTCCTCTGACAACTATGGTTCCAAGACTTTTTGTCTCTCCCTCAGAAGGGATCTCCTCCGAAGAGTCGAGTAGCAGGTTCATGTGCTGGTCAAAGCCATGAAGATTGCCTCTGATCACTTTGCCGCCTTTTAGCTTGATAAGAACAACCTTGTTAAGGCTCTCGTCCAGTACTTTTACTGCCATGTCAACTGACATCTATTTCACTTATTACCCACTCTATCGAGGGTATATATTAAAATTTCATTGGTGTAATTTTCGGCTTTCTCCGGTAAGGCAAGTTTGACTCTCTTCAACAATTGCCGTGATTATTTCATCTAGAATCCTTTTTCCATCCTTTGCAGTAGCGTTTCTGGGATCTCCCCAAACCCCGTTTTTTGTTACAGATGGGAAGGATTTGTTCGCAAGCCTACCTAATCTAGCTAATTTCTTGTCTGACAAGCCATCTGGAGCAAATCCCTTCTCTGCCTTGTTCATTTGGACTCTTTTTGAGATTGCCAGCATTATGGCGGTCTCTACGAATCCCGCATGATCAAATTGCCGTTTCATGAAATGCCAATAAGAATAGACATGAATTCGTGCATCTGTAGCATGAATCTTGGCAAAAATCTTGGGTATCTGTTTTAACGCGGTATGATTTCCATGATGCCCATTTAGGATTATTATCGCAGTAATCTTATTCTTGTAAAGTGAAGCGCACAGGTCAACTATTGTCTTTTGCAGAGTAGAGGCTGTTATACTGAGGTTAAAGAATGGATCGTGCTCAAATGAGACTCCGTACTCAATTGTGGGAAGTAGAAGGAATCCAGTTTTATCTGATACCTTCCTGGCTATGTATGAGACTATATCAGAATCCGTAGACACTGGTAGATGAGGTCCATGTTGCTCCATTGAGCCTACTGGTATTAATGCAACCGATTTTCTTCTTGTTCGTTTGAGAATATCGGGATTTGTGAGATTCCTTATAATCATCGAGATCTTGGTTTCACATGCACCTTGCCCCAATACACCTCAAGCTTTCCATCTAAATGCATCTTCACGGCTTCTAATAGTGTCCTGGCCTCAAGCCTCTGACCTTTTTTCTTTAGTGACTCCAAGGTTTCATTTTCGTCAATAGCAAAAGCGTCTTGAAAGATTATTGGACCTTGATCCAGATCTTCAGTTACGTAGTGTGCAGTACAGCCAACAATTTTTGCGCCCCGTTCGTAAGCTTGGACATAGGCATAAGCACCAGGAAAAGCAGGCAATAGAGATGGATGTATGTTGATAATCCGATTGGGATATCTCCAAACAAAGTTGGGAGAAAGTACTCTCATGTACCTCGCAAGAACTATCAAATCTACATCAAATTTTTTCATAATGGTGATTATCTTTTCTTCTGCCTTCGGTTGATCCGTTGCATTGACCAATACAAATGGAATCTTGGCTTTCTTTGCCAAAGGTGACAAAGAATTTTCTGCGCCTATTACAACTGCAATTTCTCCCTTAAGCTGATTCTTTGTCCGTGCGTCTAGTACAGCTTGTAGACAGTGGGCTTCCTTGGTTACAAGCACTGCCACCTTTTTTCTTTTAGTGGCTTCATAGTGGATGTTGACTTCCATTCTTAGGTTCTTGGCCAACCTCTCGGCTTCTCGGTTGAATTTTACGATATCAATTTTTTTTGCAAAAGATGCTTCTAGGTACATGCCGAAAAGACCTTTAACAACATTTTGGTTTATCTTCTCAATGTTTCCGCCATTTTGAAAAATGAAATTTGTAAAACCTGCTACCACACCTTCATGGTCTTTTCCTACTACAGTAATCTCAACGGTAGCTTTATTCATTCTAATTGATAGATATCCCGTACTTTATTAATGCTTAAATAGCCTTTTGGAATATTACGTATTGTCAAAATGCAAAGACGACTAAATATTTCAACTCCGTAATGAGTGATTGAATGGGCAAGGTTAGTTTTTCAATTGATGACTGGACTGAGGACCAGTAATGGATAGATCCAGAAACTCTCACAGGGGTCACAATAGGGCAAATAGTTACGATCACAATAATCCGGTTAGAACCTGCAAGGTGTGCTCTACTATTGGTGACTGGCATTGTTATGAATGTTCAAACAATTTCTGTAGTATTCATTTTCAGCATCACAAAGAAATGCAACTGTGTATAGTTCATTAGATGCGGGAGGTGGGATTTGAACCCACGAACTCCTAAAAGACAGGGTCCTAAGCCCTGCGCCTTTGACCAGGCTTGGCAACTCCCGCATGCACCATGACTTTTAAGACAAATTTATCTATTGTTGATATTCACATGGCAAGATTATTTGGCACAAACGGAATTAGAGGCATATTTGGCAAGACTCTGACCTTAGACTTTGTCTCTGATATCACATTGTCAATTGCAAGTTTTTTCAAGAAAGGACCAATTCTAATAGGATATGATGGCAGAGAATCTAGTGTCATTATATCAAAAATAGTATCTGCAGCACTAAGATCGACTGGATTGGATTCTGCAGTATGTGGTTTGGTTCCAACCCCCTGCCTACAGTTTGCTACCAAAAAGCTTGGATACAACGGCGGAATCATGGTTACCGCTTCGCATAATCCACCGGAGTATAACGGAATAAAGGTTGTCGCAAAAGACGGAATAGAAATATCAAGAGAAGATGAGCGTAAGGTAGAAGAATTTTATTTTAAGAAAGAATGGAAAACTTCAAAGAGATATGGTTTAGTCACGAACGAAATCAGGGCTACTGGTGAATATCTTCGAGGAATCAAGGCACAAGTAAATACGAGTAAAATCAGATCGCAGAGACTTAAGGTAGTATTAGACCTTGGCAATGGTGTTCAAGCTGTAACGGCTCCTTTGCTATGCAGGGAACTTGGTTGTGAGTTTATAGTCATTAATGAAAAAATAGATGGCTCTTTTCCTGGAAGAGGTTCTGAGCCTACACCCCAGAATTTAACCAAACTATCATCTACAGTAGCAAGATCAAAGGCGGATTTTGGGATAGCATTTGACGGAGACGGTGACAGAAGCATTTTCTGCGATGAGAAAGGAAATATCCTAACTGGTGATAGGTCAGCATTACTTTTGTCGAAGTACATACTTGGCAGATACCCAGAATCAAAAGTAGTAACTTCGGTAAATTCCACGTCAGTAATTGAGAAAATTGCAGCCAAAACAGGATCGAAAGTAATAAGAACAAAAGTGGGCAGTGTAGAAGTTTCACGTAAAATGGTCTCAGAGAACGCAATAATCGGATTTGAAGAAAATGGCGGTTTTATGTATGGAAGAAATAACCAAGTAAGAGATGGTTGTATGACGATGGCTTTAGTATTGGATCTTTTGTCAAGCAAAGGATCCCTCTCAGAAGAAATGGCTACTCTACCGCCATCACATACAAAAAAAGGCAAGATAGAATGTTCAAAGGATGATTTCAAAAAGATAATTAGAACACTGAAAGATGAACCTTACAAAAAGGACCTTACTGATGGCATCAAAATTTTCTTTGGTGGATCAAGCTGGGTTATGGTTAGATTAAGTGGTACTGAACCAATAGCACGAATCTATGCAGAGTCTGACTCTCAAGCTAATTTAGATGATATTTTCTGCAAATACATGTTGAAAATAAAGTTAGCAGTGGGCAGATAACACTTTTAAAACCAATTAAAAGCACACAAGCAATGGAAATGATCCCAATGGGTGATACATGTGGCTAAAGCTTATTATGTAAAGTTTCAAGTGCCACCAGACCTAGTTAGCCCAATCTATGAAGCAGTGAGGGTAGCTCATCAAAGTGGCAAGGTGAAGAAAGGCACAAACGAAGTAACAAAAGCTATCGAAAGAGGAACAAGTAAACTCGTAATCATTGCTGAAGATGTCGAACCACCAGAGGTAGTTGCTCACCTTCCTATATTATGCGAGGAACATAGTATTCCATATGGATTTGTCCCAAGTAGACAAGAATTGGGAAAGTCTCTGGGAATCGATGTTACCTCTGCAGCTGCTGCGATAATAGATTCAGGAGATGCTCAACATATAGTTGATCAGATCGTGGCATCGCTGTCGCAGATAAAGGGTGGTCAAGCTAGTAAATGAGTACTGAAATCCCTATTCCGGCTGAAGTAATACAAATCGTAGGAAGAACGGGTATTGCAGGTGAAGTCATACAGGTTAGAGTTAAGATTCTTGACGGCAAAGACAAAGGAAGAATTCTTACCAGAAATGTGAAGGGCTCAGTAAGAATGTCCGATATTCTTATGTTGCGAGAAACAGAACGCGAAGCAAGAAAAATAAAGTGATTTAGAATTGAGTGTCCTCGTTAAACCCTGTAGCTTCTGTAATAGACCAGTGGCAAAAGGCTCTGGTACTATGTTGGTGAAAAATGACGGTACAGTACTCTGGTTTTGTTCTTCGAAATGTAAAAAGAACATGCTAGTCCTCAAACGTGATCCGAGGAGACTAAAGTGGACCAACAAATACGTTAAGGGCGGTATTAAGGTCAAAAAGTAAATGGCTGAACAAACACTTTTCATAGTAAAACCTGATGGTGTAGAGAGAAAGCTAATAGGGGAAATAATTTTGAGATTTGAAAAGAAGGGCCTCAATATAATAAAGCTCAAGATGTTCACCTTTACAAAACAAATGGCAGAAGAATTCTATTCCGTACATCAGTCAAAACCGTTCTTCAGTGAACTGGTCTCTTTCATTACATCTGGACGAGTAGTTGCTGCCGTAATAGAGGGTAATAACGCGATTGTAACAACTAGGCTAATGGTAGGATCAACCAAATCCTTTGAAGCACTGCCTGGTACAATAAGAGGCGACTTTGGACTTGGAATATCGGATAACATTATTCATGCCTCTGATTCTAAGGAAAGTTTTGAAAAAGAGGTTGCTGTGGTATTCAAGTGAAAGTAGTTGCAAATACGACAGCCTATAGTAGCAGTTCTAGGTCACGTAGACTCGGGTAAAACTTCACTATTAGACAAGATTAGAGGTACTGGTGTTCAGGCCAGGGAAGCCGGAGGAATCACGCAACACATCGGCGCTAGCTTTCTTCCGACTGGAACACTCAAGAAAATATGTGGTCCCCTTTTTGATAAAATGAGTGGGGGAACGCAAGAAATTCCAGGTCTATTAGTTATTGATACGCCAGGTCACGAAATTTTTACAAATCTGAGAGCAAGAGGTGGCTCTGCAGCAGACATTGCTATTTTGGTCGTAGACGTCAACCGTGGATTTCAACCACAAACTAATGAAAGCTTGAAAATATTACAGAATAGAAAGGTACCATTTGTTATAGCACTCAACAAAGTTGACATGATCTCAGGATGGAAAAAAACGGCGTCCAAATTTATCACACAATCAATTAAGGAGCAGGATCCTTCAATACAAACAGCACTTGATGAGCTGCTTTACAATGTGGTGGGAACTCTATCGATACTTGGATTCAACTCTGAAGCATTCTACAGGGTCGCGGATTTTACCAAAGAAGTATCTATTGTTCCAGTTAGTGCTAGAACAGGAGAAGGAATTCCAGAATTATTAGCAGTCTTGGTAGGGCTGACCCAACAGTATATGCAAAAGAAATTGGATCAGACAGAAAAGCCAACCAGAGGAATAGTTCTCGAAGTTAAGGAAGAGATTGGCTTAGGAGTTACTGCTAATGTCATCTTAATTGATGGCCATCTCAGAAAAGGAGATTCTATAATAGTTGCTAAAAGAGATTCAGTAATAGTTACCAAACCAAAAGCAATACTTTTACCAAGACCATTGGATGAAATGCGTGATCCGAGAGATAAGTTCAGACCGGTAAGCGAAGTTGTTGCTGCAGCTGGAATAAAGATTGCATCGCCTGATCTAGAAGGTGTGCTACCTGGAAGTCCAGTATATGCCAGTACCGACGAAGCCAAGATTGACGAGTTCAGAAAATTGATTGAATCCGAGATGAAGTCAGTTTTTGTAAAAACTGATACAAAAGGAGTCATTCTAAAATGTGATACTATTGGTTCATTGGAGGCTCTAACTGATATGTTGAAAAGACAGAATATTCCAATATCGATGGCCGACATAGGGCCAGTAACTAGGAGAGATGTCGTAGAAGCATTGGCAGTAAAGGAGCATGACAGGCATCTTGGAGTAGTAATAGCGTTTAATGTAAAAATTCTTCAGGATGCCCAAGAAGAGGCAGAAGCAAATCATATCAGAATTTTCCATGATCAGATAATCTACAGCCTAGTCGATAACTACCTTAATTGGGTTCAAGATGATACGGCAAACGAAGAGAATGCAATTCTTCAAGAATTGACACCAATTTGCAAATTTACGTTTTTGAAAGGGTATGTATTTAGAAAAAGTAATCCAGCCGTTTTTGGTATTCGTGTAGATGTTGGTTCACTACGGCAGAAAGTCGCAGTTATGAATCGAGATGGTAGAAGAATTGGAATAGTGCACCAAATTCAGGACAGTGGAAAATCAATCAGTATGGCCAAAAAAGGTCAGGAAGTGGCTGTATCCATCCAAAATGTAACAATAGGTAGACAAATATCTGAAGAGGAAGTTTTCTATTCTTTACCTTCATCTCATGAAGCAAAGCTTTTACTAAAAAGATTTGAACACAAATTAAGTCCAGAGGAAGTTGAAGTCCTCAAAGAAGTCATGACAATTCAAAGAAAACTAAATCCAGCTTATGGTTACTAGGAATATTTTTGAGCAAGCATGTGGAGGCCAGGTTCACCGACTGCTCCTACTGCCTTATCAACAGGTTTTCCATTCTTAAAGACAATGAATGTTGGAATTGCATATACCTCATACCGTTGAGAAATGCCTTGCGCATCATCGACATTCACACGAGCAAATCTTATGGTCCTGTATTTTTTTGCAAGTCTTGTAAATATTGGAAGCATAAATTGACATGGGCCACACCAGGTAGCCCAAAAATCTATTATCACTGGGGTCTCACCTACGATGGCTTTGTCGAAATTGGAATCATTAAGTTCTAGAATTTTTGGCTCATAACGAGTGGTCATCTCAGACAATTTCTTTTTCATAATTTTCTCTAGTTCTTCGTCCACCAAACTCATTGATGTATGGACATAGGCTATTTAATAATTTAGTCTACAGATCAAGAAGAAATCGCATCACAACAGGTTTTTCTTCTTTTATTTCCATAAGGTGGTATGTCGGAGCTTTAATTTCCAATTTAAAATGGTGTTTTTCAAAATCAATCTCCTCTCCATATATTCTTGCCTTAAGAAAATATTTGCAATTCTTTGTAATTTGTATGCTGAAACGTCTTGCCGCAAATCCTTCAGTTATCGTTAGCACGATTACTTCCTCGAGCCAACTGTAAAGTAGACTATTCAATTCATCTGCAATAATTTCGATTTTTCTTTCGGTCTTTTCCTCAACGGATTTAACATCAAGAATTGTGTCAACAACGGCGATGCCAGCGCTTTCGAAGGCTTCTTGCAGCGTCTCACCAGTGACCTCTATGAATGCATCCGTCATATGTTCTAGGTATCGATATGTCATAGACTTTCTAGTCTGGTTTTGTGCTATTAATTTATGCCAATTGTGATTTCTTCTAATCAGAAAGTCTAAATGCGTTAGAAAAAGAATGAGTCTTGAAATTGGACCTACCGCGTGGTATGAGAGACATAGAACCAAAGGAATCTTCCACAATCGAGTACGTACGGCAAAAATTCGTTGAAACATCAAATCTGTTTGGATTTCAATTCATGGAACCTTCGCCTTTAGAACTTGTTTCTGTAATACAAACGAAGAGTGGTCCATCTATAAAGAATGAGATCTACTATTTTACCGATAAAGGGGATCGAGAGATTGCTTTACGTTTTGATTTCACTATAGGCCTTACTCGTTACGCGGTATCCCAAAGATCAATGCGACTTCCTGCCAAGTTCTCAACATTCGGTGGAGTTTGGCGTTATGATGAACCCCAAAAGGGTAGATACAGGTTCTTTCACCAGTGGGACGTAGAAATATACGGAGAACCAAACATAGAATCTGATGCGGAAATAATAGACTTTACGTCCAAATTTTTTGCTAGTTTAAAGCTAGAAAACATTGTGATAGATATCTGTGATCGCGAACTTATAGAATCATACATAAAAGGCATTTTCAAATCCGATTTAGACAACGTGGTAAGCGATATCTTACGAGCAGTCGACAAGATCCAAAAAAAGAGAAGACAAGAAATAATTCAAGAATATAAAGAAAAAGGATATTCAGTTTCTGATTTAGAAAAAGTACTAGAATTCTCTGAAATTAAAGGAACCCCGCAAGAAATAGAAAAAAAGATAGATGTTACTAGATTAAAAAATTGGGACAAGATGTTACAACTCTTTGAAGCTCTTAAAAATCGTGGCGTAGAAAACATTAGAATAAACTTTGGCACAGTACGAGGCCTTGATTATTACTCAGGAATCGTGTTTGAGGTCTTTGACAGAAGCTCGGATCTAGGTGCACTTGTGGGTGGTGGAAGATATGATACCTTGACAAAGGCATTTGGCAGAAGTGATCTAGGTGCCACAGGAGCAGCTGGAGGAGTAGAGCGTATAGCACATTCACTAGAACGGCAGGGGATAATGACTCATGCAGAGAATTCACGAATCTGGGTAGTATTTGTTAATGAAGACATGAGAAAAGTCGCAATAAGCATCGCTTCTCAACTCAGACTCAAAGGAATTCCAGCAGAGGTAGATTTGACAGGGAAGCCATTAAGAAAGCAGATGGAAATGGCATCTAGTTCAAGATATGTAATCATAGCAGCTCCAAAGGAATATGCAGATAACTCAGTGATAATTCGTAATATGGATAATGGTTCCGAAAGGCAGGCTAAGATCGAATCTGTACTAAGTAATCCAAGATCTAGTCTTCAACTCTGAATGCTTTTGTCAACATTACAAGCTCCGGACCATTCGTGAGTGTGCCTACTACTAAAGAGGTATTGTTTGCCAAGACGCCAGAAGCAACGAAGGGTGACCCACCGTTGATTGTTGAAGGTTCTAGTTCTACCCCAAGTACCTGTGACATAATTTTGATATCTTCTTCTTCAGTTTCTGGATGTACTATTCCTCCATGAGAAGTGGCCACTCCCATCGCGCCCGCTTGATGATATCCTGCAATCCTCTTTCTTATTACTTCGATGCCGAGAACGTCTTCGACCTTCTTTACGTACTCGTTGGGAATAAGGGGAGACATTACCCCACCCTTGTCGTTTACACAAATCAAATTGCCTATTGCTGTATGTTTAGTATCAAGTATGTCTACATTAAGACCTGTTGTTTTTTTCATATGAACTCTTTCTTCTTCTAAACAATTTCGCGGTAAAAGTAAACCGGTGTTATTGACTACCATGAGTACGCCTAGAAGTCTGGTGTTTGCTACTGATGTAAAAATATAATCCGTCTTTAAAAATTCACAGATATTCTTCACCTTTGTTATGGCAAAACCGTTAGGAATAAACACAAATCTATCATTACACTTTGCGTAAATACCTACGTTTGGACTTCTATAGACATCGTACTTGGAAATTCCCAACGATACCGACGTGTATATGAAAAATATGAATTTATCTTGTATATACACTTTAAATAAGTAGCGACATTTCTGCACTATCGTGCCAATAGATCCCAACTTTCCAAAAAACCATCAAGTAATGGAGAAGTTTAAAGATCCATTAAGTGATAACTATTATCTCGTTTGGGGGCCAGGGCATCTTGCCGAAGCAGCTGCAGATCCCAAAGTGAAATCTGATTACCAAGCAGCAACTGAAGAGATTAAACCACTAGGAGTGCATGGTACATTTGTTGCAGTAGATTGGGATTCCTGTGTTGCTGATGGCATTTGCTTACTAAGTTGCCCTGTTAAGGTGTTCGAGTGGTACAAGAATCCGGGCGAGACAGGCAGGAATGATCGGAAAGACTTTACAGATAAGGCAAGTCCGGTAAAAGAAGCAAATTGTATTTGGTGCATGGCATGCGTTGAAGTTTGCCCGACAAAGGCAATCAAAGTAGATCAGGCTAATCTTGAAATTCATGAAAAAGAGATCGACAAACTTCCTTAGGTTAGACTATGTCTAGGTTTAAATAACATATCCTGTGACAAAAAACCATGCCTATACCAGAAGATTTTCCAAAGGGATTCAAACCAACTGGAAGAATAAGCCTGGCTGATGGTGAGCATTATCACTTTAGATGGGGTCCCGGTAAATTAGCAGAGGCGTCTAAAGATGAAAAATGTATAGGAGCATTTAAGGCCAGGGGTGAAAAAATAGAGCCTGTAGGTGTAAGTGGCACTATGGTTGCAGTAGACTGGGATTCCTGTGTTGCTGATGGTGCATGTATTGAGGCTTGTCCTGTCCAAGTCTTTCAGTGGTACCGAACGGAGAAGGATATTCCAGCAAAGAAGGCAGTCGATGTTGAATTTGCTGGAACTGGTAGTTCGGTAAAAGAAGAAAGAAAGGACTACACAGATAAGGCTGATCCAATAAGAGAGCATGACTGTATTTGGTGTATGGCATGCGTTTCAGTATGTCCTCCTCAGGCAATAAAAGTAGATCAGTCTAATCTAGAACACCATGAAAAAGCGGCAGGGACCTTCAAGAAAATGGAAACCGGTTCTGTTAATCCACACGCACACCACTAAATTTTTGTCCTTTTATTTTTCTTGCTTATTCAAGTATATTATATTTTAACCTGTCAGGCAAGTCCAGAAAGTGCCAAATTTTAAACAAATTTTAACAAGTCTCTGCGAACAAAACTCGCAGAGATCGCCTAGCCCGGCATGGCGTGGGCCTTGAGAGCCTATGTGCGCAAGCACGCGGGGGTTCAAATCCCTCTCTCTGCGTTATTACTTGCCTATATGTCCAAGCTCTGCAAGCAAAGCCGAAAGTTGAATCTCTGGATTTGCGCCTATTATTAATCGATAATCATATTTTGCCACAGATTCCAAAATCTCGGAAAGATGAGTAGTTTTTAGCCTATAGCATTCTTCGTTTAGATACTTTAGGAAATCTGACTCAGACATTCCGTATACCTTGATGAGCTCTATCATTTTGTTTCTTGCCTCCGATAGATTCCCGATTAGGGCAAGTTTTAGGATCTCGCCAACATCATTTGATTTGGAAAGCCCAGCTGAGGCCTTTACGTTATCTTCGGTTACCATTCCTATACTTGCTGAAGCCTGTAACAAGTTGATAGAATGCCGCATATCTCCTTCTGAATAAGTATAGATTGTCTTCAAACCACCTTCGTTATACTTTATCTTCTCCTTCTTACAAATTTCTTCCAAGTATCTTATAACATCATCTTCGTCTATCCTTGTGAACTTAAAGACAGCACATCTACTTTGAAGAGGTTCAATTATTTTTGATATATTATTTGCAATCATGATAAATCGGCAGTGCCTTGACGTGTCCTCGATAATTCTTCTTAGAGCTGTTTGAGCATCAGAAGTCATTTCATCGGCCTCATCCAAAATAACAAGTTTGAAAGGAATTCTGGTATCAAGACCTGAAAATCTAGCAAATTTCTTTACCCTGTCCCTTACCATGTTTATACCGCGTTCATCTGACGCATTTAACTCAAGAGTATATTCACGCCAGGAATCTCCAAGAATTTCTCTTGCAAGACATAATGCAGTAGTAGTCTTGCCCACTCCGGCAGATCCAGAAAATAGCAGATGTGGCATTTCTGATGTGTTTTTTAGAAGAGATTTCAGACTGCCTATTATTTCCTTCTGGTTCACTATGGAGGAAAGTTTAGCTGGCCTGTACTTTTCTACCCACATGGTAGATTCGGTCATAGGCTCCTACCTGTCTCACCTACTAATAAAATTAAGTCTAATGCAAAACTAATAGGCGATCTCAGAAAAAATATTTTCATACCGTCTTAACTCAGGTAATTGCCCTATAACCCGTGATTCTTAAGGCTGACACCAAACTGAATTCCATTGATAAACTACGGATTAACGAATTCAGAAAATTTAGGCCTGCTAAATGTCTTGTACCTCTCAACTAATAAACCCAAGATCAAATGATCTCAGTAAATGGTAAAAAGAATTGATCGATCCAGCCAATTAGCGTCTTGTAGAGGGATCTTAGCGTAGATGGAGTTTTTCGAGCTAGTCCGAATACATACTATAGGATATCGCCTACAGGAGGTAAAGGTCAATTTTGGCTATGATTTGAAGGTAGCTGCACCAGAGGTATCGATCGAAGCCAAACACGGTGAAATTTTGAGCATCCCAAGATGGGTGGCAGAAGTATTGTCAACTGAAAAACTCGTTGAAGTCCAGGACACAGATATGATTGTGGCATTGAAACAGGCTGTGGTTAAAGAGAATGTTCAGGGCGATTTTGATCTTTCCACATCAGAACCAGATTTTTACATTAAAATGAATTCCTTCATGCAGAGACTTCCGCAACAAGATCGTGACAAAGTAGAAAGCATGCTAAACTCATTGATACGCAAAAGACAAGGAAAAATAATCAGGTTAGCAGATTCATCTAAGATGACTACAGAACTAGCAAAGAAATTAACCATTGAAGAAAGAGCACTATTTGATTACATTCACTCCAAGAGTGCAGAATTTAAGAAACTAACGATTGGTGAAAGGAAATGACAGTCAGATCCGAATCCATTTCACAAAGTAAGCTTCAGGATCAAGTAAAAGAATTCCTTAGTCAATTCAAAGATAAAGTTGGTTCATACAAGTACGTGGAGGAAATAGATCAAATGATGGCGAAGAAGGCCCAACATATTGTAGTTGATTATAATGATCTCGTATCGTATCCAGAAATTGAATCGGTATTTAATTCAGATCCTGATGAAATTTTACATGCCTTTAGTGGTGCAATTAAAGAGATTCTCAAAGAAAGATTTCCACAATATGCAGAGAAAATTCGTCATGACGTCCGCGCAAGAATTTCAAACTATCCTGATCAACGTAGTCTGCGTGAAATAAACGCAGAAGTCATAGGAAAAATGATAAGTGTCTCTGGAATGGTTGTGAGATCCTCTGAGATAAAGCCACTTGCCAAAGAGCTTGTTTACATTTGTCCGGAAGGACATGGCACCAGAAGAACTCAAGAAAAAGGGTTGGAATTCAAAGAACCTCTCAAGTGTGATGACGGAAAATGTACGCACAGAGACTTGGAGCTTAACCCAGAGCAAAGCAAATTCATAGATTTTCAAATGGTACGACTCCAAGAACTGCCAGAGGATTTGCCTCCCGGTCAACTTCCTCATTATTTGGATGTAACGGTATTGCAAGATCTGGTAGATAACGCAAGACCAGGAGATCGAGTGATACTCACAGGAATTGTAAGGATTGAACAAGAACACATTCCATCAATGCGAGGAAAGAGTGGAATCTACAGATTGCGAGTTCAAGGAAACAATATAGAATTTCTTGGAGGCCGGGGGAGTAAAACATCTCGAAGTACGGAAAGAGAAGAGATTTCTTCTGACGAAGAAAAAATAATCAAATCACTTGCAAACAATCCAGACATTTATGACAGACTGGTTTCGTCATTTGCTCCTCATGTACATGGGCATGACATTATCAAAGAAGCCATCTTGTTATTGATAGTTGGTTCAACTCAAAAGGTTCTTGCAGACGGTGCGAAGATCCGTGGCGATATCAACATCTTCCTTGTCGGTGATCCTGGTACTGCTAAAAGCGAAATGTTGAAGTTTTGTGCAAGGATAGCTCCAAGAGGACTTTATACATCTGGAAGAGGTTCCACTGCAGCAGGATTGACAGCCGCAGTTGTAAGAGATAAGATTGGAATAATGATGCTCGAAGCAGGCGCAGTAGTTCTTGGAGATCAAGGACTTGTTTGTATTGACGAATTTGATAAAATGAAGCCCGAAGATAGAAGTGCATTACACGAAGTTATGGAGCAGCAATCAGTAAGCATTGCAAAGGGAGGAATTGTTGCGACCTTGAACGCTAGGACTTCCATTTTGGCTGCTGCAAATCCAATGTATGGAAAATATGATCCTTTCAAAAATATCACGGAAAACGTTAATCTTCCTGTTCCGCTTCTTACTCGGTTTGATCTTATTTTCGTTGTAAGAGATATTCCTTCAAAGGAAAAAGACAACAGGATAGCACGACACATACTCAATCTTCACAGAGCATCAGGAAGTGATACAAAATCGCTTATCGATGTTGATATTCTAACAAAGTACCTATCATATGCTAAGAGAAGTGAGCCAAATCTCACTCCGGAGGCTGAAGAAAGGATTCTGGAATACTATATGAAAATGAGGAATGTAGAGTCGGAAGGTATGATTACAGTAACACCAAGACAATTAGAAGGACTAGTCAGATTAGCTACCGCGAAGGCTAGACTTTTAATGAAAACACAAGTGGATGCAGAGGATGCAGAACGAGCAATCTTCCTTATACAAAGTATGCTAGAAGATGCTGGAGTGGATGTCAACACTGGAAAAGTTGATCTAGGTGTTCTACAGGGACGGCCTCATAGCGAAGTCTCCAAAATGCAATTATTCATGGATGTAATGAAATCACTCGAGGGAGACGAGAAGAGGCCTGTCGAAGAAAAAACCTTTGTTAAAGAATTGGTAAAGACAGGTAAATTCACAGAAGAAGAAGCAAGAAAATACATCAAGAAATTGCAACGAGAGTCAGCTATTTATGAATCAAAACCCGGTCATTATAACCGGGTATGAGAGTAGACAATCTGGATATTCCCCATGGTGCAATCGAATTTCTTCGTAATAATGGATTCGTAACTCTTTATCCTCCTCAAGAAAAGAGTGTAAAGGCTGGATTATTGGAAGGGAATAGTATCCTTGTTTCTGCTCCTACCGCAAGCGGAAAGACGCTAATTGCTATTCTGGCAATCATAAAACATCTGCTTGGAAAAAGAGGCAAGATTGTTTATCTTAGTCCACTTAAAGCTCTGGCATCTGAAAAATTCTCTGAATTCAAAAAATTGGACTCTATAGATTTTGGAAGGAAAATAAGGACACAAATATCGACAGGTGATTATGACCAGACGGATAAAAATCTTGGTCAAAACGACATTCTTGTACTCACAAATGAAAAAATGGATTCTGTAATAAGGCAAGGTGCTGAATGGATAAGTGAGGTAAGTCTTGTTGTCGCCGACGAAGTTCATCTGTTAGGTGATGATGATAGAGGTCCTACTCTCGAAATTGTATTAACAAAACTAAAAATACTGCCTCAGAAGCCCCAGATCCTTGCACTGAGTGCCACAGTCACTAATGCTGACGAAATTTCTAATTGGCTAGGATGTAAACTAGTTCAAAGTGATTGGAGACCAGTCCCTCTCTGGCAAGGAGTATACGATCATGGGGTAGTCACCATGCAGGACAGAAAAAATTTCGAAGTAGAAGCAACTGTTAGGGGTGCACCAGTTGATTTAGGGTTAGATTCACTAAAAGGTGGTGGACAAGCTATTTTGTTTGCAGAAACAAGGATGCGGTCTGTTTCTTTAGCAACGAAGGCATCAGATGCAGTAGCAAAGAGACTACACGTGGAAGAAAAGAAAATCTTGGAACAAATTTCACAAAAAATTCTTGATGAAAACGAGCATACTGAACTTATCAAAAGTCTTGCAACCTTAGTAAAAAAGGGAGTTGCCTTTCATCATGCTGGCCTCAATCAAAATTGTAGAGGCCTAATAGAATCTGAGTTTAGAAGTGGGAAGATAAAGCTATTAGCATCTACTCCTACCTTGGCCTCAGGAGTAAATCTTCCTGCTAGGAGAGTAGTGATTGCCAATATAAACAGGTATGATGGAAAATCTGGCTCAAACAAACCTATCACCGTACTTGAATACAAACAGCTATCTGGTCGAGCAGGCAGGCCACAGTACGATAAGTATGGTGAAGCTATAATTGTTGGCAGCTCAAACACCGAAGAGATCTTTGATTATTACATTAACGGAACTCCAGAAGCAATCTCTTCGAAACTTACCGATGATAAATCATTACGAATTCATTTGTTAAGCTTCATATCTACTAGCCCTGGTATAAAAAATGATGAGATAATAGATTTCTTTTCGAAAAGTCTTTCAGGTTTTCAGCAAAGAAAGACAACAATAAAATTCAAAATTCAAATAGCAATGAGATATCTCGAATCCGAAGACCTTGTAAAACAGAAGGGAGGTAGATTTATCGCTACAGAATTTGGAAAAAAGACCTCCGCATTGTATATAGATCCGCTAACCTCAGTTTTGTTTAGAAAGTCACTACAAAAAATTTCAAAGAGGAAAAGACATACCACTGGCTTACTGCATCTGATCACAAGCTCTGAAGACTTTTTTCCAAAATTTTCTCTGAGGAATAAGGACTATGAGCTGGTAGGAGTTCTACTTGAAAATTATGTTGACGAACTCATAGAAGATATTTCAGAATATGATTGTAATAGAAGCCTACTTGTCATGCACGCCTGGATTAATGAATCCAGTGAGGTCTTTCTGTCTGATAACTTTGGTATCGAATCCGGAGATATGCATAGAATGGTAGAAACTGCTGACTGGCTTGTACATGGCCTTTATGAGCTAAGTAAACTTGAAAAAAATACTGATGTCTTGGAGGAAATTGATGCCTTGAGGACAAGAATAACCTACGGAATAAAAGAGGAGCTCATTGAGTTGGTTAGAGTGAAAGGTATAGGAAGGATTAGAGCCCGAATTCTATTTAAGAATGGCATCAAAAGCCTTGATGAATTAACTACTACCCCTATTGAGAAGCTGGCAAAAATAGACAAGATTGGCCCCGCTATTGCAGAAAACATAAAGACACAACTAAAAAAGGTAAGATGATGCTAGAGAAAACAGTTGTTGGCATAATTATTTCAGCTATTGCATTTGGTACAGTTTATACTCTTACACCCGTTCTTATCAAAGTACTCTCCAAGAGAAACCTAGTAGTGAAGGACTATAACAGAGTGGGCGGAGCAATGGTTCCAAGACCAGGCGGTCCTTCTATTCTTGCCGGAATTTTGGCTTCCGAATTAACACTTTATGCTTTCTTTCCATCAGTTGAGGTTTTGGCAATCATAATCACAACATCTATTGCGTTTTTAGTAGGACTTGCTGACGATAGAAAGGTACTAGGAGGATGGTTCAAGCCTTTAGCTTTGGCAGGCTCAGCCATTCCAATCATTTTATTGGGAGCATATTTTCCTCCTCATCTGGAATTTCCCCTATTTGGATACGTAAAAATTCCAGAACTGTATCTTGCTCTGATAATCATAATCGTTTCGATTACGGGTAATACAATAAACTCAATCGATGTTCTAAATGGCGTTGCAAGTGGATTTATGACGATTGCAAGCTTTGCATTAACAATATCATTATTCATTGTACACAATTATGATATCGCATTGGCAAGTCTGCCGCTGGGGCTTGTTTCATTGGCCTTTTATAAATATCACAAGTTTCCAAGCAAGATATTTCCTGGAGACTCGGGTGCGTTAACCCTGGGTGCAATGTATGGAACAATATCTATCGTGGGGCATGTTGAAATTATAGCGGCAGTTGCCTTACTTCCAGCTGTGATAAACTCATTTCTCTTTCTTTCTAGTGTGAAGCGAATAATAGAGCACAGACAAATAAAGGCAAATCCGGTAGCCCACACAGAGGATTTCAAACTTATGGCGGCTACTGACAAATATGCACCGATCACATTGGTGAGGTTGATCTTGGCGCATGGTCCTATGACAGAGAAGGAAGTAGGTTTTGTAATCTTTAGACTGGCATTATTTTCAGCCATTCTGGCAATTATTACGTCGTTTATGATGGGAATTAAGATATGAAAGATACTCCCATCTTTGCATATATCTTCTTAATGTGGATACTCATTATCGCAGGAGGAAGTCTGCTAGTTACAATAATTGCACCAATTTCTATTACTGGTTTTAGTGCAATGTATGATCATCTATTGGATTCTGGTATTAAGGCACTCATAGCAATTTTGCTTGTTGTGGTTTGGATTTTCATTATGTCAAAGATAAAAAATTGGATTTTTCACAAGCAAATCAGGCATTAACTATTTTCCCATTTCTTCCTTTTCTCGTCGTATTCTTCTCTAGTGTATTTAATTTTAGCAGGAACTCCTATTACTACGGAATTTGGTGGAACATCTTTCGTGACTACGGCCCCCATGGCAACCACGCTATTCTTGCCGATTTTTACTCCTGCCTTGATAACAGCTCTTGCGCCTATTATGGCGCCATCTTCGATGATAACTGCTATCATTTTCTTACTGGCAGGATACGGATCATTCGTTAAAGAGGCAGCAGGACCGATAAAGACATTCTTTCCAATTCTTGAAAGTGGAGGAATGTATACCATTCCTTCGATCATCGTATTATCTCCTATTTTCACGTTGTAATCGACATGTGCAAGTGAGCCGATTTTCACGTTATCCCCAATCTCGGTATTATCTCCTACATAGGCAAAATGCCATATTCTTACATTTTTTCCCAACTTTGCCTTCTCTGAAATAAAATTCGTCACCAAACTTACATCACAAATGCCAAGGTGATCCTTCATTAACAATCTTCGTAGGAAGGTCATTTTTGTATTTCTTCAAGAATTCTATGTCCTGATTCTTGTCTCTTAGCTCATCTGGTAGCATGATGGGGATTTCTTCTACTATGGGATAGAATCTCGCACACTTGGGACAAAATATAGCACCTTCAGAAACAACTTCTCCTTTTGAGACCAATTCGAAAATCTCAAGTGGGAAATGCTTGTCTATGGGGCAAGCAAGAATCTCTATCATTTTCTTGTTCATTTTAGGTCTAGATAAATTGGAGTTCCTTTCTGGCTAGATAAGAGTGCCGCTTCAGCTATCTTGGTGGTATAAACAGCATGTTCTGGCTTGACTCTTATCGATTCCTTGCCTTCTGTGGCAGCTATGAAATTTTTTATCTCTAACATAAGAGGTTCTTCCATGTTTTTGCGTGGGATCTCTGTCCCAGCATCTGTTTCAACCTTTACTTCCTGTGTGATAAAATCAGAAGAAATTATTGCATCGCCACATACGGCATTGAATTTTCTGACTCTTATAGGGGTAATCCAGTTCGAAGATATTACGGCCACCTTGTTTTCTTTGAATCCTAGCATTATTGTAGCAAAATCTTCATGTTCATGTCTAATTCTACCTGACCGAGCAAATACGACCTCTGGCACATCGTCAAACAACCACAAGGCCGTATCAATATCATGAACCGACGTATCGTAAATTATGCCCACATCCTTGATGTGGGGTGGCATTCTGTTTTCTCTATGAAACTCGAGCATTATCAATTCGCCATACTTCTGAGTCTTGACATATTCCTTTACAAGTGAGACAGCAGGGTTGAATCGTTCAATATAACCACATGTTAAGATTGTTTTATTTTTTCTTGCTATCTCCAGCAATTCTTCACCTTCGTGGGAAATGTATGTCATTGGCTTTTCAACAAAGACGTGCTTTTTTTGTTGCAAAAGTGTTTTTGCTATGTTAAAATGAGTTGAAGTAGGTGTACAGACAAATGCTGCATCAAATTTCTCTGATTTCAAAAGAGCATCTACACTTGAATAATAATTAACAGAATATTTAGTACCAAATTCTTCTGCCCTTGATGGATTTGCGTCGCAAAGCGCGGATAAAACCCCAAGCTGAGAAAGAACTCGTACGTGATTCTTGCCAAATCCTCCAGTGCCTATTTGGGCCACTCTCATCTCAATACACCGGTGTTATCCAATCGGAGTACTTTTTGTTTCTTCCCATTGTTATATCTGAGTAAATACTTTGAATCCTTCTAGTGATTTTTCCAACCTTGCCATTTCCTACCTTCTTTCCATCTACTGATATTATAGGAGTAATCTCTGCTGCGGTTCCCGTAAGGAAGACCTCATCAGCAAAGTAAATTTCAGTTCGAGGGATCTCGCGCTCAACTATATCATAACCTAAATCCTCAGCTATTTTTGCTACGGAATCTTTTGTTATCCCTTCCAAAGCTGAGGAACTAGATGGTGGGGTCAACAATTTTTCCTTTCTTATGATGACTATATTTTCTCCCGGAGCTTCGCTTATGTTTCCAAGTTGGTCGAGTAATATAGCCTCGTCATAACCGTTCCTCTTGGATTCCTGTGTTGCTAATATGGAATTAAGATAATTGCCGCCCATTTTTGCAAGAGGGGGTGTAGATACATCGTGGATCCTTCTCCATGAAGAGATACCTGCTGTAATTCCATTCTTGTTGAACAAATCTCCAAACGGAAACATCACTATTGCAGCGTGCGTTGGTGCGTCTTCGGTTACGTGAAGATTTATGCCATATCTCCCAACAAAGTAAAACGGTCTTATGTAGCATGATTCCTTTACATTATTTTTTTTACAGAGCTGAATTATCGCGTTAGCAATTTCTTTATCTTTGAATCTGAGTGACACAGAGTACACCTTTCCAGAATTTCTGAATCTTTCTATATGTTCATAAAGTCTGAAAATATGCAAATTCTTAGAATTCCAATAACCGCGTAGTCCCTCAAAGACAGAAGTGCCGTAATGAATAGCATGGGTCATCACGGGAACCTTCGCCTCTTCATCTCTTACAAACTTGCCATCAAACCAAACAAATCTTGGTACAAAAGTCTTCATACAAAAAACCAAATCTGCCGATAATTAATCTATTTCTACCAGAATCCCTTACTAGGAAACTTCATCCCAAGTATTCTGTAGGTTAGGTCCTCTGCATTTGCAAATTTCTTTACAATATCCCAATTTTCGTGTATTATCTTTACCACCTCAGGCTTGACATATTTTTCCCAGCCAGTATCCTTACCCATTGCTGCTTCAAACATCTTTTGCCTTACAGCGGACGCAGATGTTTCTTTTCTCTTTCCAACCTTGGGATTGAGTCCATAGAGATTTAGTACAAATCCCTCTGCTTTGTCGCCAGTATAGGTGAAATAATCTGATTTGATATCATCTAAGATCTGTTTTTTTATTTTCCATGAATATGGCGAGATAAGTGGAGGCATGTATTTTGCAAAAGGTGCATAGAATGTATAATTTGGAAGAACTGAGATTGAATCACTAAATATAGCCTGAAGCATTTTCTTCCTTAATTCATAACTGAATGGAAAACTCCTACTGTTAATTTCCTTACCATTGAGCATGAAGGTAACAGGCAGAACTCTGACGTGATTTCCGTTTTTGAGATCTTCAATAATCTCTACATGTGCCTTGGTAACAGGATTCGAATGAGCAAGATAAATTGCAACCGTCAATTAACTTCTATATTTAGCTGTTATATTTCAATCATTGATCCATTTTGCGTAGTATGATCCCAAGAAACAATAATTTTGATAGAGAGTGGGGACGATGGGACTTGAACCCACGACATCCAGCGCCCGAGGCTGGCAGTCTGCCAAGCTAACCTACGTCCCCGTAGATTCGCGCAAGTAATAGAATATTATCTTTTCAAGTGAATTTTTGTCTATCCGTACGATTCGAATTTTATTTCGAAGCTTTTGTCTTGCCTCTTGTTTCTCTCGGTAACAAAGCCCTTTGGAGTCAGAACATCTAAACAGCCATCAATGGTTCCCTGCCAACCGCAAATGAAAAAGACAGTATTTTCTTTGGTTATCTTCTCACCCACGAGTTTCTCAAGCGGAGACGCCTCTCCGTTCTTAGATTGCAAGAAAGTTTCTACTCTTCCTTTATTACCATTCCAAGTCCTGTTAAACCATTCATCGGGCCTGCTGATTGTTGCCCTATATCTGAAATTCCAATTGTCTTTGCCGCTATCAAGACTTTCTTCTTCAAGCTGGGTTAATTCATCCCTGTATCCTAACTCGTCAACGTAACTTGCTCCGTGTAATATCACTATCTCTCTTTTGCTACCTATAGTGTGAAGATGTCGTGCATAGCTAACAAACGGTGCCAAACCAGTGCCTCCCCCAAGGCAAACAATTCTTCTATCATCTTTTTCTCCATTTGGCTTGTCCTCTTCAACTGTAAAAGCCCCTGTGGGCTTGACCCATGATATTTCGTCTCCTTCTTTTGAACTAAACAGGACTGTTGTAACACGACCTGGAAGTGGTTTTCTTACCCATCTGATGTACAATTCAATGTACTTTCGGTTCTCGGGATGAGATGCAATTGAGTAAGCTCTTCGGACAACTTTATTTTCAGAAGGAATATGTGCGCCCAGCGTTATAAATTGACCAGACTTGTACTTCGGCAGTTCTCCTTCTTTTGGCTTAAATCTGAAAACAGCTAAATCTTCCTTTTGAATTTGAACATACGAAACAATCGCTTTACTTTCTACAACCACGCGAAAAGTTCAATCTCCGATAGTTAAATATCTTATGCTATTTTGGTAAAGCTAATTTTCTGGATTACACTAAACGTTAATAACCTCTCAAAAAAAGTTAATGCAAATCAGAGTAATGTTCTGATTGAAAGTATGGGCCGGTCGTCTAGCCTTGTAGGATACGCCCTTGGCATGGGTGAGATCGTGGGTTCAAATCCCACCCGGTCCACTTTATGTCATGTCAAGTGACAGTTATGACGTAAGTTGACATCGGTGAAAGAGGATCGATGTCACGCAAGTTATCCCAGACGAATGTTTGAATTCTATAATTTCCACTCAAGTGAGGAATCCAAGAAAGCGCTGCCGTTAGAGTCTGATTTTTTACTAGAGATCCCGTTGCATAATTTAGATCAACAATAGCACCATCGGAATTAATTATTTGAACTATGTACGCCCAATCAATGTTTTTTCCACTCAGGTTCTTCAACGACGTTTGTAGGTTTAGTTGCTGATCTACTACTGGGGATTTGATCTCCTCACCTAAAGAATTGACAATTTTAAAATCTGACGTGGAGATCTCACCGTATCCGTACGCTGAACTAACGCCAAGTATCATAACAGCGAAAAACAAAGGCAACAAAAACTTCATTGCCCCGGTTCTTGCATTCTTAGATTTAAATTATCCCAAATGTTAGAGACAGCATGTCAGAATCTAGAGAAACTATCTACATAGGAAAGAAGCCTCTGATGGCGTATGTTACTTCTACGCTGATACAGTTGGCAAACCAACCAAAAATCTCAATCAAGGCGAGAGGACTTAGTATCGGCCGTGCGGTTGACGTTGCTCAGATAGTCGCACGAAAAACAGAAAATGCCGGCTATACTATCGGAGACATCAAGATTGGTTCAGAACAGCTTCAGTCACAGGACGGACGCCCTAGGAATGTTTCTACCATAGAAATTGAAGTAAAGAGAAACACTTCTTAGATTAAGTGCCCTGACAAACACTTTTCTTTTTTATTGTCTATGATTTTGTTGCGTACTTGTTTTCCATTTTTCTAAATTTCGAGAGTTCAACAATATCATTGAATTGATCAAAATTCACAAGATATTTTTTCAATCTGGAGGTGGCGCCATACTTTTTCAGCTCTTTGAGAATCTGTAACGTAGAAAATGTGTTAGCATACAGTACAGAAAGCGGATACAAAATTAGGTTGAAACCCATCTTGTACAATTTGTCTGAGGGAAGCACAGGTGTTGTACCTCCTTCTATCATATTTGCTACTAGAGGAGCTTTGATTGACTTTCCTATCTTCTTCATTTCCTCAACTGATTTTGGGGCTTCAACAAAAATGGCATCTGCTCCAATTTCCTTGTATAATAGACCACGTTCTATTGCGGCATCAAGTCCTTCAGTCGCACGTGCGTCAGTCCTTGCCACAATTATGAACTCTTTGCTCTTTCTGGCATCAAGTGCAGCACGCAGCTTTTCGGCATATTCTTCCTTTGAGATTACTTCCTTGCCAGCCATATGTCCGCATCTCTTTGGCCACTTTTGATCTTCTAAGAAAATACCGGCTGCACCTATTGCTTCTAATTCGTTTACAATTTTCCATACACTCAAAGGATTACCATATCCGGTATCTGCGTCAACTATGACAGGGACAGATACAGCTTTACAAATCCTTCTTGCATTTTCTATAGTTTCTGTAGAGCCTATAAAACCATAGTCAGGCATCCCAAGAAGGGCTGCCGAAGTACCATATCCAGTTTGGAAGATGGCTTGAAAGCCTGTTTTCTGTGCAATCCTAGCTGTTATCGCATCGTAAACGCCTGGAAAAACTAGAGGTTTTGATTTGTCATATACTAATTTTTTTATACTTGTCAACTGCGGCTATACTGTTTCACAATTATTTATTGCTTAGTTGATTTTGATCTCTTTACCCTGTGTTCTTCTTTCTGCGGTGTCGATTTTACGTAATTCAGACTCAAGGAATTTCTTGTATCTGCTCGTTTCTTCCTTGGTCATGTTTGCTATGTTTGAACTCAGAGAATTTCCTATGATAAACATACGCTCCATTAGGTCCAAAGCCACGAATTTGCCTACACTGCCTATTCTGAAGATTACATCGAGTTGGTTTTTCACTATTTTATTGACTGTTTCAAGGTCCTCCGAGATGGCCCTTCCTTTCCTAGTTATCTGATACTTTCCGTCTTTGGTCTCCTCTATCAGACCATCATCTAGGAGTCTTCCAAGCAATGGGTAAATCAAACCTGGTGAGGGCTTCCACTTGCCACCACTTTGAGCAATAGCCGTATCGATTATCTCCTTTCCCGTACTTGGTTTTTTCTTGATTACGTCCAAAATGAAATATCTTGAGAATCCTCGTGGTACAGAACTTCCAACTCTCTGAAGCCAGTCTGAAATCATCACTAGTGATATCACTAGTGATATATATTAATTCTTCTGATGCAGTTCGAGTCCTTCACAAGACATATTTATGAAGTGTGAAAAGGAAGATGTCGAATCATGGTTAACAGCATAGAACTTGATCTCCTGATCGTGGGATCTGGTCTTGCGGGTCTGAGGGCCGCAATTCAAACTGCCAAAACAAGTTCGCAGATAAAAATTGGAGTGATCTCAAAACTTCAAGTCATGCGATCACATTCAGTTTCGGCGGAGGGTGGAACAGCTGCCGTACTATATCCTGAAGATGGTGATACTATAGAGTCCCATGTTTATGACACAGTAAAAGGGAGTGACTTTTTAGGTGATCAAGATGTGATTGAAAGACTTGTCAATGAAATGCCTTCAGAAGTTTATCAGCTTGAACATTGGGGAATGCCTTGGTCAAGAAGAGAAGATGGAAGAATTGGTCAGAGAAACTTTGGAGGGTATAGCTTTGCAAGGGCAACTTACGCGCAAGACAAAGTAGGATTTTATGAAATGCAGACTCTGTATGATACTTGCCAGAAATTTGATAATATCGAGTTCTACAACGAATGGTTTGTAACATCGATTATTCATGATGGACAGAGGTTTTGTGGTATAACAGCAATCGAGCTTTCAAGTGGTAACTTTTATTCGTTCAAGGCAAAGGCTCTAATCATAGCCACTGGAGGAGCTGGACGACTATACAGTTTCTCAACATATGCATTAGCTTCAACTCCAGACGGTTTAGACATGGCATTCAGGGCCGGCATGGCATTGAAGGATATGGAATTTGTTCAATTTCACCCAACAGGCATATTGCCATCAGGTATATTGATTACAGAAGGTGCTAGAGGAGAAGGTGGTTACCTCCTAAACAAGGATGGTGAACGGTTCATGAAAAGATACGCACCAAGCAAACTTGAGCTTGCATCAAGAGACGTTGTATCACGTGCTATGATGACTGAGATTAGTGAAGGACGAGGCTTCAAACACGAGACAGGTGTAGATTGTCTGAAGCTCGATCTAAGGCACCTAGGTAAAGAGTTGATAATAAGAAAACTCCCTGCGATTAGAGAAATCTCGTTGAAATTCTCAGGAGTTGACCCATCTAATGAACCAATTGATGTCAGACCTGTCTGCCACTATATGATGGGAGGAATTCACACCAACATTGATGGTGCAACTGAAATTCAGGGCGTATGGGCAGCGGGTGAGGTCGCATGTAACAGTGTTCATGGAGCAAATAGATTAGGTGCCAATTCTACAGCCGAATGCCTGGTGTGGGGCAAAATTACTGGCGAGTTGGCAGCTAACTATATCTTAGACGGCAAACCTCCTCCGCCTTTTCCATTACATTTGGTAGCTACGGAAGAAAAAAGAATCTATGATGGAATATTCCGAGGAACTGGTAGTGTAAATCCATATGAAGTACGTCAAGAGTTATCCGAGATAATGAATGAAAAGGCATACGTTTTTAGAAATGAAAGGGATCTGGCTGAAGGGCTCAAGAAGGTCAGAGAACTACGACAAAAGTCGTGGAAACATGTAGACGATAAAGCTAATGAGTATAACACCAATTTCACCAATGTTATGGAACTCGATTCAATGTTTCGCGTCGCTGAAGTTATTCTTGTTGGGGCAATAGAAAGAAAGGAATCTAGGGGCGCCCATGCAAGAACTGATTATCCGGATAGAGATGATAAGAATTTCTTACACCACACTCTTGCTTATTACGATACCAAAGAGCCAATTCTGAAAACGCATCCAGTCACTATTACTAAATACAAGCCGGTGGAGAGGAAATACTAGTGGCCGAACGACTGTCCAACCGTGAAGGCATTAAAGGGATGGCAAACCCAACTCGGTATGGAATAGAACGAGTTGCATATTGGTTACAAAGACTAAGTGGACTTGGATTACTTGCATACCTCATAGGCCACATATACGAAACAAGCTCGATAGTAGATGGAAGAGTCGCATGGGAGAAGATGCTAGAACTTACACAGACTCCTCAAGGCCACATTATACTTACGATAGTTATAGGAATGTGTGTCTATCATACCGCAAATGGAGTCAGAGTGATGTTAGGCCATGGTGGAGTTGGTGTTGGTAGACCAGGCCAACCTGAATATCCATACAAGGCGGCATCACTTAACTATAAACAAAGACTGTGCATTTGGGTTTCAATAGCGCTTGCGGCATTGGCAATGATGTACGGCGCCGCAGTACTGTTTGGTGATTAAAATGAGAGAAAGCATTATCATGAAAATACACTATGGAACTGCCCTTGGAGCCGTAGCACTGGTTGCTGTTCACATACTATTTAGAATGACACAAAAATTCTCAGATTCATTACAATATCAAAATGTTATTGCAAACTATCATTTTCTCCCATATGCTTTGATGCTAGAAGTAGTATTGGTATTATTGTCTGTCCACGGTTTTAATGGTTTACGAGTAATTCTCTTAGAGCTAAAGCAAGGAGTCGCTTACGAAAGGGCAATCAATTATGGTTCTATTGCAGCTATGGTAGCATTGGTCGCTTATGGTTCAAGGACTATATTGATGGCAGGAATGGGGATGTCATAGATGGCAACAGTTGCAATCCGGATACCGCCTGAGGAAGCAATCTTTACCCCGACACCTGCAGCTCAACCTAACACAATCACTCTGAGGATAGCTAGATTCAATCCATCAAATGACTCTATTCCAACATTTGCTGAGTTTAAAGTTCCAGTTCAGAAATGGACGACGGTTTTAGAAGCAATCCTATATGTTAAGCAGAATCTTGATCATTCAATAGCTGTGCGGTACTCATGCAGACAAGCATCTTGTGGATCATGTGGAATGAAGATTAATGGAAGGCCAGCCCTTGCATGCTATACCAAGATTTCTGAGCTAGGCTCAAGCATAGTTACCGTGGAACCCATGAGCAACTTTCCAATAATCAGGGATTTGGCTGTAGATTTCAAACAACTCTTCTCTAACCATAAGAAAATGAAGCCATTTATCATACGAGAAGACTCGGAAATAACTCCAGGAACTAAAGAATTCAATCAGACTCCAAAAGACCTTGAAGAGTTTCTGCAATTCTCATATTGTATCAAATGTGGGCTCTGTAATTCGGCTTGTCCCACTATGGCAACTGATGAATCTTTCATAGGTCCGCAAGGGCTTGCTCAAGCCTACAGATACGTTGCAGACAACAGGGATCAGGGAAAGAAAGAGAGACTAAAAATCGTGGACCAGTCCCACGGAATCTGGAGATGCCACTTTGCTGGTTCTTGTAGCCATGTTTGTCCTAAGGGAGTTGACCCAGCAATGGCAATACAACTACTTCGAGGATATTTGATGGGATTTAGAAAGTGAATCTTAAGACTTTTTAGGATTCTTACTTGAATTTACCTGATTGTTTATCGCCTCAGCCATAAAGTGATTTGAGACGTTGATCTTTACATCGTTGATTCCATCTATCTTGAGCAGGTAATCATGAACATCTTGGGCTATCTTGAATCCGAATATGGCAGGACAAAAAGGGCTTGTCAAGTGAAGATCAACTTTGACTTCTGAATCATTAATATCAATATTGTCTACAAGTTCTAGTTCCATTATAGAGACATTTATTTCAGGATCAACAACCTTCGTGAGCTCATCGAAAATTTGTCTTCTCAAGTCTTGAGATGCCTGTGACATAAATTAAAAAAGCGTCTATGCTATATATAACCATTCTAATTCCTAAATTAATGTACAGATCAAGATTAAAAGGAAAATTAGACAAGAACACACTTGAATTTCTTTCATCAATTTCTGACGACTTTGAAATTGCTCTGTATGACATTTTGGGAAGCCAAGCACATACTATAATGCTTTTAGAAAATAAGATCATTGCCAAACCTGAAGCAGTGAAAATTTTATCTGCACTTGAGAGATTGAAGAAGAAACACTTTTCTGCAAAATCAGATGCAGAGGATATTCATGAGCTAATCGAGTCTCTCGTGATCAAAAAAGCGGGTAAGGATGCTGGAGGAAAAATGCATACAGCCAGATCAAGAAATGATCAAGTCGCATTAGATATTCGCATGAAAATACGCGACGATATCAACACTATCTGTCTCTGTCTAAACGAAATCATTGAAACTCTGATAACACAGGCAGAAAAATACCAGCGGGTCATTATGCCTTTGTACACGCATCTCCAGCAGGCCCAAGTAGGACTTTTTTCACATTTTCTTCTCGCTTATGCAGATGCGCTTTTCAGAGATCTTGATAGATTCTATGTTACGTATGGACGAGTAAATGAATCTCCATTAGGGGCAGGGCCAGTAGGTGGTACAAGTATTTCAATAGATAGGCAGACAACCGCAAGAATGCTAGGATTCAAAGGCCTAATTGAAAACTCGATTGATGCAACAACATCGCGCGACTTTGTGGCAGAATATTTGGGAGCTGCCGCTATCTTGATGACAAACCTCAGTCGATTGGCAGAAGATTTGATCATATGGTCTACTTCGGAATTTTCGTTCGTTGAACTATCTGACGAGTTTACGTCGGTATCAAGTGTTATGCCGCAAAAGAAAAACCCTGATGTATTAGAGCTAATTCGTGGTAAGACTGCTCAAGTTATAGGGTATAATATGGCAGTACTATCAAATCTCAAAGGACTCCCCTCTGGGTATAATAGAGATCTTCAACAAATTAAGGTATCAATATGGCCTACATCCAAAATCCTAATATCCTCCTTATTGGTTGTCAACTCAATTCTAAAGACAGTGAAAGTAAACGAAAAGAAATTACGTCAAGCAATAGATGTTGGATATTCAATCGCGCTTGACATAGCAGAACATTTGGTAAGAAAAGGGATTCCATTCAGGGCTGCTCACAGAATTGTTGGCCAGCTAGTCCAAACCGCTTCTATTTCCAGGAAAAAGCTATCGGACATGTCCATTTCTGAAGTGAAACGCGTTATTCAGAATAATGAAGTCAACGAAAAAGAATTCTACAAGATTATCCAATCTGCTACTCCAGAGTCATCACTTGAAGGTCGAAGGTCGCAAGGGTCGTCAGGTAAGCATGAGCAGCAACGTATGATTGCGGACAGGAAGAGAAAAGTTCAAGCCTACGCGGTAGGAACAAAAAAGCGAACCAACGAAGTTAGAGTGGCATTAGAAGGTCTTAACAGTAAGGTTAAAGCTTTGGTAAAAGGGAAAGCCTGAAGCAACCAAAGAGAACAACCATCAACGAAACAGAACCAAAATAATTGAAAAAGCCATATCAAGCTAAAATTTTTTATAGCCAAATATGGCCAAAAACGTGTTTTAATGTAGGAATCTTGACTTTAATATTGATTTTACTTCACATGCCAGCAGATAAAAAATTCTCGTAATTTGCTCTCATGTACCAATTCGTACAACCACAATCGAACAACCCTAACTACACTGCGGGACAGACCTGGGGGGCATTGAAGAAAGCATGGCGAGGATACAAGATTGCTAAAGTACAAAGCGACCACGCCAAAATGGCAGAATATGCTAAAAAGATTAGAACCCTTCAGGGTGATTTGGGAGTTAAACAGGCTGAATTTCCAGATCTGAACCTAAGTAGTTAGAACTCCTTTATTTTTAAATAAACGAGGTGGCGCAACTACTAACATAGGTTAGGAGCCACTTCTGGACAAAACTCGGCATATCACTACAATTTGTGCTATAGCGGGTTCGCGGGGATTCGGACCCCGGACAGCCGGATTAAAAGTCCGGTACTCTACCTGGCTGAGCTACGAACCCATAACGAAGGTTCATAGTCGTGTATAATTTAGTCTTTTACAAAATTTTTAGATGAAAAGAAAGCGACTAGTTCTTGTCACTGTTCATTTTCTTAACATATTCTTTTAGTAGTCTTACCATTTCTTGATCTCTCTGATTATGTGTTCTTTCACTAATGATATCATACCATTCCAAGAAAGCTTTTGTTATCGGGTAAGATTTTTCGAAATTTTTTTGCTTAATTCCGTAGCGTCCTATTACCCAGCTCACCCTTTGCCTATACCTCCAGATTTCTTCTGTAGAGGACATGCTTATCAAGACACTTTTTGATACTAATGAACCTGCGTATGTCTTGTAATACACTAAACACTGAAAACAGTAAAGCACAGATAGAAAGCTTTAAACTCAGATTTTTGTTCACAATATTTCACGCCCTTGTAGTATAGTGGGGATTTGGTTAAGATCCAATCCTCGTAAAACCCGGTCTAGAATGGGGCCCTGTCACGGCCTCGACGCGAGTTCAAATCCCGCCAAGGGCGCCATATTTTTCATTGCGTAGAATTTCAAAACGATTTACTCACAATTCCTATCTTCTTTATTGTCTCATTGAGAATCTCCTTATTGGCTGCTGCTATGAATGAAATCCTTTTGTCGTAATCTAACTCTGAATCAAGCACTTTGCCATTTTGATCAACTACTAGCCCACCAGCTTCCTGTGCAATGAGATATCCTGCCGCAACGTCTGTGATCCTTAACTTATCGCGTAAATCAACGAACAAGTCAACCAATCCGCGCGCAAATATTGCAAGTTCAAGAGCTACTGCACCAAAGTGTCTTATGTGATTTGATGCAGAAATAATTGGGGACAATCTTTGAAGCGTATCAGGTGAGATTCCGGATATGTCAAGACCGACTACAAAGTACAGAGGTTTCTCCTTATGTACTTGGATTCTATTACCATTCATGAACGCACCGTCACCTTTTGAAGCAGAGTATAGGTCTCCAGTGTACAAGTCAATGACTACTGCATCCGTCACTGAGCTTAGTCTATTACTGGTTGCAAAGGCCAGCGAACAGCACGAAAAGGGGATCCCTCGAACCGCATTGGTCGAACCATCAACTGCGTCCATTATCACAAATCCATTTGTTTTCTTAGAAATCTCAACCCGACCGCATTCTTCACCGAGCACAACACATTCAAAATTTACCTCCTTTAGATAGTCTAATACTGTCTTCTCTGCAAGCACATCAATCTTTCTTGATATATCGCCCCCTGCTCCCCTTCCAAAATCTCCTCCCGATTCTTTTGTTCCAGGAAGATGCTTTACATTATCATAAACTCTTCTTGCAGCTTCTTCCAGTATTTCTATTACTTTCATGAATTTTCTGATAGATGTCCTAATTTATTTTAAGTAATTAGAAATTTAGCTCAATGCATAAATAGCAAAAAAGTTGTGCCAATGTGTGAGCAGTAAGGATGAATCTATTTTCAGCAAGGAGGCCCTGCTGTCTACAAAACCAGGTAAGGATATAGTTAAACAAGCATTATTCAAAAGTAAAGGTTACAGGCAGTTTGACAAATACAAGAAGGATGCTGAGGAGGAATTTCCAAAATTTGCTAAGCGCTTTGCTGAGGATCTATTAAAAGAGATAAAATCAGACCCTAATCCCAGTGATACACAAGAAAAATTCGCTGTCGAGGTGGGCTCGAAGCAGATTACACTTGAGAAATCGCAAATAACTGAGGTAAAAAAAAAAATTGAAAATTATGAAATAATCCTTGATAGAGTTTTACGGATACTTAATTCTAATTTTGTTAAAATGACATTTCCAGTCTTCAACGCCCTCTATGACGCGTCATCGCAGCACTTTGATGATACAATTGACAACAAAAAAAGAACAGACATCATAGACGGTCATATTATAGCAATTGATCTTAGTGAACCAATGGACAGAATAATGGACAAAGATGAAGATGTTGATTTTCTAGATGATTATAAACTAATGAATCCATATATCTTAAAACTTGCGCGAGATAAAATTGCAAGTGGAGGCCAAACAGTTTTAGAGGAATTTGAACGAGGCTTCAAGGATGCAAGAATAGGACAATATATAGATTTCAAGCTAAAAACAAATCCAAAAAGTATCACGGAAGAAGAAATGATCCAGTGTTACAAAAAGTACAGAGCGGTGATGGGTACTGCGGGAAAAAATATGACACTTGCCAGATTTCCACTTGGAGAAATATTTTACCTAGGCATGGCAAAAGCAGCAGAGTCAGTAGGTTGTGGTAATGAAATCGAAGATTCAATTAAGAACAAATTTGTAAAGATTCCCTCCTGGCCTCTTTATTACAGCCTTCTGACGGATAGTGTTCAAAAGGGCTTTGAATTTACAATGAAGAAGAGCGAACTATATCTGAATGAGGCAAGACTTGCTCTGGAACTATTGCCACAAAACTTCTCACACCGGGATTTTCTGGAGTTCCTCTTTCTAACAGTTGAGCATTATAACGCATTTTGGTTCAATCAACTTCAAAAGGAAAAATTATGGAATGAATTTACATCAAAGATTCCACGGTGATCATAAATGATGTGGCCTGAGAAATATAGGCCAAAAAGTTTGCTTGAGATGATCGGAAACGAGGAAGCAAAAGAATCGTTTGTAAATTGGCTTGGAAAATGGGTCAAAGGGACCAAACCCCTATTGTTGATAGGGCAGGCTGGCATTGGAAAAACTACCATTGCTACGCTTGGCGCAAAGCAATTTGGTTACGACTTGATAGGTCTTAACGCAAGCGACGTAAGAAGCAAACAAAAAATTCAAGAAATACTTGATCCTGTTTTGGGAAATGCTGGCTTGGTGGGAAAACCGATGATCTTTCTGGACGAGGTTGATGGAATTCATGGCAGATCAGACTATGGGGGTGTAGAAGCGTTGGTAGAAATTCTAAAGGAACCTACCGTGCCCATAGTTCTTGCGGCAAATTCTGATACGTCAGACAAGATGAAAACAATCAAAAAAGTTACAACAACAATAAAGTTTAGACCACTCCCTCCTAGACTTCTACGATTTTATCTTGAAGAAATTCTCAGACGCGAAGGAACGTCACTTAAGATTGGCAATATTATAAAATTGGTTATTGATTCACGCGGCGACATAAGATCTATGCTAAACTCTGCGCAAGCTCTTGTCACTGGTTTTGAGCCTCAGATGGATAGATCTTTTGAGACAACCAATATTGAGGAATCAATAAACGCATTCTTCAAAGCGAAGTCATTTGATGAAGCAAGAGCAATATTATATTCTTTGAGAATTGATCCTCAAGAAAAAATTAATGCGTTTTACTCTAGTGTGATAACTAGTGCCATTTCTAAAGACCTACTCAAAGATATGTTAGATGTTATATCAGAGGCTGATATGTTATACGGAAAGATAGTAAGAAATCAAGAGTGGCGTCTTTTGCGATATCTTGATTCTATTCTGTTAGGACTATACAAAAAAGGAGCTGCTGTAAGATATTCTCAATTCAACCTTCCATGGCCCCTACTCAACAGATTAAGATGGGATGGCAAGGCAATCAAAGAATTGACGGCTAGACTGGCTAAACAGATGCATGTTTCTCGTAGTACCTTTTCTACATTCTACCTGCCTTATCTGTTGTATTGTATTAAGAACAAAGCGCTGGAAATAGATCTTACTGATGCTAATAGAGAAATTGTACAAAAGGAGATTGCATCAGTAAAATGAGCTGGCGAACCATACCGATGAAATTCCCTGGAACCTGTGTAGTTTGCAAAAAGAAAATAGAGGTAAACGAAGTCGCGTTATGGGCAAAGGGATCAGGCGTTAAACACCAAGCATGTGCAGAGATTAAAGAGCTAAGATGCGCAGTATGCGGAGGTCCAGCAGGCTGCCCTCATTGTGAATTTGCTGATGAATGTGACCTTAACAGGGTTTCACAATTATGCATATGCAAGAAATGCAATGACAATAAAGATGCATTTTCCAGCTATCAAAAGGCTGCCTCAAAGCGGCTTCTGATGCCAGATTCTAATTAAATTCTGTCAGATGACGACCTGCAATATTCTATGCAATCGATGGTTCTGAAAATTAGATACTGCTTGTGAGTTAACGAAGTCCTATATTCCACATCGTTGTTTTTTAATCTAAAATTAACCATGATCCTTCTCCTGTTAGGTGATTTTATCATAGCTAAAGAAACTCATCTGCTATCTTTGGTTTTGTGTTTGGGCCAGTAGTAGCTGCAATCTCTTGTACACTCCCCATGTCATAACATTTATTCTGTAGTTTATTAGTTTGATGTCTGTCATAATCGATTAAGACATAATCAGATTGTGATCTAATCTCACAAAATATTTTCCTAATTACTGACATAGATCACATTGCAACTGATTGTTGAAGTATTACAATGAAAAATCTATAGCATCCTTTTGAACTTAATGCAACAATAGTCTATTGATTGGCAAGAGATGTTCTGTTCAGTCGCATATTAGTGATCTACTAGTCTTCAAAAGCATCCATTAGGCCTTGATTTGGATCAAAAATGCACAATAAAGCTTAAAATTTAGCATCAAAAGGATGAAAATCAATATTGGATGAAGGTACCACAAAGATAACTCCACTAGATCCAGCTTTCCATGGAGAATCAAACTATGAGGTAGGACTGGAAGAGCTTCTAGTTCAGAAGAGAGAACAAGTAGCAAAGCTAGAAGCAGATCCACACACGACCGAAGAAACGCTTCAGATAACAAAAGAGGAACTACAAACTCTTGAGACATTGTGGGAAAATTATCACATTGGAATGAATGTCTTCCGGAATGCAAAAGGTGGTCGTGACGGAATTCGAGAAGCAAAAACCGATTAAATTAATATAGGTTGGGAATAGCTTCTAATTCGAAACATGCATTCTGAGAAGATAAAAAATTTTTTGCATAAACGACGTCAAGCTGAACAGGGTGGTGGAGAAGAAAAGATTCAAGCTCAACATGAAAAGGGCAAACTTACTGCCCGAGAAAGAATAGACCTACTACTTGACGAAGGTAGTTTCACGGAAATTGATGCTATGGTAACTCATCACTACTACGAATTTGATATGCAAAACAAGAAATTTTTTGGAGATGGGGTAATAACTGGATATGGAAGAATAAACAGTAAGCAGGTTTTTCTTTTCGCTTATGATTTCACTGTTCTTGGTGGAACGTTAAGTGAAATGGGTGCTAAAAAAATAACAAAGATCATGGAACAAGCGACTCGAGTAGGCTGTCCAGTGATAGGAATCATAGATTCAGGCGGCGCTAGAATTCAGGAAGGTATTCTTAGTCTTGACGGCTTTGCAAGCATCTTTTATCACAACCAACTTGCTTCTGGAGTAGTTCCTCAAATTACCGCAAGTATAGGACCGTCTGCTGGGGGCGCGGTCTATTCGCCAGCCATGACAGATTTTGTCATAATGGTTGATAAATTGGCTACAATGTTTGTTACGGGGCCAGAAGTAGTAAAAACTGTTCTTGGAGAAGAGGTCTCGTTTGATGAATTAGGAGGAGCCATAGCTCATGGAAAAAACAGTGGCGTAGCTCACTTTGTTGCTAAAAATGAATATCAATGCATGGATATAGTTAAGACTCTACTTTCATACATACCTCAAAACAATACCCAAGAACCACCTATTGTGGAAACTAGTGATGATCCAAACAGACTTGATAACAACTTGATAAGCATAATTCCTGAAAATCCCTTACAGCCTTACGACATGAAAGAGATCATATACTCGATTCTTGATAACCATGCATTTTTGGAGATACATGAATTATTTGCACCCAACATTATTGTTGGTTTCGGAAGGCTGAATGGAAGAACTGTTGGAATTGTTGCAAATCAACCCACGGTTCTGGCTGGAGCGCTTGACATCGATTCATCTAATAAAGCGTCCAGGTTTGTTCGATTTTGCGACTGCTATAACATTCCAATTATGACATTTGTGGATACTCCCGGATATATGCCTGGTAGTCAACAGGAACATGGTGGTATAATACGCCATGGCAGCAAACTCCTGTATGCTTATTGTGAAGCAACCGTACCAAAGATCACTACTATTATCGGCAAAGCCTATGGTGGTGCATACATTGCGATGGGGAGCAAGAATTTAGGAACTGACATGAATTACGCATGGCCTACCGCCCAAATTGCCGTACTTGGCTCAGAAGCTGCAGTAAAGATTATGAACAGAAAGGAAATTGAAAACGCAAAGGATCCAGTCGCACTAAAGAAACAACTTGTTGATAATTTCACTGAAAAATTTGCAAATCCGTACGTCGCTGCATCGTATGGTACAATTGATGCAGTAATTGATCCCGCTGGAACACGACCGGCACTTATACGAGCTTTGGAAGCTCTTGCTAATAAAAGAGAAAAAAGGATTCCACGGAAGCACGGAAACATTAACCTCTAGCTGATCATGATAAAGAAAATTTTAATCGCAAATAGAGGAGAAATAGCTATACGTGTCATAAAGACATGTAATGCACTTGGAATAAAATCAGTAGCAGTATATTCTGATGAGGATGTGAACTCTAAACACGTTAAGATGGCTTCTGAAGCATATCACATAGGTGCCGCATCTCCAGCTCAGAGCTATCTTAACATGGAAAAAATAGTTGAAACAGCGGTAGGCTGTGGTGCAGACGCCGTTCATCCAGGATACGGTTTTCTCTCAGAAAACGCAGATTTTGCAGATCTCTGTGAGAAAAAGAAAGTGAATTTCATAGGACCATCTGGTAAGTCAATGAGACTGTGTGGTGACAAGATGTTATGTAAAGATGTAATGGCAAAAGCAAAGGTGCCAACTGTTCCAGGCAGTCTAGAAATAGTTGAGGAAGTTGAAAAGGCACTTGATATTGCACACGATATTGGCTATCCTGTACTGCTAAAGTCAGTTTACGGTGGTGGTGGTAGAGGAATTAGACTAGTACATAACGAAAAAGAATTAAGAGAGGCATTTGAACTGGCATCCGGAGAATCCAAGGCTGCCTTTGGAAAATCTGCACTCTTTGTAGAGAAATTCCTTCCAAAAATAAGACACATTGAATTTCAGCTGGCACGAGACAAACACGGAAATGCAGTGCACATCTTTGAGCGAGAATGTTCGATTCAGCGACGGCATCAGAAGCTCATTGAAATGTCTCCATCTCCTGTTGTTGATCAAAAGACACGTGACGAAATAGGACAGCTGGCAGTCAAGGCAGCTGTTGCCGTTGATTATCTGAACGCTGGAACTGCCGAGTTTCTAAGATTAGATGATAGCGCTTTTTACTTTATTGAAATAAATGCTAGACTGCAAGTTGAACATCCCGTAACGGAGCTGGTATCTGGTCTTGATCTTGTAAAATTACAAATTGACATAGCAAATGGCGAAGAGATACCATTTAAACAAAAGGATCTAAAGGTTAACGGTTGTGCCATAGAATGCAGAATAAATGCAGAAGATACATTTCTTGACTTTGCTCCCTCTACTGGTAGAGTATCTGATGTGAATATTCCATCGGGCCCAGGTGTTAGAGTCGACACATATCTTTATTCAGGATGTACCGTTTCTCCGTATTATGACTCGTTAATGGCCAAACTTATCACTTGGGGACAGAATTTTGAAGAGTCAAGACAGAGGATGAGAATTGCACTATCAGATTTCTACGTGGAAGGTGTTGAGACGTCTATACCATTGTACAGGACAATATTGAATAGCAAAGAATTCATCAAAGGGGATCTATCCACCGACTTTCTCGACAGATTTAAAATTTTAGATAGACTCCATGAAGACCTCAAAAAAGAAGCATCGCAAAAAGGAGATGCTGCCGTTGCGGCAACTTTGGTGCACTCGGAGTTTCTCAAGAATAGGATAAGACAAAATAAGGAACAAAGCATTGCCTGGAAAACACAATTGGATAGGCATTAAGATGAAGTTCAAATTAGAAAATACAGAGGAGACTATAGATGGCGAGATAGTCAAACCACTTGGTAATAACGAGTTTATTGTCAAAACAAAAGGCAAGGAGCACAATCTGCTAATCCTGAACATGACTCATGAAAAAATTGAGTTCATGTTGGACAACGTTTACCACGGAGCTAAATATGTCGAAAACACTACAGCTAAGATAACACTCGTAGTTGACGGAGTGAAGATAACTTTCAACAAACGCCCAGACCTAGACAAAATTGTTTACAAGAATTCTGGAGTAGAATCTGGTGTTGATTCACAGGTTTATCTCAAAAGCCAAATTCCTGGCAGAGTCGTATCGATTAATGTTTCCGTTGGTGACCATGTGAACAAAGGTGACGTTGTATGCGTTTTGGAATCCATGAAAATGCAAGTTTCTATCAAGTCCCACAAAGATGGTGTTGTCAAGTCTGTAAAAATGAAACAAGGAGCATCTGTGGCAAAAAATGACGTTCTTGCAGAGATAGAATGAACGTGCATAATTATTTCAAAATAAAATATAGAAGGAATTACCTTCCCTTTTTAAGAAACTCTATTATCTCTTGATAATTAGGTTCTATCAACGGATTGTCTGAAATCCACTTGTATGTTACTTTGCCTGTTTCGTCTACAATAAAAACGGATCGTTTGGCAGCATCGTACCCTTTGACATGCAAGAGATCTGGCATTAGAACGCCATAATCACGTATTGTTTGACTCTTGTAATCTCCTAGGACGGGAAAGTTGAGATGGTGAGCCTCTGCAAATGCTTTATTTGCAAATGGTCCATCATTACTTAGTCCTATTATTTGCGCGCCTAGCTTTGATATCTCGTTCCAATGATCCCTGAAAGTACACATTTCTTTGGTACAAACAGGAGAACTTGCTGCAACAAAGAATGAAAGAACTACTTTCTTTCCTCTAAATTCGTCTAAGCTGCGCATCTTTAGGTCTGTATCAACAAGGGTAAATGACGGTGCTTTCTCTCCAACATTTACCATACAAGAGTTTTTGTAAACGTCATATATCAATCATTTTCATGGATAAAGTGAGGTAATAGTAGGAAAATTGGAATTAAACTACGAATGAAGATAATTACTCGATTTATAGAAAATTGATAAAAAATTTGTCGTGAATTGAAATAATCATCACATAATGTGCATAGATTTTTATACTCTCCGATTGGCTTGTTAGCTACTTTGGTAGGAGAAGCTGCAAGTAGTTTCAGCCCAGTTTTGTTATTGTTTGGATTTGCAGTTGTAGCGACAGGACCAGCACTGATTATATCAAGAATGATTGCACCCCGTCGTACAAGCAATCCTGTCAAGTTCCTTCCGATGGACGCTGGTCAAGTTCCAAAGGGTGAAGGCCGTACTCATTTTATGATGCAATACTATGCCTTTGTCTTAATGTTTGTAGTATTCGATGTAATGTCGATTTTCCTATATGCGTGGGGTAGTAGTGTTCTAAGCTTGCCAAAGTCAGCTACTCTTCCGATTATAGCTTTCTTGGCAATAATGTTTGCTGCATTTGCCTATGCTTTATACCAAGCAGGGAGGAAAAACATTTGGTAACTTTTAAATCAAATACGGAGAGACTTCGGAGTAGGGAAGAAGATTGCTGAAAGAGCTATTCAATCAAGATACAGCACCGCATGCTACAAATGTTCTAGTGGGAAAACTTGGTGATGTTCTTAAAAGGGCAGTCGGAAAACCTTTGGACTACGCAATAAATTGGGGGAGACTCTGGTCACTATGGCCTGTGCATCTAGAGACGGCATGTTGTAGTGTAGAATTTGGCGCTGCTTCAAGTCCAAGATACGATGTAGAACGATTTGGAATCATAGAGGCCTTTGGTTCTCTTCGACAATGCGATCTCATAGTAGTAATGGGAACGATTACTAGAAAAATGGCACCACGATTGAGAATGGTGTATGATCAAATGCCTGATCCAAAGTATGTGATAGCTATGGGAGCATGTGCAATTACCGGAGGATTATACTTTGATTCGTACAACGTACTTCCTGGTATTGACGGTGTACTACCTGTTGATGTTTATGTTCCTGGGTGCCCTCCGAGACCTGAGACTCTGATTCAGGGATGTATGTTACTTCAAGAAAAAATTAAGCGGATGAAGGCTGTATAGCAATGACCAAAAAAAAAGAAAAGGATGAAGAGTCCAGTGAGACTACGGATGCGCATTCTGACAAACCTGAACCTGCCGATACCGATCTAGCTAAAACACTAACAAAAGAGGAAGCACGCAAATTTTATGAAGAAAAGGGAATCGACTTATCTCCAGACGTCCCAATTCATCCACAACCTATCCCAGAGTTTGAAAAATCAATATCTGACAAAATAGCTTCAATATTTGGCTCTAAGGTAACCGTAGATTATGTGAGACCAAAGAGAGTTAGGGTAAGCACCAAAAAAGAAGATATTTTGGATGTTGCGTACTTTATACGTGACGAACTAAAGTATGACCATGCAGAATCAGTTGCCGGCACAGATTATCCAGACTCGAAAGAAATAGAGATTATTTATCATTTAGGCTCTTATACCGACGAGCAAAAAGGAGGCCAGATTCTATCCCTTGCGACTAGAGTCCCACGTGAAGACATTCCTAGTCCAGGAATAGACAAGTCGAGGACTCCCTCATTACGTGATGTATTTTACAGTGTTGAATTTCATGAAAGAGAATGTTTTGAGATGTTTGGAGTCTACTTTGAAGGACATCCTGATAACAGAAGATTGCTTCTACCAGAAGATTGGGCTGACATTCCACCATTTAGAAAGGATTTCAAGATAAAGGGACGATAAAATGACAACACAATTACCGCCAGGATTTGAACTTGAGAAAGTAGACGACAGGATAATGACTTTAAACGTAGGACCTCAACATCCTGGCTCCGGCCATATGAGGCTTATCATAAAAGTTGATGGTGATTACATTGTATCATGTGATCCAGATCCTGGATACGTTCATCGCGGAGAAGAGAAAATGGCGGAATACAGAAACTATATACAAAATATTCCTCATCTTGAAAGACCGGTTATTCATGACTCTTCAAATATTTTGTATCCCTACTGTCTTGCAGTAGAAGATCTCTTAGGCATCGAGGTTCCGGAAAGAGCAAAATACGTCAGAGTTATCGCATCCGAGCTAAATCGTTGTATCTATACTTTGTACTGGCTCGCAATCTATGGGATTTTCCTAGGTCACTCTACGATGTTTATGTGGTCAGCAGGAGATAGAGAATTATTCATAGATCTTTTAGAAGCGATGTCCGGTGCAAGAGTGACTCACGCATTTCTTGTTCCGGGAGGAGTTCGTAATGACTTGCCAGCCAACTTTGAAGAAAGATGTCTTAGACAAGTAAATTATTTCGAAAAAAGGTTGAGGGAATATGAGGACATATTCTATCAGAATCCTCTTTTGAAAGCACGAACAGAAGATACCGGAATTTTGTCAAGAACCGATGCCATAAGACTTGGAACTACAGGCTCAGTTCTTAGAGCATCTGGCGTAGATTTCGATATTAGAAAAAAGGAACCATATGATGTTTACGAAAATCTGGATTTTGATACGGTAGTCATGAAGGAAGGTGATTCTTATGCTAGATCTCGCGTTCCATATCTTGAGATGTTTGAAAGTTGTAGGATAATTAAGGACGCATTACGGAAGATGCCAAAGTCCGGCTCGGTCCGCACAAAACTGAAGCCAAACCCAAAGGGTGGCAATGATGAGGTTTATCGCAGAATAGAATCAGGAAGAGGAGCACTTGGATATTACATAGTGTCTAACAACAGACCCGAACCCTACCGAGTCAAGATAAGCGTTGGTTCGTTTAGGAACTTGATCTGTATACCATATCTGTTAAAAGGAGAAAAACTTGGAAACATGCCAGCAGTGTATTGGAGTCTGAATTACTGGCCAGTAGAGGCAGATAGGTAAATGTCCACAATTGCTCCTGAGTTTCGATTAAGTAGGTTCATAGCATCTCTTTTCGACATAATATTTTGGATCCTACTGATATTCTCCTTAGTCGGCCTCCCAATCGTCTTTATTATATTATTCTACATTAAGCTCCCTCTAATTAACGGACAACTTCTTACGCCATACCTTGCTATGACTTGGCTTGCTGATCCATCGCGAAGTGTTCCAATTATCAAGTCGTTCATACACACAACATTCTTCAAAGTTGCTGTATTCCCAGGATTTGGATTTGCAGCTCTTCTAGCAGCAGCAACAATCTTCATAGAAAGAAAATTCCTTGCTAAAATGCAGCTGAGAGTAGGACCACTTTATTGTGGAAAAATTGAGGGAATACTCCAATTGATGGGGGATGGGCTCAAGCTAATGTCTAAGGAAATAATAATTCCAGCAAAGGCCGACAAACCAATTTTCTGGATAGGCCCACTGTTGTTTGTTGGTACTGCTGGTGCATTTGTATCACTAATTCCAGTTGCACCAGGATGGGTTGTAGCAAATCCTAATGTCGGATTGTTGGCAGTTTTTGCTACAATAGGTTTCTTTCCCATAATAGCAGTGCTTTCTGCTTGGGCTGCAAATAGCAAATGGACATTCATCGGAGGGCTTAGAGCACTACATCAAATGATCTCGTTTGAAATTCCATTGATCTTGTCTCTTCTTAGTATAGTAATTTTGTCCGGCACACTAAATCTATCACAAATTGTTGAATCTCAAAAACACTATTGGTGGATAGTCTTTACTCCTATTAGTGCCATCGTATTTTTTATTACAATAATAGCAGAGCTTGAAAGAATACCATTTGATCTCCCTGAAGCGGAAAGCGAGATAGTTGCAGGATGGTTAACAGAATTCTCTGGCATGATGTATGGATTGATTCAACTCGGAACTTATTTGAAACTCTATGCATTCGCTGGATTATTCACAGTCCTATTCCTTGGGGGATGGAATGGGCCAATGGTGTGGCCACCATTCCCAGAGGATATCGTTACACATGGAATTACAATTGGTCCTGTGACAGCAAAATTCCCCGGTCTTCCTTTGTTTGATCAAGAAATGCTTAATGGTACATTGTGGTTTGTCATCAAAACTGCGGGAGTAATTCTTTTGATATTGCTGCCACGCGGTGTCTTTCCAAGAATAAGAATCGATATGCTCTTGCATAACGGATGGTACAAATGGATAGGCCTTGCATTCGTTAACATCTTTATAGCTCTAGGATTGTTATATGCAGGAGTCTTGGGGCCAGGAGGATTAATACATTGAGTACTGCAGTAGGAATCATCAAGGCGCTTAATTCAGGCGTAAAACATCTTGCCGTCAAGAGATTTACATTACGATACCCAGAGCAGAAATTGAAATTTGTTGGTGATGGCTTTCAATTCAATCCAGAAGCAGGAGTAGGAATTGCTGGACTACGTGGAAGACATATACTATATCATGAACATTGTACTGGGTGCCAGCTTTGCGCCGTAGCATGTGAAGGGATAGCAGAGGCCATTGGTATGGTCAAGGTAAACGAGACATGGAAACAAAACAAGAAAGCAATAATGCCACAGATAGATTATGGTAAGTGTGTGTTCTGTGGTCTATGTGTAGACGCATGTCCTTTCTATGCACTATACATGACAAATGACTATGAGCTTTCCTCTTTTACTAAGTCTGCTTTGATATACACCCCTGGTCAGCTTGCCATAAAGCCGAAGATGTCACAAGATGTGGAAATAAAGATCGATGACAGGGGTGCCTCACATGGTTGATTCAATATTCTTATCTCTCTCTGTTTTAACAATTGGCTCTGCAATAGCTGCACTTGAGATACGTTCGCTAATCTACGGATCGATAGCTCTTATGATAACATTATCAGGAATAGCTGGCTTTTTCTTACTTTTAGACGCGCCTTTCGTAGCAATGTTCCAACTTTCTGTATATGTAGGTTCTATAGCTGTGCTCATACTTTTCACTGTCATGCTAGTTAGACGTGAACTTATCTTCAACAAAATAGAGGATCCCAGACGAAGATACGCGGGAATAGGGTTAATGTTAATTATAATGCTTGGAATTGGGACAATAATTATCGGTTCAGGTCTGAAATCCGTGGAGACAGATGCTCCGTCAGTAGACTACAAGAAGATAGGCGAGGACTTTCTTACTTACTATTCACCTGCGCTTATAGTAATGGCTTTGATTCTGACATCGTCAGTAATAGGAGCTTTGGCATTAGCTAGAAGGGAGGACGTGACAAGTGACCAACGGACTGATTGATTTTGTGCTAGTGTCCGTGGCTCTGTTGGCCATCGGTATATACGGACTGTCAGTGAAAAGGAATGCAATTAGAATGCTTTTCGCAGTGGAAATGATTGTTAATTCAGCAAATCTGAATTTAGTTGCTTTTGCGCGATTCATTCCGAATAGTCAAGGCCAGACACTAGCTCTGTTTTCTATTGCGGTTGCTGCATCCGAAGTTGCCGTGGGACTTGCATTGGTTATTGTGGCATATAGAATGTACAAGAATATCGATATAGCGGACTTTAGGAGTTTGAAAGGTTAATGCCGTATATCTTGTTACAGACGGTCTTTTTGCCACTGCTATTGTCACCAGTAGCGTATCTGCTTGGAAGAAAATTGGGTCCTAACACATCGGCATGGTTCAGCTTCGGACTTCTGCTATACTGCACGGCGATAATCATCCTACCAGTATTCTCGGGAACCTATGAAGAACATTATCGCTGGACTCAGCTATTTGGTGAATTCGGTCTTTTGCTTGACGGTCTTGCATCGCCCTTTGCAATAACAATCTATGTAGTATCAACGGTAGTGGCATTATTTTCAAAACCATACATGGTTGCAAGAATAACGTCACAATTTGAAGAAAGAATGAATTCACAAAAACAATTGATAGGCGGTGGGACCACTATGATAGAATCATCATCGCTGAAAAATTATGTCAATAATCAAATTGGTGCATACTTTGCGCTGTTTCTTGTCATGGCAATGGGAATGTTGGGTGCAGTTCTTGCTACCAACTTGATAGAATTTTATGTTTTCTTTGAGGTAATGCTGATTCCAGCATTTTTCATGATTGCATTATGGGGATACGAAGCAAGACGAAGAGTAGCTTTGTTATTCTTCTTCTGGACACATGTCGGAGCGGTAATTCTTCTTCTTGGTTTTCTGGCGATAGGATTGAACGTTGGAAGCTTTAATTTTGCTGATATCAAGGAACACGGAATACCACAAAATATTCTAGCACTTGCAGCGGCCGGAATTATTATTGGGCTTGGTGTGAAGATGGCAGCATTTGTCGTGCACATATGGCTACCTCACGTGTATCGTGCGGCACCAACCCCTCTTAACGCATTATCATCAGGTGCAATGTTAGGAGTTGGTGCATACGGCTTCTTTAGATTATTAATAATGCTCTTGCCAGGAGAATATAGCCATTTTGCATTATTCCTCAATCTGTGGGGTCTTGCTACAATGATTTATGGCGGATTAATGACTTTGGTACAGGACGATATCAAAAAACTCTTTGCTTATTCGAGTATTAGTCAGATGGGTTACATCATCTTCGGAATCGGTTCTGCATCGGCACTAGGACTTTCCGGAGCTGAGATGATGTTTGTTTCCCACAGTCTTGGCAAAGTGTTGTTATTCATGATGGTAGGTGCCATAGTTTTGCAAGTTGGAACCAGAAGCATTACAAAGATGGGAGGACTTGCAGGAAAAATGCCAATAACGGCTGTTTGTGCTACGATAGGAGCTCTGACTATAATGGGAGTGCCACCCACCAGCGGATTCATGGCAGAGTGGACGATGTTCTATGGAGCTCTACAGACCGCAATTCAGCAAGGTTCAATCATCAGAATGGTTGCATTCGGTTTAGGACTAGTTGCGACCGTTATTACGATGGCTTACGTCTTGTGGATGATAAAGAGAGTTTTCTTTGGAAAACTGCCCGAAAATCTGGAAAATACTAAGGAAGCGAACTGGTACGTTACCGGTCCAATGATGGTTCTAGCAGGATTTACTATTGTTATTGGAATATATCCTGACATCTTCTTTAACCAGATAATTCCTTTCATGAAAGGGCTGGTGGGAGTTTAGATTATGGCTACTGGATCCTTTGAGTTTGGTTTGAGTGCAACAGCATTGAATGCTTGGGCAATTTGGATATTGCCGTTTGTTGCAGCCGTTATAATTCCAGGTGTAGCAAAATTCTCAAAGAGAGCTACTGGTGGAGTGGCTGTAGCCTTTGCTCTGGCAAGTGCAATTTCAGCAACTACACTTCTACCATTAGCTCTTGGTAACAATGAAATTCACAATCAAATCCCTTGGATTTCATCAATTGGACTTAAGGCCGGAATATTGGCAGATCCATTGGCAGCTTTAATGAGTAATGTAGTTGCTTGGGTCTCATTTTTGATCTTTGTTTACAGCACTGGTTACATGAAAGGTGACAAAGATATTACTCGATTCTGGTTCTGGATGGCGTTTTTCGTTGGTTCTATGCAATTAATCGTTTTGTCAGACAACTTCTTGCAGCTCTTCTTCGGATGGGAGGGAGTAGGCTTGGCATCTTATGCATTGGTAGGATTCTGGTACAGGGACAAAAAGAAAGATCATGTCGGAATAGAAGGTCGTACTGTACTTGGTTTGGTGGACTACTATTCCCCGACTCACTCTGGCATTAAAGCATTCATCATGACGAAGGTTGGTGATGTCATGATGTTGGCCGGAATGTTTCTCATTTTTGCATTTGCTGGCACATTTGGATTCAGAGAGTTGATTGAGAACACGAATTGGGCAACTACAATGTCTTCTCAACATCTGCTTATTCCAGCTGCTGTATTACTCTTTGGAGGAGCAATAGGAAAATCTGCCCAATTCCCACTTAATGAATGGTTACTCGAAGCAATGACAGGACCTACCGCAGTATCAGCTCTTATTCACGCTGCTACAATGGTAAAAGCAGGAGTATTTTTGGTAGCAAGGTTGGCACCGTTGTTTTTTGCATTAGCTGCAATTGGTATCAACATGGATCAGTTCTTTGAAGTAGTTGCATGGGTTGGCGCAATCACTGCATTTTTGCTTGCTACACAAGGAATGGTTCATCCTGAAATAAAGAAAGTTCTTGCATATTCCACAGGCTCACAAATTGGATATATGATGATGGCACTTGGCATAGCAGGTCTATCAAGGCAATTTGTCGATGGCTACACTGCGGGATTTTTCCATCTAATATCACACGCAATGTTCAAAGCCTCGCTGTTCATGGCAGCAGGTTCATTATTGCACATAGTAGGTTCGAGATTCATGACAGACATGGGAGGGCTTAGGAGACATATGAAAAAGACCTATGCTTTCATGTGGGCCGCTGGTCTAGGACTTATGGGTGCTCCCTTCATCACAACGGGCTTTTGGAGCAAGGATGCTATCTTTGCAGCTGTATACCAATCAGCGAATACATGGGCTCTTCCGATATTTGTTCTAGCTTTGATTACTGCGGTAATGACTACGTTCTACACTACCAGGATGATAGGAATGGTCTTCTTCGGTAACAAGAGCAAACACGTGGAAGAAATGGAAAAGGAGGGATATCACATTCACGAAGCAAGTCCATCAATGTGGATTCCATACGGAATACTTGCAGTATTAACGATTGGTATCGGTGTTATCGGCCTTGCATTTGAACACCAGCTACATGACATTTTCACACAGTATCTGGCTTCAGCATTTGGGATAAAATCTGGTATAGGAAATGTTGCGATGGAATCCCAGTCAGCGTTAGGCGGCTTTTTGGAAGGAGTTAATCCTGTGGCCCTAATATCATCACTATCCGCATTTGCGATTGGATTTGCACTGGGATACATTTTCTACATAGGAAGGTTTGCAGATCCTGTGAAATTCGTAAATTCAAACATCTTCTTTTATGCTATACACAAGTTTTTCTTGAACAGATGGTACTTAAACGCATTAATCTACTGGGCATTTGTTGTGGCACCCTTGTATTTTGCCAGAGGTATTTATCGCTACTTTGAGAATTTCGTAATGGAAGGATTCAACCTCGTACCAGAAAAAACGATGATGGGTGGCGCAAGAATAATGCAGGCTACTCAAACAGGAATCTCGCAATCCTATCTTTACATTTTTGGTGCTGGTATCCTCATTGTTGTATTACTTTTACTAATTTAGGAGATAAGAAATGATAGACTTTACCTCAACACCAATAATCCTAACCATGATACTGGGAGCTGTCGGAGTAATTATTCCCGTAATTAGTAATGCAAGAAAAGAGAAAGGTTCCTCACTTTACGGTGGGATGGCTTTTGCAGCATTAATTGCAGCGATAACATTCGTTGGATATCAAATAGCCTCCAAGCATGTTACCCCATCAGCAATTTTTTCAAAGAATGTTCTCGTTGATGACACATTCGGTTCCTTCTTTGCAATTGCGATGTTGATTGTTGCAATAATGACAACAGTGGGATCATTCAACTACATGCGCGGTAGGGCTAATCCAGCTGTGTACTATTCTCTAATTCTTCTATCGTCAATTGGAATGGTGCTCATAGCCTATTCGACTGATCTGGTAATGTTGTTCGTTGCTTGGGAACTCATGAGCATTCCTACATATGTTCTCGCTGGATTTATGAAAAAAGATCCGTCGTCCAATGAAGCTGCTTTGAAATACTTCCTATTTGGCGCACTTGCATCAGGAATCATAATTTATGGGATTTCAATAGCATATGGTCTGACCGGATCCACGAATATAGGACAGGTCATTACCGGGTTCTCAAAACTTGGACCTGACATGATGCCACTTGCACTTTTGGCGGTTGCCATGTTTATAGCTGGGTTTGGATTCAAAATTGGTTTGGTACCTTTTCACATGTGGCTTCCCGACACATACGAGGGAGCACCTCCAACTATATCGGCACTACTTGCAGCAGGCACAAAGAAAGCTGGCTTTGCAGCTGCCTTGAGGGTAATAATAATGGGTGCAATAGCACTTGACCTGAATTGGGCTTTTGCTCTTGCCATTATTGCGATTGTAACTATGACGGTCGGAAATCTTGCTGCAATAATGCAGAAGAACCTTACAAGGATGCTTGCCTATTCCAGTATAAGTCACGCTGGATACATTCTCATTGGTCTTAGCATCGCACCATTTTCGCAGATTGGACTGCAAGCTTCGCTGTTTCATATACTAAATCATGCTGTCATGAAAGCTTCTGCATTCATAGCAGTGGCTGGAATAATTACAACTTTGTCAGTATCGCATATTGATAAGATAAAGGGTCTAGGCAAAAGAATGCCAATCACTTCCCTTGGTTTGGTTATATCTCTTCTAGCTCTTGCTGGAGTTCCCCCGCTTAATGGATTCTGGAGTAAACTTATGTTATTTGGAGCAGCAATCAACGCTGGCTCCATGGTGTCATGGGGTCCCTATTTGGCTGTAGCTGGAGTTCTTAACAGTGCTCTCTCTCTTGCATACTATGGTTGGATAATACGAAAGATGTACTTTGAAGAAGGCGAGTCGGAAAAGAGAGTGAAAGAACCAAAATCAGTAATCGCTATTATGATATTTTCGATAATATTTATTGTTGGAATCGGAGTTTATCCAGATCCAGTCATTGAATTTGCAAAATCTGCGGTGCCAACATTAACTAATGTGGTCACTATACACTAAGCATAGTTAAATCCAAAAGGCTTTCAAGTCGCCTTCTAGCTGGACCATCGTTAATTTTTCTAAGCGCTGTTTTTGCTTTCTTAGAATAATTATTCAACAACATGTCCATGTGATCAAACACAACCCTAGGATCAGAACTTTTCTTGATTAGTATGTTAAATAGCTTCTCTTCGTTGTTCCAGTCCTGTAAATCGTCACGAATTTGATATGCTATTCCCATATTCTTGCCGTATTCTGCAAGTGCCAGTATCTGCTCCTCAGTACCGCTTCCTAGTATAGCCCCTATCTTCGAGGCCGCTTCGAAGGCAGTAGCGGTCTTGTATTCGATAACCTTAAGGTAATCATCAAAGGTGATATCCTCACTTGTCTCTAATCTAGTTTCAATCATCTCTCCATCGCTCATCATCATAGCAGAGTTTGCAAGTTCCCTTGCTATTCGCGGATTATCCAGGCGAGAGGATATGTTTAAGATCAAACCTAGAACGAAATCTCCCGTAATTATACTTGTATTATATCCATACTTAATATGAAAAGGATCTTTTCTTCTTCTTCGAATTTCATTGTCAATAATATCGTCATGAATTACAGACTCTGTGTGTAATAGCTCTACGGCACAAGCTGCAACGTATGCATTTTCATCGCGATTTCCTACGCTTTCTGATGATAATATCAGAATCAAAGGTCGTATTCTCTTTCCACCATCAAGAGCATACTGCAATGGCTCAAAGAATTCTGAAGCGGAATAAAGTTCTAATTCGTGTTTAATCGCTGCGTCAATTCTGTTAACGTAATTCTTATAGTCTTTTATGAGTGGGTTTATCTCGAAATTCTTCCTATCCAAGAATTTGCACTAAGGACCGTAAACAGTAGTAAGAATATTAATGCTTTTGTAGGTGCTCCAGCCGGGATTTTCATCGCTTAGAATTTGAACCCGGGATCCCCGGCTTGAAAGGCCGATATGCTTGACCGGTCTACACCACTGGAGCCCGCACTGCATCCTGTTTCTTATCCATAAAATCCTTTTGAAGCAATTCAAAAGATTTTTTTATTGCCCCATTTTCATAATTCGCATGAGCTTGCTTGTTGAAACAATTGATAAGATAATTGAAGAACAAAGTTTGCTAAAACACAAGTTTTACGTAATGTGGAATGAAGGAAAGTTATCCCATGAGTCTCTTAATGGTTACTCTAAGGAATACTTCCAACTGGTGAAAACGGTTCCTTCTTTCGTGGGAGCAGTATTGGAAAACAGTCCTCATAACTTGAGAAGCAAGATTATGTCAAATCAGCAGGAAGAATACGAACACATCGAACCATGGACAAAATTTGCCGCCGCCCTTGGGATCTCCAAAGTTATACTCGAAAACTACAAGGGTCTTGATAAGACAAAAGACGCCATATGTAATCTATCAAGGTTAATGAATTCGTTCGAAGGTGGTGTTACAGCAATGTATGCTTTGGAACAGGAACTTCCAAAGATTAGCCTCTCAAAGGTCGAAGGCTTAAGGAAATTCTATGGCATTACTGATGACGAGTCGACAGAATACTTTAGGATCCACGCTGAAGCAGACATAAGACACGCTGCACTTTGGAGAAGAATTCTTCAGAATGTCCCTGCATCATGTGAAGATGATCTGATTCAAGCAGCTACTAAATCATTAGCTGCTCAAAATCTCTTACTTGATAGTTGTTACGAGGCATACTGTTAACTCTATACCATTTTATACTGCATGTCAACTTGTTTTTCCGGGGGCCCATAACTCAGCTTGGTAGAGTAACCGGCTCATAACCGGTGAGCCAAGGGATCGAAGCCCTTTGGGCCCACCATGAATTCTTTTGATTTGTTTTTGGCCTGATAAAATATTGAAGAGAACAATATCAAGCTAATTATGAAATTACAAATCGTAATTGTTGAATTTTTTAGTTGGTCGGTCATATCTTGTGAGCATCTGGACCGACACACTAATTTTAAAATAAGCAATAAACTATCATGGTTTGGCCGCAATGAGGAATCAGAGTTATGGCTGATAAGATGATGTGAAGGCATTTGTCTGAGCTGCCAAAACTGTAACAAGAGATCTGATAAATTTGACATGATGAACATTAACTGGAGACGTTACAGAGTATATATAAAGCACATATATAAAGACCGGAATGCCTCAAACAAAGCCTATCGTCAGCATAGAAAATGTTGTGGCTTCGGCTTCGGTTGATCAAAGAATTGATCTTAATGTCATCACACAAACCTTTCCGGATGTTGAATATCATCCTGATCAATTCCCAGGTCTAGTCTTCAGATTAAAATCGCCAAAGACTGCAACACTGATTTTTAGTTCTGGCAAGATGGTTTGTACTGGTGCAAAATCAGAAGAACAGGCAATTAAAGCGGTTAGAAGTGTTGTTCAAAAACTAAGAAAAGGCGGAATCAAAATAAAAAAAGATGCCGTAATAATCATACAGAACATGGTAGCATCTGCTAGCCTTGGAGGAAAGATACATCTGGAACAAGCCGCAAGAAGCCTACCAAGAAGCATGTACGAACCGGAACAATTCCCCGGTCTAATACACAGGATGCTTGATCCAAAAACCGTCATCCTGCTGTTTGCGTCTGGAAAACTTGTATGCACTGGAGCAAAAAGGGAATCCGATGTATATCGATCAGTACACAACCTACACACACTTCTTGAAGAAAAAGAGCTAATGATCTACGAAAGCTAACTCTGCAGGCCCCTTTTGGCTTCAGACTAGGCTCATTTGTTTTTTAATGCGACTAAGGGTCTGTTCATCAAGCAGCTTTGCGTCATACAAGATATTTGAGATTGTTAGAACATCAGTCAACTCATATAACTTGACACTCTGCGAGGCTAGTAGCTCTCTTGCTCCTTCAAATCTATTTAATATGACAAATGCAGCGGTAACGGTCGTTTTTGCTTCTTTTAGAGCTTTTATAGCATTTAGTAAAGATTGGCCGGTAGTACCTACATCATCAATAAGCAGTATTCTCGACCCGGCAGAGACCTCACCTTCTATAGTGCTGCTTGTGCCATAATCTTTTGGCTTCTGTCTGATGTAAATCAGAGGTTTTACTGTTTCAATGGCCAAGGCAGAGGCTATTACAAGTCCAGATGTTGGTATTGATGCAATACAATCAAAACTATCTAAACCAATTTTTTTTGATATTAAATCTTGAAGAGCCTTTATCATCTTTCTAAATTGATGGGGAAAACTTGGAATTAACCTGAGATCAATGTAATAAGCACTGTCTTTACCGCTTGAAAGTTTGAAATTGCCAAACTTTATCGCGCCACTCTCTTGTAAGAATATTGCAAAGTCTTTGACAAAATCCACAGCAAAATTTACTATACTAGATTTATTTTAACTGTCCCATCGGGTATTATATGCCGGAAATTTGGCTCAGTTATGGCCCTACGGACGTTGTACTTGACATAAAGGCAGAGAATCTTGAGACACAGGTAGAACCACGAGGAACAAATTTGACCGATTCTGAGATTACATCCAAGCTTGCAGATGTCGACGTGACAAAACCTGCTGAATTAGTTATTATGGAATATACCAAGGCCGTTCATAAAGTGATCTCGGTCTTTCTTGAGATATGTGCCCAGAAATCGATTTCAAAACCTAAGATTCTTGTTGACAAACCTAACTTATCTTTAACAAAAGGCTTCTTTTCTGATCCATCTGTGACAATATCTCAATTCGATAACTCGCAGCTTTCTAATGCTAACCTCATTTTTGTTGGCGAAACGGAATTTGATGGTTTGTTTGGATATAATACCATGTCTACCAGACTACTACGAAGGTTTGGCAAAGAGAACATGCTGGAGGCATACGAGAAGAGAAATGGAAATCTGCCACTTCCAGGTGAAGAACTGAAAACAATGCAGGTTGCAAAAAGATTCACCGAGGACTTTGAAATATCTGCAATAGAGATTGTAGCAAATCAGACAGGAATTATCGATATTTCGACAGGTCATCCGTCGTCTACCGTTTCTGTTTCCAAATCATTATCATCTACTGCAGTAAATGAAATTGGTAAACATAGAACAGTCGTAATCAGCACAGGAAAGCAAGCAAGTAATGAAACATTGAGCCGATCACTTTCAGCTATTTGGAATTGCTCTAATGCGGTGAAAGAAGAAGGTCTAGCAATTCTCTTGGCAGAATGCAAAAGTGGCTTGGGTTCAGATGCCATACAGCAATACGTTGAAGGGAGGATGAGTCTGGACAGATTAAAAGGCCCTGCAAGGTATGTCGATGGGATGGAGGATCTCTTGTTTTTGACAGAGATTGGAAAGAAATTCAAAATAGGAATTGTGTCTATCTTACCACATTTTTATACAAGAGATAAGCTTTCAATGATACCATTTGGAGGAACAAAGGAAGCAATGTACTATGTTCTCAAGAAGTATGGAGAAAGACAAAAGATTGCTATAGTGTCAGATGGTTCACGGGTATTACTTAGGTAATACAGAAAACGGTAGAGGAGCGCAAAGAAAGGCAAGTATCATTACTAGTATGAATATCCATCTTCTTCTTTTTGATAGTGACGAAATATCGTCTAGCGGTTTAACATCAGAGCTTCTCATACTAAAAATCAACACAAAAAGGGCCATTATAAAATAACCAATTGAAGCAAGTACCCCTATACTGACGAAAGTCAAAATCCTATGCCATTTCGATCCAAATGTTGCTCTGGCAATATGACCGCCATCAAGTTGCCATGCGGGAAGAAGATTAAGGAAGGTAATAAGAAAGCCAAACCATGCCGCAAGTAAAACTGGTGACATTATGAGCTCTTGACCAGGAAGCTGTTTTCCCACCAAAGCGATTGTACCATCCATTAGAATGCTTGAATGTATCTCCATGAGTCCTGATTTTGCTGAAAGTTCTTGGGCCATCGAACTTGGTATCAGTGGTGATAGATATGCACCATAAGTTGAAACAATAACTGCTATAACAAGACCTGCTATAGGACCTGAAATTCCTATATCAAAAAGTACGTTTCTGTTTACGATCAGCCCTCGTGACATAATCAGAGCTCCAAAAGTGGGTACGAAACCAATTACAGGAATTCCAGGAATAAAGTAGGGCCAGCTTATTCTTAGCCGATGCTTCTTTGACGCAATGATGTGACCTAGTTCGTGGATGCCAAGTATCCCCATCAATGATACTGTATACAAAACAGCTACGGTAAGAGGGTCTCCGATTTTTGCAATTGAGTTTGTAGCTATAGCTCTGTAGTAACCATCTATCATTACGGTTGTTATGGTTGCAGCAAATAGAGCACGAGGAATCCAAATCTTCTTTGTTGTAGGAGGTTCAAATCTTGATATTATAATGAACGTTCTTCCGTAATTCCTTTCAAGCCGGGCAATTAGATTTTTTGGTTCTATCTTATGTACAAGATCATTGAATTTCTGAGTAAGATCAAGCCCTTCTATCTCAATTTCCAATACACTCGTACTCTGATTGACTCCTTTTATTGTAAAAAAGGAAGAAACTATCGAGACGATTTCGTCTATTGTAGGTACACTCAATCGTCCTTTCTAGAAGCCCTTCAAATTAATTCCTTTATTTGCTTAAAGTTATATAATTACTAATTCAAGTATTTTCAGAATGCAGGTAGCTCTAAGGGAAATTGGGAACTGTGTTATCCGTAGGTCTGATTCGTCCGACATAATACCAGTAATGGAAATAAATCTCAAAACCTTACCTGAACATTATTCCGATTATTTTTATGAAAGTTTACTTGCCGAGCTGCCGGAAGCGTTTCTTGTAGGTGAAATTGACAAAAAAATAGTTGGGTATATAATGTGTAAAATTGAATATGGCTTTTCAAACTTCAAGAAACTTGGATTTGTAAAGAAGGGGCATGTTGTATCTATAGCTGTTCTACCAGAACAAAGAAGCAAAGGAATTGGAAGAGCATTAGTTGAGGAATCTATTGCTGGTGTAAAACTGAAAAAGGCCGATGAATTGTACTTAGAAGTCCGATGTAGTAACAACGAAGCCATAAGATTGTATGAAAAACTTGGATTTGTTATAAAGCAGAGACTCAAGGCCTACTACCGTGATGGTGAAGACGCATACCTTATGACAATTGAATTTTCCTACTAGATTAAAATAAATAAGTCTGGAAAAGACCTAGCGTTATGACAAGACAGCAAACTGCTGGAATTACGATCTTTGTTTTGTCAATCGTGGGTTTTTTTATCTATGCATATCTGCTAATGCTTTCAGATTGGAGTCCAATAGTGCTTCAGCTTTCAGTGTTAATGGCAGTGGGAGGTATTTTGGGAGTTATATCTTGGATTGGATATAACATGGCCACATCTAGACCCTCTCCGTCCTCCATTGTAACAGATGACAAAAAGTAATTATTTTGATATAGCTGCATCTACTACTGCTTGATAAAATCTTGGGCCTACAGGTCTTACTATTTTTGATCCTAAGACAACCGATTTGACATTTGTAGTAGCTAAGAAATGCGTTGAAGCCAAAGTAGGAACATCATTTTTCTTGTCAGAGTGTATGTGACAGTAATAATGGATTATTCCCTCATCTTTACAGGCCCTTATCGCAGAATCTACGAATTCATCAGATCTCTCAGGTAATAACATCAAAACTCTATCTCCTTTACCGGACAATCTCTTTTCTATCGACTCTGCAGCGTCCCCTTCTATGGATTCGACCCTTCCTTTTAGCTTGTTTAAAAGAATGTTCTTTGAGCACAGTTCTACTGCAACTGGATTAATATCTATGTTGTAAACATGGCAATTCTTCTTTTTTGCAGCTACTATGGAAAACATGCCAATTCCTCCAAACATGTTGATTACGGTTTCACCATCGCTAATTAAATCGGCAATTCTCTGGCGTTCCGTTGAAAGTCTGGGAGAAAAGAAGATTTTTTCAACATCTACCTTAAATCTGCAACCATGCTCTTTGTACTCTGTTTGGGTACTGTCTTCTCCAGCAAGCAATTCTAGTTGCCGTATCCTGTACTCTCCTTCTACTGGAGATGATTGATAGAAAACCGATTTTGCCGTTTTCACCTTTTCCAGGAGAACTTTGCCTATCATTTTTTTCTTGAGCAGGAGGGATTCTGGAATTCTCAATATTATTATTTCTCCTATCTGGTCAAACGCTCCGTACAACTCTCCCATTTCTATCTCTGTCAGTACTCCTGACATTGCTTGCTTTAGCATCCTTGTCAATTTCTATAGTAAAAGTGTCCGGATTGTTTTTGTTGCCTATCTAGTCTGCTATCTGATTTATTTACACGTGGGCGCATGCTTGTTTCATCTCGTCTATACGTAATGTCAAGAGATCTTAGGAATTGATTCATGCCATCAACCTTGGACTTGGGTGTTGTAGCATGTCCTTCTCTCCCCGGAATTCCTTCAAAAATTACCACTGAATCTGAAATCAGATCCATCAATTGGATGTCATGATCAATTATTATGGCTGATTTTCCATACGAACGAACAAATCTCTGAAGCAACTTTGCTATCGATATCCTGTCCTCCACATCCAAAAATGCAGAAGGTTCATCAAGTGCATAAAGATCTACCTTCTGTAACAAACATGTAGCTATTGCTACTTTCTGAAGTTCTCCTCCTGAAAGATTCTTGACAGATTTATTGTAAAGCTTCTTTATTTTCATGGGATGAATAATCTGTTCCTCTTCGCTAGTATCTTCTATTCCACCGTCGTTAGCCTTTTCTAGAAGAGCAATTACCTCAACATCATAATCATTTGAAAGATACTGTGGCTTGTAGGCAATCCTGACTTTACTTTCAATGGTTCCAGAATCCGGTCTTTCTACGCCGGCAATAATTTTCATCATGGTTGTTTTACCTAATGCATTTGCACCAACTATGCCAAGTACTTCACTTTTTCGTACCTTGCCAGCTTCTATTGAAACAGAAAAAGTGGGATACTTCTTTTCTAGATCTGGATATTCGATGATATTTTCAGTTGTAACAAATTCATCAGTAGACGTTGATGCATCAAATCTAAATGCGGTGTCTCTGAATCTTACATTCTCGTTTGGTAGATAACCATCTAAAAACACATTGATTCCAACTTTTGTTGAAAGAATATTTGCAACGATTCCATATGCTGCTGGTTCTCCGTAGATTATCTCAATAAAGTCACTGAGATAATCTAGCAAGGTCAGGTCATGTTCCACCACCATGACGCTTTTTCCAAGCTTTGCAAGACCTTGAATAACTTTCGCCACTCCTATTCTTTGAAATACGTCATTATATGAGGATGGTTCATCAAAAAAATAAAAATCTGCTTCTCTAGAAGCCGATACAGCAACTGCAATTCTCTGCAATTCTCCACCACTTAAATCAGTAAGTTTAGTTTCAAGTGAATTCTGTAATCCCAACTCCTGCACCAGTTCATGTACTTTATTTCGTTCGTCATATTTTTCTAATAACTCCTTTGCAGTACCGTCAAATAGTTTTGCCAGGTTATAGACCTGCTGGGGTTTTATGGAAGCTTTTAATTCTTTATTTGCAATTTTCTCAAAATGAGATTTTAATTCAGTACCATGATAGTATTTCAAAATTTCATCCCATTCTGGCGGTGCTGAATAATTGCCCAAATTTGGTTTTAGATTTCCAGATAGAATACTTACTACCGTACTCTTTCCTATTCCATTTCTACCAAGCAATCCCATCACTTGTCCGTTCTTTACAGTTGGAATTCGGTATATTCTAAATGAATTCATTCCATACTGATGAATCTTGTCAGACTTTAGCTCTTCAGCAAGATTAACGATTGTTATGGCATCAAATGGACAAACCTTCACACAAATTCCACACCCATTACAAATATTTTCATCGATTTGCGCTTTGGCGATCTCATCATTCAGTATTATGCAGTCTGCTCCTGATTTATTCACTGGACAGTACTTGATACATTCTAGACCGCACTTCTTTGGTTGACAATTTTCTTTATCTAGGACTGCAACCCGATGAGTCATGTCTAAACACTTCGTTCTTAATTTATATCTCTATCAAGTAAGATTAATACAGTACATTATAACTAAAAATGATAAGCCGGCCACAGCGTTGGGGTCCGACCCGGTCCCATACCGAACCCGGAAGTCAAACCCAGTGTCGCTACTGTGTTACTAAGGTGCGAGAGCCCTTGGGAAGCAGTAGTGCTGGCGCCTTCTATTCTAAAGCTACAGAATTTGGAGAGGCTCGCCACACCGTTTGAGTAGGAATGTTTTTATCAATACCTCGTTTTTGGGCATCATCAGGAAAGCTATCAATATAATCAGAAACTAGATCTCTTATCGTTCTGTCAATTTCTTTGACAGATGTTACATCAGTAAATAGATAGGGTATCTCGCTACATCCAACAACATACCCATTTGCATTAGGTGTTATGGTAAAGGTCAATCTGTGTAACCTTTGATTCTTTACCATACCTAAGTATATGACTGCAAAGCCTAAAAAGATCGTGATCAATGAGTAGATCGATGAATAGCTGTGCAATTTGTGGAGAAAAATTCAGTGACGACATACGATTTCTAAATCATATCATGGAAAGACACGGCTTCAGGAATCAAAATAACTCCACCCCGGACAGAAACAGCCGAGGGTACTGAACCAAATTTCATATGATCAGATTTACAAGTTTAGAATTATTTTCTCGCTATTTGAAAGGAGACTCTTTGTCCTAGCAAAAACTGCCTTGGGAGTCTTACAATCGCTGTTGCATGCAATCTGTATGTAATGCGGGATATGTCTTTTGGATTTATTACTAAGAATTGCAAGTATAAGAGGCAAAATTGCAGATCTTGCCCCATAAGCAACCTTTCTAGTTATGAACCAGAACATCCTCGTAGGATCATATCCATTCGGAAAGATCTCTGACTTGATTTTCATACCATATTCTGAATAATGTCCTACGATCAGAATTTTCTTCCCAGCCAAAACACTCACCACTTTTGCAAATTTGGCACAAAGGTAACACATATCGTCATAAACCATTATGGGCAGTAGATTTCCAACATTCATATTTTTTGTTAGTTCATTTCACATTAAAATTTTGTGAAATAACTTTTTATTTGCTCCAAATGCGCTAAGAATCATGAATTTGGATTCTAATGATAACTTTGAATTTCAAATTTTGGAATGGATATGGGCCTAAATTACTATCATATTCTCAAAAAAGTACGAGAAGCGAGAAAACTTGTCATAAGAGGAATAACCGCAGCAGGATCTGGACATCCAGGAGGTTCGTTCTCTATGGCCGAAATAATGGGATGTATTTACCATAAATACCTAAGACATGATCCAAAAAACCCTCTCTGGCCAGATAGAGATAGGTTAGTCTTATCAAAAGGTCATGCTTCTCCAGGACTTTTCTCTAATCTCGCAGTGGCAGGCTATTTCGATAAATCTGAAATTGAGACTCTACGAAAATTCGAAAGTAGATTGCAAGGTCATCCTGACTACAAGTGTCCCGGTGTGGAATTTTGTGGTGGTTCACTTGGATTGGGGCTTTCATTTTCTACTGGTATGGCTCTTGCAGCAAGAATCGACGGTAAGAAAACTCACATTTACACCATAATAGGTGATGGTGAGTCTGATGAAGGACAAGTATGGGAAGGGGCCATGGCTGCATCAAAGTTCAAGTTGGATAATCTTACCGTCTTCGTAGACCGAAACTTCATTCAACAAGATGACTACACCGAGAGGGTAATGCCGTTAGATGAAGAATTGATTGGAGATGATATATCAGAGATGTGGAAGAATGCCGCAAGATGGAAAGTAGGTGACAAGTGGAGATCATTTGGATGGAATGTATTAGAAATTGATGGACATCGTATAGAGCAGATTGTAAAGGTAGTAAGTTCTGCATTGCAGACTAGAGGAACTCCTTCGATCATAGTTGCGAGGACGATAAAGGGTAAATCTGTTGAACATATGGAAGATAATCCAAAATGGCACGGTGTTGCTCCTAGTCCTCAGATCTCTCCAATCATAGAACTTGAGCTTGATTGTCAATTTCTTATAGCTCCATCTCTAATCGCTGGAGATATGACAAACTTGGAGAATGAGGTAAAGAGGTCAACCCATGGCAGAGCCGACCTCATTCATCTTGATGTCATGGATGGTGTGTTTGTGCCAAACAAAACATTTGATCATGAGAAGATAAGACAACTTAGATCCATAACGCAGATTCCTTTTGATGCGCACCTCATGATAAGTGAACCAGTCAAGAAAGTAAAGAACTATGTCGATGCTGGTTGTGATATAATAACTGTTCACGCAGAAGTATGTGATGAATCAAGCTTTGGAGAGATTCATGATGTACTTAGGTCAAATGATGTGAGTGTAGGGATGGCCATAAATCCAGAAACCCAGTTACCTTCTTGGGCGGAGAAATTTATTCCAGATTTGGATCAATTAATAGTGATGTCCGTACTTCCAGGAAAATCAGGCCAAAAGTACATAGAGTCTACACACGAAAAAACACAAAAAATTGCCAAATTCCTTGCTGAGAAAAAATTTGACGGTTTCATAGAGGCAGATGGAGGAGTAGATCTGACAAATGTAGAACCATGCTTTTTAGATGGAGCAAGAGTGTTCGTTGGTGGAAGCGCCATAATAGGACAAAAAGATGTTAGGGCAACAATTGTAGAGTTTAGGAAAAAATTGATGCACGCAAGAAGAAAGCTATTGATTCACAGAGCATATAGTCTTGGAGGAGCAGAGCTTGTAAACAGGTGGATAGACCTTCACGAGGTAGGAAAGAAAAAGATGGAACTTTTACAAATTGCAAAAGAGGCAGGTTTTGTATGACTGAAATGACAGACATGCGAACAGTTTATGGAGAAACCCTCATCAAGATAGGAGAAGAAAACCCAAATGTCGTTGTAGTGGGCGCCGATACAACAGATTCTCTAAAAACAAGACCCTTTGGAAAAAAATTTCCTAATAGATTCTTTAATGTTGGAATTGCAGAGGCTAACATGGTTACTATTGCAGCAGGTCTTGCTAATGAAGGAAAAATTCCATTTGCGAGTACCTATGCAGTGTTCTTGCCAGGTAGGTGTGTTGATCAAATCCGCAATACTATAGCATATCCTTCAAGAAACGGTCTGAATGGGTTGAATGTAAAAATGGTAGTCTCTCATGGTGGCCTAACCGTAGGCGCAGATGGAGGTTCTCATCAACAGATCGAAGACATCGCTATAATGAGAGTAATCCCAAATGTTAAAGTGTTAATCCCAGCTGATGCCGTAGCAGTAGAGAATCTTATCAGATTAATATCTCAAGTATATGGACCATTTTACATGAGAATGGCACGATCTAAGACTCCTGTCATACATTCAAAAGAACAAGAGTTTGAAATTGGCAGAGGAATAGTGCTTCGAGACGGTTCTGATTGCACTATTACCGCTTGTGGAATTACCGTAAAGATGGCGTTAGATGCTGCAGATTCTCTCAAACAAGAAGGAATTTCCTGCAGGGTAATAGACATGTTTTCAATCAAGCCGATAGATGAGACCCTTATAGAGAAGGCTGCACGTGAGACTGGAGGAATTGTTACATGCGAAGAACACAACATCTTGGCAGGCTTTGGGTCAGCGGTCTGTGAAGTTGTTTCTGAGACATATCCTGTACCGATGAGACGAATAGGAGTAAGAGACCAATTTGGTGAATCAGCAAGAGACAGTGAAATCTCACTGCTACTACAAAAACATGGTATAACATCAGTTCATATATCTAATGCTGTTAATGATATTAGGAGTAAAACCAGATGAAGATATTTCTGGACACAGCGAATCTTGCTGCAATAAAGATGTATAATGATATGGGTCTTGTAGATGGTATTACTACTAATCCATCACTTCTAGCAAAAGAGGGTGGAGATCCTCAGAAAACCATGGAAGAGATTGTTCGAGTTGTTAAGGGCGATGTTAGTCTAGAAGTCTTGAGCACAGAAATGCCTGGGATGCTGGAAGAAGGTAGAAGACTTCGCAAGTACGGAAATAATGTTGTCGTAAAGTGCCCGTTAACACCAGAAGGGCTCAAGGCATGTAAAATGTTAACCTCGGAAGGAATTCCGGTAAATGTAACTTTATGCTTTTCTGTAAATCAAGCTATTCTAGCCGCAAAAGCGGGGGCAAAGTATGTAAGCCCATTCATCGGAAGATTAGACGATAACGGGCAAGATGGAATCAACCTTATCAGAGAAATCCACCAAGTATTTCAAAATTACAAATTCAGTACACAGCTTCTTGTGGCAAGTGTGCGACACCCAATACATGTGGTGGAGGCAGCAAAAATTGGGGCAGAAGTAGTAACCTTGCCGCCAGACGTTTTAGGCAAGATGCTGAAACATCCCCTGACAGATGTTGGTCTAAAGAACTTTTTAGCCGACTGGGAAAAGCTAAAGAAAGAAAATCCAAGTATTAGAATTTAGAGTTTTCTTACTGACCGCAGATACTAATGTTTTCCAACCCATTGGTATCTGTACTCTTCGTCAAACAACTCGGACATTATATCGTTCTCAGTTATTTGACTGTGTAGCCTAGTCTCAAAAAACCCTAGACTTCCCTTGTATGGTATTGGAACTTTAAGTTCTTGTGGATTCCTAAGCAAAAAGCCATACCTGTGATGGAAAAATCCCTCACTAGCAAGATGACTTTTATAGTCTGATTTGAGTTCGCCAAGAGAATGGTACATCTTCACATCATAAAGTTCCACTTTTCCTATGATGACACCCGTTCTCAGTTTTGTTTTATCCATGCTCAATCTTCTGCTTGCCTCAATCTTTACTTTTAGTGGCGCATGAACTAGAAATTCACCTCGGAATTTTGTATTCCATGTTCTTAGCTCAATCGTTTTTTTGCCATTTATTACGAGATCAGCATACGGCTGAGAAACTGATAGGCATTTCATTTCCTAGTTGGTCCTTAAAACATTCAGTACACGTTTTGGGATCTCATTTAATCTGCTTACTGCCAAACTACGTTCGTAGCCTAGTCGTCTCAGATTGTTTGCAATTATCGTTGCGTCCGCTATGTCGGGGCCTACTCCTATTGAAACCATTCTTGTACCTAATAGTTTGAAATCTCTCATCATAGTTCGAACAGCATCGGGATCTGACGGTTCTCCATCTGTTAATGTAAGAAAGATATCCGGTTTTTTTGATCTCAGAGTTGGCAGTAACAAAGCATACACTTCAGCTAAAGGTGTACTTCCGTTTGCTTTTATTTGAGCTAGCCGCTTTGCCGCAGTGTTATTCCATTTAAGATTTTCAGGTTTTATCAACCAACAAACAACCTGCTTTTGTTCAGTGTTAAAGGCGTAAACTGAAAATTTTACTTTCAAGTACTCGAGAACTTCACAAAGAGCTAACGTAGCTTTCTTGTATTGTATCTCTTGTCCAGCGATACTTGATGAATGATCAAGAAGTATGACAATTTTAGTTTTAATTGCTATTTTCTTGTCTGTAATGAACGGATTATGTCCTTCCAAGAAAGTTTCTTCATCAAACTCATCGCCAGCAATCACATGTTGTTCTTTCCAACCAGATTTCCATTCTTTGAATCTTGCTTTGAGATTATTTATTAAATCTGCATCGTAGATCTTTGTCTCATCTACATTTGTTAACTTGGGTATACTTACTCCAATTATCTCTGATCTTAATCCTTTGTTTTCGCTTTTCTTAGCTTCCTCAAGAAAAACCTTAAACTCTTCGAATACTGGTTTGCCTTCAAGGGCCCTCTTCGGATCCAATTCACCAAAATCGCTTTCTCGGTGTTTTGCTATCTTACTCAGTGTCTTGACAAAATCTTCTTCTGACATGGCAATTCCAGAAGTAATTTTTGGCATCGATATCGGAATGGTAAGAAGAGGATCAATTTCTAAGATCTTGATTATGTCAGATACTTTCTTCTCTAGCCAATCTGTTCCATATTTTTTCTCTATAGCATCGTTTACAGATTCAGTGGCCACTTTGCTTGCTCTTTGAATTTTCTCAAATGAACTTGGTGAAAGCTCTCCCTTTATATCGCCAAGGAGAAAGTGCTGGGCAAATCCTTCAACAATCCTGGCATTTCCATACAGTGTGTTTAGCAATGGTCTGTAGAGCCAAGCGCATCCGTAAGTGAAGATTAACTCTTCATCCATACCTTGCCAGTAAGAGCGGCCAATAATCTCTATTCTGCGCGTTTCTAATAGGTTGAGAATGAAACCAAAGGCATGATCATTGCTCAAAATTTTACTTGAATGTCTTATTCGCATCGCTTCATACCAGAGAGCAGTTCTAAACTGCCGATATTTTTGAAAGTCAGTTCCTTGATATCGTTCTAATGGGAACATCAGAACTCTATTTTCTCGCAGATTAGATTGAATTTCTTTCTGGTCTGTGATGCTTACTGTAACTTTTTCTTTTCCAGACCATCTTCTAACAATAAACGTAGCGATTTCAAGTAGTGTATCGTTTCTAAGACGTAATGATTGCATCAATTACCAAACATCGAAGTTATGATATCGTTTACTTTTTGGTATTCAACGCTTCCCCATTGAGCGTATATGTTAGCAAAAACAACATCCGCTGCTTGCCTCGGTTTCATACCAGAGTCAAGTACCTTGCCAAATGCTATGGTCTCACGTAGACTGGGGGAATAATACAATTCCTCAACTGCAGCTGCTTGTCTCAAAATATTTGCTAACTTTATCCCCCGCAGTATTTCCTTTTCATGTGAAACAGAAACATAATTCTTTACTATCTTAAGTTCGATTTCTTCTGGAGGGTAATCCAGTTTAATTCTCACTGGAAATCTGCTTAGTAATTGTGGGGGTAATTCTTTTGTGCCAACATGTGATAATGGATTGATTGTTGCAATAACAAACCATTCCTTTGTAGCCTCAATTAATTCTCCTCCAGCTTCCTTTAGAACAATTTGTCTTCTGTCGTCTAATGCCTCATCTAGCCTAAGTAAAACATCAGCCTCTGCAGCATTTACCTCGTCAAGGTAAAGCATACTGCCATCTTTCATTGATCGTACTAGAATACCATGTTCAAATCCTATTGCACCAGCATACAATGTCTTGGATCCAATGAGGTGACTTTCTCGTGTTCTTAAACTGAAGTTAATTGACTCAAGTTTAGCTTGCTTTCTTGTTGCAAACTCCCTCACTAGAGTAGTCTTACCAGTACCTTTTGGCCCTATTATCAGGACGAACAAATTGGATTCATAGGCTTTGTCCAAAACTTCAAAGGAATTATTCCAATCTATGTATAACGATTCTGTAAGCATAATAGGTGTGGTTTCTTCCTTAATTTAAAAATGTCTTATCTCTGGAATAAGGTCGCCAACTTAATCTTAAAGAGAGGAGTAATGTAACCAATGGAAAATAAAATTCGATATTCATATGGATTAGTAATTTGTCTGATTGCAACGTCTGGGATTTTGACTCATATTAGTGGAGAGCAATTCCAAATTCCATCTTGGATTAAAAAAATTGCAAAATGGTGGCACGAAGGAGCAATAGATGATTCAGAATTCATGAAGGGAATCCAATATCTTATAGAAAACAAAATTATGGTCATACATGCTTCTAACGCAAAAATAGTAAAAGAAAACAAGATACCATCCTGGGTAAAAAATAATGCTGGTTGGTGGGCAAATGGAACTATTTCAGATAATGATTTTGTATCTTCTATTCAATATCTTATCAATTCTGGAATAGTGGTATATTCTGACGTGAATTCAACAGAAAATAATCAGGAAAGTAAATGTGATAGATTCACCACTCCTGCAGAAAAAGAGACATGTCTTAAGCAAATTGAATATTATACTAAGATCAAAAGTGCCATGGAAGAATCTGCTAAGCATGTTATTGGGCCAGTTACCTTCTATTATGTAAACAGTGAATCACAAGCTACAGATAATGGAAAAATATTATTGACAATCCATTTCGTTGTTGAAAATAATGACAATCAAGAAGTAACAATGACATGCTTACGACAGGACTCCTGCAATTATGCGTTAAGTGATGGACAAAAAGAAATTCCTTATGCGACTAATACCCTTGTGTACGGGAGTCTCACCTTACCCCCAAAGACTCCTAGATTGGTAGATTGGACATTTTATAGCATCTTTGACACTTCGCAGTCTTATTCATTTTTGGTAAAAGAGCCTTGGGGAACTGGTTCTGTACCAATAAGAATTCATCAGTGAATGTTTTAAAAGTGAAAAGTCTAGTTTCCTAGTTTTGTGTATGACTCGTCTAGAATGTGATGAAGGGTTTTATGCCATGCCTCGTAACCACCAGGTGATCTTGGAAAATCATGATAATGCTCTGTTAAAATCTTGTTTTGCTGAGCAGTAAATCTTAATCCATCAGCTAATTTCTTGTTTAATGCTCCTCTTATCATTAATCCCAGCTTTCCGACTGTCCCAAAGTCAGGATGTTCTCCTTTACTAATTGCATCTACGTCTAATTTTGACAAAAAGTGTCTCATTCCATAGTTTATCTGCTCATTTGTTAGAGTTTGAAGTAATCTCCTAAAGATTTCAAGTCCTGCTGTTTTGTAGCCATAATCGTTAACGAAATCTATATTGTATTGCCACAGTCCACCCTCGCTAACATCTCCAGATTCTATTGCTTCGACAGCATTCTTTCCAATAATTGTTGCTGCAACAATGGCAGGACCAATGCCTCCAGCATCCAGAGGCTTTGGCATCCATGCAGAGTCTCCAACCAACATATACCCATTTGCAACTAGACAGTCATTTTGTCTTCTCACTGAAACTTGCCAATTGCCAGTCGAATTAACCGAATCATTAGGATCATCAGATAATCTTGGATTTTTCAGTGCCTTGTTTATCTTAACATAATCATTTATCAATTTGGTCACATCGTCACTCTTACCGAGTCTTTTATTCCTTTTTTGCAGTTCTCTTTGCTGTATCCCAAGTCCGATATTGACTTTGTTATGACCCTTAGGAAAAACCCAACCATAGCCACCTGGTGCTATATCTTGATCTAAATGTATGATGCAATAGTCAGAATCAAAATCAGTTTTGTTTTCTATACCCAGCTCAAATTTCATTATATGTCTTCCTGTAGATTCGAGGTCATCGCGATCAATCTTTTTCTCTATTTTGGAGCTTATGGAAAGTCCATTGCGTAGCATAGAGGTGACGCCTGTGGCGTCAATGACGATTTTTGCGGTTTTTTTGAATGGTTCATTGGTAAGTAGGTTTGTTCCCTCTACTCCAACAACTGTACCATTATCATATAGCAAATTCCTTAAAGCAACTGAATATTGCATGTTTACGCCCATCTTCTTTGCATCACGAAGCTGGCGTTGGGGAAGCTCTTGCCTGTTTAACATAAAACCATCCCCATCGAATGGAATTGATGTCTCTCTATCAGGTGAAAATGCCATTACTCCCTTAACGGGATGCTCGATCTCAGGTCTACCCCAAGATATTTTGATCCTCTCTGTCATGTAATCAACGGTATTTTTGCCAACAGCATCTCCACAAATCCATCCATTAATGGTCTTCTTACCAAGAGTTGGTTCTTGGTTTCTGTCTATTACTAGAATTGATAATTTTTGATTAGAATAATACGACGCTGACTGAGCAGCAATCATTCCAGCCAAGCCTCCGCCAGCTACTAGGATGTCGTAATCGGTTTTCACAGCCAAAAAACGGGATCTACTCTATTTAAAAGAACCGTATGAAAATGGATCTAAGGTATTTTTGGGTCGGTTCGTCGCGGCTTCTTCACAGCTAGTGCTCAGACTGGAGCGGCAAAATATTACCTCATTCCCTTTTGTTTTAGATGTACGAATACTATTAAACCATACTTCAAAGAATCTGGAAATAATTACTATTCAAACTTGAGCAGTTCAGTGTATGTTTTCGTCATCTCCTCCTTCTTATAAATTGGTGTCTTTATCCTAATCTTTACTGCATTATTTTGTTGTAAATTAATCACTCTTCTTACTAGATCGTTCTTGCTGACTCTCAGGAACAAAGATGAATCCTCGAAATACATGCTAATGTTATTTAATAGTTCAATCAACTGCGATTTTGAAACTCTCGGAACAAGATTCTTAACAAAGTCCTCTGCTCGCTTCTTTGTAATCTTAGTCTTGGTAAGTAAGATTGGATTTCCATAATGTCCTAGGATTCTTTCTTGAGAAAACTCGTCTTCTTTTATCTGGAATAACTCGAGTATTGGCTCAAAGATTTTTCTGTTGTCCTCGGTTGCATGAAATATAATCTCCACTGTTACTTCTAGCTGTTGTGTCATCTTATTTAGTATCTTAATTGGGGATTAAATTTATTTAGCCTGCAATAAGGTGATTTCCCCTTCCGCTGTCCTTATGAGTTTGGCCTTCTCGATACCAACGTGTCTGACATGAATTACTTTCTTAACCGCGGCCAAGATATCTGAATTTATCTTTCCAAATGCGGTGGCTTGAATAAACTGCTCTATTGTCATTTCAGGGATTGTCTTTGCCATGACATCTTTTGCAATCAATCTTAGTGCGTGTTTTCTTGATGTATTCAACTTCTTCTGAGTCAAGGCTATGATCTTTATTCTGAAGAGGTATCCGTCCTTAGTTTTAAAATCAGCTATGAAATTAATTAAGGAAGAACCACGTCTTACAAGACTTCTGAGAAACTCTTTTGCGTACTCATATCTTTTGAAAATCGAACTTGCGGTTTCACCATCTACCTTGTCTACTTGGAAGTATAGTTTGAATTGATGTTGAGAAGGATCGCCTTTCACAATGTCAAACAGGGTCACTTCTACTACTCTGCCTCTTGCGCTTTGGTCATCAGTAATTGGTACATATGCAATAGGTACATTGTTAAATGCAGATGGGGCAAGAATAGTAACCCACTTCTTCTCTCTCCATTTGTCTTTGACCCTTGATGTCTTTTGGCGAACCAACTATAATCGACCTTTGAAGCCAAAATATAAGTTGTACGACATTTTAGATTGTGCTGGCACCAATATACTTCTGCAACACCTTTGGAACAGCAATATGGCCATCCTTTGTTTGAAAGTTTTCCATTATTGCAACCATCGTTCTAGTCGTAGCTACTAGGGTGCTGTTCAAAGTATGCAGATACTGTGTTTGCTCGTCAGTTCTTTCTCTAAATCTTATCTTGAGTCTCCTAGCTTGAAAGTCAAGGCAGTTAGAACAAGAAACTATCTCCCGATAGCTGTTCTGTCCTGCCATCCACGCATCAAGATCATATGTTTTGGCAGAAACTTTTCCCAAATCCCCACTGGAAAGTAGCATTATTCTGTAAGGCAATTCAATTTTCTGGTAGAACTCTTCAACTATAGATAGTAATCTTTCATGTTCATTCCATGATTCTTCTGGCCGTGAGAAGACAAACTGTTCCACTTTGTCGAACTGATGAACTCTGAATATTCCCTTTTGGTCTCGGCCATGTGCGCCGGCTTCCTTCCTAAAACACGGACTGACTCCTGCATATCTGAGAGGAAGGTTTTTTCCATCTATTATCTCGTTTGAATGCATTGAGGCTACCGCGTGCTCAGACGTTCCAATAAGATAGAGATCCTCTCCCTCTACCTTGTAAATTACATCTTCGAAATCTTCAGCAATTATTGCACCTTCCATAGATCTCCTGTTTATCAAATACGGTGTCTGTACGAGCGTGTAATTTTTGTCCGATAAGAAATCAAGTGCATACTGTATCAAGGATTGATTCAGCTTGACGAGCATATTTTTGAGATAATAGAATCTGGCTCCTGCAACCTTGGCAGCTCTTTCTAAATCTACAAGATCAAGACCTTGTGTTAAATCTATGTGGTCTCTAATCTTGAAATTAAAAATTGGCGGCTTTCCCCATTTTTTTATTTCCTTATTTGCGTTGTCTCCCCTTCCGATCGGCACGGATTCATGAATTAAGTTGGGTAATGACAAGGAAAGTTTTGTATAGCTATCTTCGGTCTTGACCTGCGTTTCTTCCAATTTGCGAAGATCATCAGATGCTGATTGCATCTGTTCAATAAGCTTGGCCACATCTACGTTTCCTTTCTTTTTTCTTGCAATCTCTAACGCTATTTCATTTCGTTTCTTCCTGATTTCGTCCGTTCTTATGATGAGGTCTCTTCTTTCCTCATCTGCTTTTATTAATTGATCAAGAGGGAACTCAACTGCTCTAGCCTCCAGCATCTTTCTTATCTTATCAGAATTGTCTCGAAGGAGTTTGGGATCAAGCATTAGTTAGTCACTTTAAGTATAACTTGGGTTTGTTCAAGAACTTCATCAATAGTAGAAATCAATGTTCGTATATTTCCTTTGCCTTCGAAGGAAAAAACTAAAGCAGTTCCAACGTGTTCTATTCTGAAACAAAGATTTTCTGGGAAATCTACGTTGTCAGGTTCTAGAGCTTTTCTGATAGCCTCTGCTTTTTTCTCTGACAGATTATTTAGAAACACTTGAACTTTGCATTCTAGAGACATTTTCTTCCAAGTAATCCAGAAACTCATCTAATTTGTCTTTAGTAATTCTGGCTCCGGCTGCCGCGTCATGCCCGCCGCCAACACCAGAAACTCTTGCTGCACCTTCCCTCATCAGTAATCCTAGGTTTACTTCCGATTTGCATCCTGTAGATTTGCGAGATGAAAACTTGATCGTACCCTCTTGACCATTTGTTCTAAGTATGATTATCTTCCCTATGTTCTTCTGCGAGCCACCAAGCAACGAAGATACAGCACCAGTCATATTTTCTGGTACAATTCCTTCGCCGTTTACAAGAATGTATGAACCATTGTCAGTGATCCTCCATCTTTCGCTTGAAAGTGCATTCATGTAAGTTCTCAAGAAGGCTCTATACTCTACCAATATGTTCTCACCTTCCTGTAACATCCTCGTTCTATCACCCATACATACTGCAACTCCGACTCCAGCTTTACGAATTCTTCCACAAGAGTTTAGCATAGTTGAAAACTCTCTAGCATCTCGTAAGAAGCTTCTCTTGTCTTCGCCCGATAATGTGTAGGTATATCCAACAAGGTCGTCGACTATATCGCTTGCGTTCTTACTGGGTGTAAACTTCGATATAGTTTGAAGAAGAATCCTTTTTTCATCTTCTGTAAGTTCCGCTGGAACACGCCATCGACTTCCTTCCTTCAACTTTATTCCTGATGAATTTAGTAATGAGAGACAGGCATCGCGATTCCATGTAAGACCTTCTATGAAAGGCTGTGAAGTAAACGCAAGAGCATCAGGAAGAGGCCTTGTCTCTCTTCCAACAAGTAAGATATCCAAATCGATTTCTAGTTGATTATTCTTTTTTGCTGTGGCTGCAATTTCGAGATTAATTCCGGTAAATGATTTCTTCTCTCCGCGATCCTGTCTATCTCCCAGTGCAGCTACTACTGCGATCCATGCTAAATCAGTATTTTCTTTGTGGAGAGCTTTTGAAACGAGATATGCCATGCCACCGGCTGATACATCTAGACCACCATCAATGTCACATTTCCAAGCATTGATGACTCTTTCATCATCAAATTCTTCCTGTGGAATCTGGTGATGATCAACTACTATCCAATCATCGCCTAGAACATTATCAAGATCTCTTGAAAAACCACCCCCAAGATCGGTGATGATGTGAAACTGTCTTGAATCATTTTCGATCTTATCGATCAGATTCTTACTGAACTCGTTTACAGTACAAACCGTGCATTGGGCCCCTGATCTGATGAGGGACTTGGTCACTATACTTCCAGAAGTAATTCCATCACAGTCAAGATGAGTTATTACCGAAATGTTTCTTCCAGCTTTTATGCAATCGGAAACTTTGTCATGAAAATAGGATAACGCTAGATCAAGCTTGGTCATTACTCAAGTTGAGCTATGACTGCTTTATATTTCCAAGTTTTGGGAATGCGACCCATCTCCTTGTAGTATGAAGATAGCCTGTGAACCTTGGCTTCCAAAAGTTCGAGTGATCTGACATTTCTTCTGTCTGATTTGTTGACCCTCAAGTGCTTTTGTAAGCCAAGTGCCTTTGTAACCAGATTGTTAAGATCTTCAGGCATATCTGGCTTGACTCCCTTTTGCTCAAGGATTTCCGTTACAGACTTTTTGACAATCTGCATGGTCAAAGGAATTGCGTATTGATCGCGCAACTTGATCCCAATCTCACTTGGGTTAAGACCCTCCTTTGAATATTTTACTATAAGGTCCTCAATTTCGTCAGGAGTTTGCTTTATCCAAGTAGGGGCACTAGGAGTAACAGGTCTTACAGAGTGTGACTTTCCATGCCTATGCGAATGAACTCGGCCCACGAGCTGCTTGCTTTCTTAGGAAACATAAATGTTGCTTGGTACATCCAATCTTGAGACTTACATAAAAGTTAAATAATAACAGACTTGATTCTCAGGTAGGTCTAATATGAAAAAACCAATAATTATTGGAACGGCCTTGCTGGCTCTATTTGTGGCATCATCGTTCGCTCCGTTTGCCGCGGCTCAGAACCCAGGCTATGGTGGAGGAGGTCAATCTACGCTAGAAGAGGATTTGAAACTTGCAAAAGCACGACTTGAGGCAGTAGCAAAGAATCCACATGCAGGTTCTGGTACTCCATATCTTGATGCAAACGGTGTTATCGGTGCATCAATCATTGCAGGTGCAGTATTCGGTGGAATCTTTATAGCCTTTGTAGTAAGGGCAAAGCAAGCGGAAAAGGCAAAAAGAGCTCGTTAATTCTTCTCTTTTTCTTATTTTGTTCGGATCCAAGAGGGCTTTTTCTTTGAATACTCACAGAAATGTATATATCGCACCTAAATTGTTTTGAATAATGATGAGCGCGATATTCGCTATGCTGGTAGGTATGCTGTCAAACTTTGCAGGTCAAATAGGTCCAAACTATGACCCGCTCTTCTACGATGTGATGGTATACATATTTGCAACCATCATGTTCTCAGTATTCCTTCTCGGAGTCATTGCGTTCTGGCTCAGAGTGCACGGATTGGGCGGCGACAGCAGAGAAAGATGGGTCTCCGAACTTGAGAAGCACTTTGAAAGAGAGGGCATCGGTTTGATACCCGACAACGGAAAATACTGGTAAAACTCCATTTCCTTTTCCCTTATTTTTGAAATAATTTCTAACACTTAGTTTTGGGGAGGAGTAAAGGTTGGTGCACCCTGATTCTTTGAAACAAACTCTGCTTTGTAATGTGTCCCGTCTTCAATCATTGTATGTACAAAATCAGGTGACTCTATGCCGTTTGCGTATATCTTTGATTTAGTTTCATCCATGTCTCTGAGATTAAAACCCCAGACCCACAAGAACTGGCCAACCTCAAAGGGGTAATTTTTTGTAGATGATATGTGGATTGTTCCATCATCAGATAATGTGTATAATGATCTTTTACAATCCCTAGTGATTCCAACATTTGCAGGTATGTCTTTCTTTTTTCCATCCACCATGACTTCTAAGGTTGCGGATATCTGGTAGTGAAGATCATTTCGTCCATTTATACACTGGTAAAGTGGATCATCTTTCTTTATCTGGGTCTGAATGTATGTATTGGTCAAGGCGACCGAAATTCCTATTGCGGCTGTAATTGCCAGATACTTTAGGGTCTTTTTGCGTTTTGCAGGATCCCCCATTCCAGGCCAGAACATGACCTTGCTGTGCTTACTCGAGTTATATAGATTCACATACTTTATCCCCTGACAAAATATCTGAAAACAAAATACGTAAAAGAAATTTAGAGTGAAGACTCGCCGCGTTTCTTTGTTCCTATATCCACAGCATCGTCTACATTGTAGATGAATATCTTGCCTTCTCCAGCCAAACCTGTGCTTGCATTCGAAGTTATGGCATCGACTACCTTGTCTACCTTGTTATCCGGAACAACGACAATGATGCTTGTATTTACATTATACGCAGATTCAAATCGTCCCCCTCTTCCAGATGCAACCATTTCTCTTGGTCTCTTTCCTCTTCCTTTGACTGTGAAATAGGTGAAACCACCTATGTCCAATTGTTTTAAGGAGTTGAACACTGCATCCAACTTGTCTTCCGGAATTATAGCTTCTATTTTTTTCATTGTTACGATCCATTGCACCTATGAAATGCTTTTATTAAAATTATTCCTTAGAATAATATCAAAGCAAGAATAATATCATAAAAAAGAAATTTTAGGATAAAATACCTTTTATAGATCAAAAACCCCCTTTCAAAAGAATGGCAGAATCACAAACTAGGTACAAGAAGGCTAAAATCGTAGAGAAGGTCCAAGAGAAGTTAAAGGAAGGAATTGAAAATTACAGAGCGGCAGGAGACGCAGCAGCGAAATTTGATGTCTACGATGTGATAGAAGAGGTATTTGCGGCCATTAACCCGCCAGCGGCTGACGAAAGTAAGGTAACGGTAGATGAGGTCAGTGGTTGTCTACGAAGTTCCTATCTTGATCGAAAAGATCCATCGGAACGAACACATCAACAGATGATGTCAAAAATAATGCATAAGAGTGCATTAAGCATCATGGAAAGGCCAACAGAGGGAGAGCTCGATGCCGGTTCTAATGTAAAACTAGTTGGTAGAGCAGACAGGGTAGAAGACGATGTGGTAATGATGTTTAGAGCTGCCGATGAGCTGCCTGAGATGCCATATGCTGAGGACTTCATACAACTAAATTCGTACCTATTCATGTTTGACAAACCCGAAGGCGTGATAGTGTACTTTGACAAGGAAGGGAGAGAGTACGAAATTCAAGTTCCAAAAAGTGAAAAACTGCTTAACGAAACAAAGCGACGAGCTCGCATCTTGAATACACTACTAAGAAATAACATAGTGCCAGCCATTGAACCATCAGAAAGATGCATCAATTGTCCACACAATGAAAAATGCTACTATAATTCAGAGGACAAGCAAAAATGGGGATTCTGGGCTCGTGGCAAGTGGCGCGAACTCAAACCAAAGCCCTTCTTCCTATAACTAATTTTTTTAATTGAATTAATACTAGCCTAGGGAATACCTAGAACAGAACCAGATTCTTTGTCCCTTACTACAGTAGATCCTTCAGGAATCCAATCGTATGGAGAAACCAAGTATTTTTTGCCGCCTATAATTACTGTGATCAACTTGAATCTTGCAACCAGATTCTGTTCAGCAAAAGTCAGTAGACTCGTAAGAGGAATTAATCTGACTGCTTTTGGGCCTTCCATCATCTTAAAATTTTTCCTATACTTCCATACTGGATACGGAAGCAAATCATCAGAATCTTTTGGTTTAAAAAAATTTGGTTTGATAGCCATTGCCAAACAAAATGACAAAGCAAATATTCCTATAATGAAATATTTCTCCGCAAATTGATCTGGGCTAACTGCTACTGTACTTTTTATGCCGTATCCCAAACGGTTGGCTATAAAAGGAGTAGCAATTTGACTTGCAAAATCTCGAGTGTAGAAGAGAAACATTCCAGCATATGTCGTCAGTGCACCTGCTAAGCAGAGGAAGGTCTGCACTAGACCTCTCCAGAAAGCACTGAAGGTAAACAATACAAGAAGAGGTACTAGAAGAAAATCTACTTCTTCTCTTACTTTGGGATTAGTTTGAGCGGCAAAATTGAAAATAACTTGTAAGATTAGGATTGAAGAGAAGGTCAGGATGCTAACGATGAGCCAGAAGTAATTTTTTTGATTAAACCAATCTTGAATTTTATCTATGAATTCCCATCTACTTTCCGAGTACTCATTACTTACCATATTACTATTTGTACGACGTTAGAATTATGTAGTTCTATTAATTATTTCAGGAGATCAGAATTTTCGATACCTCTGAGGAAGACTCTAGTTTTGTATGGTTTCTCCTGATCCTTGTGATGATAAAATACTTTGATGCCATGTTCGAATGATATGATCTTCAAAATGTCCGTCGGCTGCACGGTATTATCAGCCTCCCTCAAATATTCAGTTAATTCTTTTTCAGACATCTTTAGAATTTCGGACAGACGCTTCATTCGGTGTCTTTCACTGTATAGAAAATCTTTTGCGTGTATATAACCCATATTATAGTTGTGTGTCAAATTCCAAGGATGAATTGTCAGGGATTTCTTTAGAAGTTTAATTGTTAAATATGACGCATGATTTGAAACGATTGGTTTGGTTGATACAAAGATAGACTGGTTTCATGACTTCTTAGGTGTAGGATATCATTTGTATAATGTTAGACCCAGCATTTTCTTGATCTTTGATGGAAGAAAAAAGCTCGCTAATACGTGGAATAAAATCATAAAATATTTCCCTGACGACGAGATTAAAATGAGATTCGTCGAGAGGGATCCTGTTTACGAATTTGTTCTTTACTGTCAATCACGTATATTATTGACTACTTCGGTTTTCTTAAAATCGCTCAAAATATCAGAACATTACAAAGGATTTAAGGAAAATTATGATGGTGCAGCTGTACTAAAGCTTGCACTGCATATTCCAAAAAAAGATTCATATCAACTTGAAATATTCAAGTACCAAAAAAGAATAACCGACATCCGGTTTATGACAGAATCAGAAGCAGCAGAAGATTTTATTGTCTCAAGATCAATGCGTAATCTCCGTAATCCATCTTGACAATAAATCGAAGAATAGACGAAAATAAATTGGATAAAAATCAGAAATATGATTTTATCAAAGACACCCACAAACTCCAATCTAAATTGTAATACATCAATGGCTGTCTCTGGGGATAATTCATTACGCTCTTAGTGATGCCAAAATCGTATTTCTTTTCTTTGTTATTATGATCTTTGAATGATATTCTCAAGAAATTCACCCTCCTGATTGTTACGCTTTGTACATCAACGACGGATTTTAATGGAACTATCAAGCTGCTTTGATTCTTTGAAACATCTTCGTCTAGGTCGGTTTCTGAATAGCGGATAAGCTTTGTTACTCTAGCTTTGTCATCGCCAAAATACTTCTCTCTTTCTTTAGATGTGATGTATAGGTACCTTGGTGCAAAAATTATGTTTTTGTTGGTTAATGCCAGAACACCTTCTTTACTTTTATGAAAAAAACCCATCCATCCAAGAGCAATACCCCAAATTTTGGGCAGTGAAGCAATAATGGACTCGTCATCATCTATATTAACTCTCATTATACGTAACCCAATCTGTAATTTACTAAATCAATCTATCTTACGCGAACAAATTAAAAAGGAGTGTAATTTATGGTGCGCTCTCAGTAGCTTCGTATCTGAAACCATAACTTCCTACTGGTTTCCCTTCCTTTATCCTCTTGTATCTATAACTCCTTTCGCCAAAGTATATGGCAATTGTGAGACCAAGAGCTACTGCAGTTGCAACAAAAATCTCTATGCCAGCTTCTGCCATACGGGAAGTACAAACTGCTAGTATAATAATTTTTTTTAAGAATTTTTGCAATTCTATGATATCTTGGCTCAGATACAATTACTACAAGATATGCTATTGAGTTTACATACTATCATAAAAAAGAATTTTTAGGATAAAATACCTTTTATAGACCAACATCATCTTTACGAAAAGATGTCGGAAACAATCTCAAGAATGCCATTACAGGTAATATCCAAGCACAAATGGCTAGTCGTTTTCGGCCTAGTAGGTCTAGTAGTTACAATATCTGGATTGACTGCAGTACAAGACGCTCAGGCACAGTTTGGTCCACTGGGTAATCTTGCTGATCCTGCAAAGACAAACGAAGTACACTGTGGCGAATCAATGACGCCACCAGGAACTGGAACATTTGGAGGAAGCAAGGCGCCATGTATTGATACAGGTGATACTGCCTTCATGTACGCCGCGGCCTCATTCGTGATGATAATGACCCCTGGAGGTGTAGGTTTCTTGTATGGTGGTCTCACGCGAAGAAAGCACGCATTGACTGTAATTTTACAGAACTTTATGGTTTACGCAATTGTTAGTATCCAGTGGGTTCTCTGGGGCTATGCAATAATGTTTGGTCCATCAGCCGATTCATTTGGTTTCATCGGAAACTTTGATTGGGCTGGACTAAACAATGTGGAGCACAATGCACCTGCTGATGTTTATGCTCCGACTATACCGCACTTGGCTTATGTTATGTTCCAGCTCATGTTCGCTGCAATTACTCCTGCACTAGCTATAGCAGGATATGCAGATAGAGTCAAGATGAGTGCCTTTTTGATACACGTTGTTCTATGGTCGACATTCATTTATGACGTAGTAGGACATGCAAATTGGTCACTTGGAAGTCAAGGTTCAGCTCCAGGTTGGTTGTTTAAGATTGGAACACAGGACTTTGCGGGAGGAACAGTTATCCATATCACGTCAGGTTTTGCTGGACTAGCAGCAGCAATGTTCCTTGGTAGAAGAATAGGTTACGGAAAAGCTCCGTTTGAACCGCATTCTATTCCACTGGTAATGTTAGGAGCAACCATACTCTGGTTCGGTTGGTTTGGTTTCAACCCAGGAAGTGCAGGATTTGCAGGATTTCTTGAAACTGAAGCATTCCAAAACACCAACCTAGCTACAGCAGTAGCGGCTATGTGGTGGATGTTTCTAAGCTGGGCCCATACTGGAAAGGCAAGCGCAATTGGTGCAGCCAACGGTGCAGTAGCTGGACTTGTAGCAATTACGCCTGCATCAGGATTCATTGGAGTCTGGGCATCAATCATAATGGGATTTGCTTGTTCAACAGTTTGCTTCTACTGTCTTCTAATCAAGAACAGAGCCAGAATAGATGATGCAATAGATACTTGGGCAGTCCACGGAATGGGTGGTGTAGTTGGAGCATTAATAACCGGAGCTTTCAGTGAAGTTAGAATTAACCCATACGCACATAACGGGCTCTTCTTTGGAAACCCAATGCAAGAAGTGATTAACGCATCAGGAGCCGGATTTGCCGCAGCATGGTCCTTCGGTATTACATACATCATATGGAGAATACAGGACGTGATTTGGCCTGGCGGTGTAAGAGTCACTCCTAAAGAAGAGGAGATAGGATTAGACTTGTCGCAAGTTGGCGAGCGAGCATACTCGCAGTTCGCAGAATAGTAAATACCAAATCCTCTTTTTCCATTTTTATATTTGGTTGTTAATGTCGAATGTTTTGTTTGAAAACTTGTTAATAGTGGAAATTGAGAAAGGGTAAAAAAGACGGGGAGTTAGACTGTAGCAATGGTAGATAGGTGGATAGTCTTTGTGGCAAGTGAATTTGTTAGTGCCGCTTTAGGTTTCTCGTGGGGACTAATCGCGCATAATTTTATGTTCTTATATGTAGGAGGTTTCTTTTTTTCGCTAGGCGTATTTTCCGTGACTAGATGGGGATTCGATAGATGGAAAAATAAAAAGAAAGTGAGAAGACGTAGGTAACAGTTCTGTCAAAGATCCATAAAACAAGATCTTATCATTCTTGAAATTTGTGTGATGTAGCCATTTCTTTATATGAATCACTATTTGCAGTATTGTGAGATATTAATTGTCAAAAGGAACTTCGGTACGTTGGAGCAAAAAGCGAAGATATGCCATAGCTGCAATTGTTGCATCAATAGGCATAGCAATCGCATTTTATAATTCGATACAAAGCTTCAACTATAAGAACTCAAAAGACTGGGACTTTGATTCTTATCAGAATAATACGGTGCCGCAATATTTCTCAGATTCACAGACTGATACTCAGCCAGGTTTGTGGATAGCAAAGTCTGAAGAGTCTGCACCATCTAGGCCAAACGTACTTGCAAAATTGCCAGGTAGTGATAGTCTAGATTATCATATCCAGCTTATGCCTGACTCCCCTCTAATTACTAGCGCTGAAATAAGTGTGAAGTTTAAAATAATCTCAGGAGAAAAGGCGCAGGCTGCAGGCATTGTACTCCGATTCATAGATAAAACTCACTACTTTGTTTTGATGGCAGACGCAAAAAGCAGCAGATTCTCCTTATGTAAAGTAAATCCCGATTTTGTAGTATGCAATTATGAAAGACCAGCACAAATTAGCGCTGGGCAATGGCATACCATAAAGGCGAATATTTCAGGAGAGGGAATAGGTGGATACATAGATGAAGAGATGCTAATTAAAGCAAACAACCAGTATTACCAGACTGGTCAAGTAGGGCTTTGGACAAAGAAAGACACCCAAGCGTATTTTGACGACTTTAAGATCAGTTACTGATATTCATCAAGATGCCAATATCGTATTAGGAAATTTTTTTTTCCAATCCGCTTAAGGTTTAAGTAAACTTGATTCGGTACGAAACTAACAGAAGTAAAAATAGAAATACTTTTTACTTGAATAGTAAAATTCCAAGAGAAGCAATTTAGGATGAAATATCATGGAACCAAAAGATAGTAAGCAAACATTTCTAAGAACTCAGCTTATACTTGCTATTATTCCAACTTTCGTTACTCAGATAATTGCATTCTATCGAATAAGAAAACTAACATACGGAATCATTTTGGAATTAATTATCTTTGGTGTCGACCTTGCAATACAAATGAGTATTTCCTGGCCATTTGGAATGTTCTTTGCGTTACCAATTACAATCGGTATTCCAGTGTATTATGTTAGAAAATGGACATTAGAATTTAATCAGATGCAGAAAGGCATATTCTGAAATTAATGAGTAACATTCAGTTACCTGATTTGAAGACTTAGAAAATGAAAAGAGAGGGGGTGATTTTCTAAATCACTTGCCAGGGTCTTGTAAGGAACGTAATTGCGTAACCAACTGCTATTACTATTGATTGGTAAGCTACGTTTGCATATGGAATTGGCTTTACGATTGGATCGCCCGTTACTACTATTGTTTGTCCTGGACCAAGACCTGGACCAATGCTTGCTACGTTAAGCTGCGTATGCATGTGATATACAGCTGGTTCTAGCGCTTTGATGGTAAGCGTGTACGGAATCACCGAGTTTGCTGGAATGTCAATAACGTTTCCAGGTGGATCTCTTGCTACAATCTCCCATCTGTTACCAGCGTTTGGAGAGTCACCGTATACGGTGTACCAACCTCTCAAGTCCCGGTTGACGAGACTTACGAACTTGCCAGATACTGACAGAGTCTCGCCTGTGTGGACAGATGTCTTTGACCAAGTCTCATCATCTATCCTGACAAAACGGCTCTGCAACTGGGCCTGTACACCGTGGGCTTCTGCCTGTTGGAACATTTGTGCTAATGATGGTCCAACTGCTCCAAGTGCTACTACCACACCTATTGCAGCTACAATAAACTTCTTATCGACCATATCGCTTAACTAATCCAACTGACAAACTACAACGATATATGTTTTGCCCCGCTCACATGCGATCTAAACCAATTTGAGAGAGATGATGTTTAGCTTGGATGTTAAACATCAGTTCCGGAATTTTGATACTTTGATTTATCAAAGATTTATGTCATTTGACATATGTTTTTCATAAGTTTACAATAGAAAACATGTGAAAATTATAAATATCATTGTAATTTGCGCAGCCAATACTTTAAATGTGTATGAAACAACCCAGACACCATGGCACAAATGCCAGCACTTATTCCAAAAGAAGTCGAAATCCAGAGACTTAAGAAGATCTGGATGATCGTCATCGCATTGGGATCGATAGCTGCATCAGTAGAGGTAGACAACTTTGTAGATGGTTCTCTACACCAGACATCAATCAGAGACAGTGCCTTCACACCAGCGCACTGGTGGTTATACAGCCACTTTATTGCTCTACCATTAGGTTGGGGCATGGTCGCAGTGTATGACAGAAAGGTACCAATCCTGAGAGGTCCTAACAACTCAATGAACACTGGATTGAAGATGACCATCCTTGGTTATCTAGCAACCATGTTTACAATCGGTGTCAACGAGATGTGGCACTTCTGGTATGTAGAGGAGATCTTCGCAGTTCCGAATCACTGGATGTTCAACATGGGTGTCGTCGTAGCATTCATGGGCGCACTTGCCTATGTAGTTCGTGTCTACGCACGACTAGTCGAACTAGGCGCAGAAACACCAGGTGAGAACCCATACGTTGCAGAAATGTACAAGATGGCCTTAGAAGGCAAGTTGTACAGCAGATCCATCCCATAAACTAGCGCGCGCAAGAGGCAGCGCATTTTTTATTATTTTTTAGATCAAATTAGCGAGATTAGTACTTGCTCTCAAGAAAGACTTAAAAGCATACACCTGGGTTATAACACCAAATGACCTTACCAAAAGGATTCGGTACAGGTGGCGGAGCTTCCAGTTCCGACGTCAGCAAGATGATCGGCAGACGTATAGAGAATCACGCCGGAATTATAACCGGTATATTCATCGGATGCTGGCTAGCAACGTGGGCTGGTGTTGCCGTTGCAACAGTCTATTATCCGTGGGCATATCCACCGCCAAGCGCACACTATGCACTGACCGTGCTTACAATCATAGAATCTATCGGATACCTATTTTGTATCAAGGTAGCAACTGAGGGTACTAACAAGGCTAGAACATACAATGGTCTCGTGGCTGGTGTGATAGCTGCTATTGCTGTCGCAACAATTGTGACAGACTCGGTATTCTTCGGATAGAGAGAAAATACCTATTTTCACCTTTTATTTTATCAATCCTGCAGCCCAGAAAGGCTTTGCCTGATCTCTGGCCTCATAAAATTTTATATACATGACTATTACCAGTAGTAGCTAATGGTCTGGCTAAGACGATGTACTCACTACTTATTCATAGTAGTGGTGGCAGTCAACTCGACCTTGTTGACAATCAACGCGGGAGACTACATATTCTATACTGACTGGATGTGGACGTCATATGTGATATTCACACTATCACAATCATTGATGTTAGCAGTTGGTGCAGCATATTACCTAACGTTCACTGGTGTTCCAGGAACAGCAACATACTATGCATTAATTATGACAGTGTATACATGGATTGCAAAAGGTGCGTGGTTCTCCTTGGGATATCCGTATAGCTTCATTGTTGTGCCAATGTGGATTCCATCTGCGATACTGATGGATCTAGTATATTGGGCAACAAAGAAAAACAAGCACTCCCTGATCCTAATGGGTGGTGTGTTATGTGGAATGTCCATGTCTATGTTCAACATGATCAATCTACTGACAATAGATGATCCTCTAGCGACTGCTTTCAAATACCCAAGAACTACATTGCCTCCATACATGACTCCGATAGAACCTCAAGTGGGAAAGTTCTATGACAGTCCAGTCGCACTTGGTGCGGGCGCTGGTGCAGTTTTGACCGTTACAATGACTGCATTGGGCTGCAAACTCACAACCTGGACATACCGATGGATGGCAGCTTGGAGTAAGTGGGACTAAAACCCCTTTTTCCTTTTACTTTATTTTAATGAGTTATGCCTCAAGCTATCTTCACCAGAATTTTGATTAAAAAAATCTATTCAACATGTGATCTTTTGTTGCCTTATTGTACAAAATAAGATTTCAAGATTAGTCTATATTGAAACAAGAATGCCAGATTCTTTCGGTTGCTCCAAAACCATTTGTCAAGTGGGCAGGAGGAAAAAGACAGATTCTACCGATTATTACAGGCCATATTCCTAACAGGTTTGAACAATACTTTGAACCCTTTTTGGGAGGGGGAGCGGTTTTTTTCAATCTGGTTTCTCAAGACAGGAAAGCAAAATGGATTGTCTCAGACTTGAATTATGATCTAGTGCTATCGTACATTACTATACGGGATAGAACAAAGGAACTCATTTCATCTTTAGAATCACATGCTCAAAGCTACTTCAAGAGTCCAAGCAAATACTATTACAAGGTACGAGAAAGCAATCCAAAAGGACAGATTGACAAAGTTTCACGACTAATCTTTCTTAACAAAACATGTTTCAATGGACTATACAGGGTAAACAGTAAAGGAAAGTTCAATGTACCGCTCGGTAGATACGTTAATCCAAACATCGTGAATAAAGAAAACCTTCTGGCTGTGGGTAGAATCTTACAATCAAAAGACATCTCGATTAAATGTCAAGACTTTGAAGATGCACTAAAGCACGCAGGGGAAGATGATTTTGTTTACTTGGATCCTCCCTACCAGCCCATAAGTACAACGGCGAACTTTACAAGTTATACAGATGAAAATTTTGACTATCAAGACCAAAAAAGGCTATATGCCGAATTCAAATCTCTTGATAGGAAGGGCGTTAAGGTCTTGTTATCAAACTCCAAATCTAGAGAGATCCTGAGCCTCTTTAAGGAGTTCACGAAGGGCATTGTTGAGATAAATGCAAATAGGTTCATTAATTCTGTATCACAAAAGAGAACTGGCCATACTGAGCTTTTGATTAAGAATTACTGATACCTCGTAGCAATGCACAATATCATATTTCAGTTAATACTAGATAAAGTAAAATCAAGGTTAATTTCAAACTTGTTGAGCTTGAATAATTCGGGGAAAGAAACAATTTTGCATTTAGCAAGGACCACAAGTGTTGAACTTTTGGAAGAAACAAAATCATTGCATGATATACTGCTGACTTGTAAGACTATCTGTAAGATGCTTCAGATATCTGACAAGAATCCTTGGATAGATCTTGAGTTAAATGGATATCTCATAAAATACAAGACAAGAGATGAACTCTATGATAATCTTCCTTACTATAGAAAAACCACCTGGAAATTTTATGATCTTTATGGTAATGTGATAACTTTGCCTCCAGATATAGGGGATCTCTTTGGCAAATCAACTATTTATCATCCTACGCATGAATTGGAGAGCAACAACCCGCTCATAATAGGAATTCAGTTCTTAGACAAATTCAACAAATTCATTTCAGAACATGGCACTGACTATGCTTCGAAAAGCGTACGAATACACGAAGCAAGAGTTGCAAAAGGCGCAATAACTCAGGTTCTACAGGGTATAAAGAGCAAGACTCAGGAATTTCTAGATACTATCATTTCCATACTAGAATCTGGTTGATCAGAAAATTCGGAGAAGAAATCGAAACTAAATGAGAATGAAAAGTTAATCTTCTAGGTTTTCCTTGTGCTTTTATGATAGGGGGTTGTTACGAAGTATATTGGCTCAGATTGGTTTTTACCTAGTCTTACGGCGGAAAAATACTTGAGGATGGAATTGAGTATGTTTGGAGGAGGTTAAAGGCTAGAGAAATGGACAGCTTTGGCAATGTTGGAGGCTTGTTGATTGGAATCCTTGGATTGGCGGTGGCAGCAGTTGGACTTGATCCTACTAATCACTATTCAAGTCAAATCTTCACACTGGGTGTTGTAGGAATGGCAGCTGGCGGTATAGTAGTTTTGGTAAGTAGCAGGAAGCCCAAGAAAACCATTCTAACACAGCAGTATGAAGCTAAATATCCAACGAGTGATTCTGGTCACGAACTTACAAAATACAAGAATCTTTACGAAGGTTCTCCTGTAATGCAAAGGACTGTCAACACTGACGGAATCATAATCGAATGTAACCAAGCATACGTAAAAAATTTTGGGCATACAAAAGACGACATTATTGGAAAGTCACTCTTTGATCACACTGCTGATCAAAGTATCGAAAATATGCGAAAAACATTTGAAACTTGGAAACAAACTGGTAAAGTCGATAATGTAGAAGTTTGGTTCAAAAGAAAGGATGGAAGTGTATTTCCAGGTTTGATTAGTGCTAACAACATATATGATGATAAAGGTCGCTTGATTGGAAGTAATACCGTAATAAGGGATATTTCTGAAATATATCAGGCACGTAGAGTGTTGGATGAACATGAGAGGCAAAAGATTCAGCTGGAAGAACTAAAGAAATTGGATGCAATAAAGGAGGCGTTTTACCTGATAGTTTCAAAGGAATTCCAAACTCCCATAGAACCCATAAAAAGATATTGTGACATCCTCAAGGAATCTTTTGCTGGAAAACTAAATGCCAAACAACGTGAAGCAATAGATGAGATTTACTATAATACTGCTAGATTAGAACAGCTAACACATGACATAGTTGACGTACAAAAGCTCAACAGCAATAGAATGGAATTCAAAAAAGAAGAATTCCAAGTCGATGAATTTATGCAGAGCATGATTGATACCTGTTCTGCCATGATGAGTGACAAGAACATTGAATTTGTTAACACAACTTCGATCAAATCAAGGATTACAAGTGACAAATCTAGATTGAAGCAGGTGTTTTATAATCTTGTACAAAATGCAATAGATTTTGTGCCTCAGCAGGGGGGTAAAATTGAGATTGGAGCTAGTGAAGAAGGAGATTCAGTTTTATTTTATGCTAGAGATAACGGAATAGGGATCTCTGAAAAGAGAAAAGAATCCATCTTTAAGAAATTTTATCAAGTTGACCTTTCATTCAAGAGAAAGTACGGAGGAACTGGATTTGGGCTAGTAATTTGTAAGGGAATTGTGGAAAACCTAGGTGGAAAAATTTGGTTTCAGAGCAAAGAAGGAGGAGGCACTACATTTCATTTTACCATTCCAAAATGATTTGAATCTCTTACAAAAACACTGTAAGCTTCGAACGGGATTCGATCCCGCGACCTTTACCTTACCAAGGTAACGCTCTACCAGGCTGAGCTATCGAAGCATGACAAGCTCGCTCTTATGAATCCTTATTAATCTTACTTGGTTTCAGAAAATTTTTTCATAAAACGTTTAATTTCTCGAACCTTATGCTAATAAAACGCAGGAGTCGCCGAGCCTGGCCAAAGAAGGTTTAATGGCCTTTGGACGCGCGGGACTTAAGATCATAAACATGGGTGATCCCGTCTCTTAGGGGTTCGTGGGTTCAAATCCCACCTCCTGCACTTTTTATCGCTGATGCTTTATTCCCCTAGCATTTAGAACTTCGTAAATCTCAGGAAGCGAAAACACAAATCCTATATGAACACAATCTTTTTCTTCACAAAGCAAACAGTAAAGTTCACCATTTTGTACAGCCACCTCAGCTATTCTATTCTTGATGTTGTCTTTGATAACAACTCGGTTATCATCAGCAGAAACTTTCTCCAACTTGGGCGCAAATCTTGCAAAGGTTTCGTCCTTTTCCATCAGATCCTCCATCATGAAGGTTATGTAACCTGCGAAACTATTGATACCCTTCATAGCAAGTTCGTGCTTGTTTTTCCTGTAGATATCGTGGAATCTATTATAGACTTCCTCCGACACTGTAATTGATTTGAAACCAGCTTTTGGCAAGTTACCTACCTATACCGTACTTTAAAGTACATATATTTAACGTTTCTGGGTACAAATAATGATGTCTGAGGTGAATCAGGAACAGAAATTGTCTATAAACTCAATTAGCCAACAGACTAATTATGTCTAGAATCAAGATTGATCTCAAATTAAATCTCTTGACTTCAATGAAATAAAATGACTAACAAAAAATGCAAATTTATTCAATACCCGTGAATCTAACACAATGATGAGAATTTCTACGGATCTGATTATCGAAGAGGTAATCAGGAACAGAAAGGAACACAGAGTCGGATCAATCTTTTAAGTTTTTAGTAGCAATTATGCGCGGTTTTTATTTACTTTTTCATAATCTTATCAGATAGTGCGCTCGTAATTACTTCATACCACACAAAACGTAATGGGGCCACCAGACCATACCAAAGTACCAGTCAGTGAGGGCCGGCTAGTTCAGGTCCTCACTGATTTTTAGTAACACTATATAGTAGAAAATTAATCCGGTACTTGTGACACGCGGCTATGACACAGAAAAAATAAGGGAAAAGTTGATTGATGCTCTAAGCCAATCAAAAACTGGTCTAACTGGTATCGAGATTGCGAAAAAACTTCAAGTGAATCGTGTAACAATGTCAAAATACCTGAAAATTTTTGCGGTGGAGGGACTAATTAAACAGAAAAACATAGGAAGTGTTAATCTCTGGTTCATTGAAGAAGGAGTTGGCCAACTCAATTTTCCTGCGGATTTCTTCCAAGTGAAAAGCAAGTATACGGAATATGTTCTCTCAACTTCAAGTCATGAAGCTAACAATCTCATTCGAACTGCGCTACATTCAGGAGCAAACCCTGCAAAATTGGTGAGTGAGGTAATTATCCCAGCTATTGATGCAATCGAGAATGCCTACGATAACGGCAAAATAGGAAAATCTGAAAAAAATTATCTTGATGGCATAATTTCAACATCAGTTTCCTTGATTACATTCTCTGCGGAAGAGATTGATCCCAAAAAGAACATCATAATTCTTGCCACTGATTACCAAAATTCACTTCTAGCCAGAGCAGCTTCTGCCGCTTTTCAAGCAGAAAAATGGAAAGCATTTCTTCTAGGAGATATGTCCTCTGCAATAGATGTCTTATTTGATATAGATCTTCAAAGGTTTCTTAACAGGGTCTGGCCTAAACGTGATGGAGTTATGATTATTACGATATTTTCCTCTACTGAAGGCGCGATCAAATTCTTTTCCCAGGCTATTGACGCAAGTAAGACAAAGTTTGGTAAGAATCTTCATCTTGCGATATGTGCCAGAGTTTCAAGAAAGACAAAGATAACGGCTGACTTCGTTTCGGATAATGTTGAAACCCTGCTGCAATGGTGCCAGACCGTATTCGAAAGCTCCGCAAATCAATGATGTAGAATCTTCAGCACTTTGAAAGGAATCTCTGAAATATCAATTCCCTTTTCTGTTGATAATAAAAGCACGTGATCCTTCATAGGGAAACTCATTATGATAACCTTCTCTCTATATGATAAAGCAAATTCAACAGGCCCTAACACTCTGTCAAACTCGCGCCTCATCTTTGCTCTTAGAACCAATTGCATATACAACATTTCATCGTCTCGAGTCTCTTCCAATGATTTCACACCTTCTTTCATTCCGCCAGCAAATAATCTTCCTTTTTCATTTATTATGCCAGCAAATCTTATCTTCGGATCCAAATCCATGACTTTCTTGCATACCTTGTCAAAATCCATGTTGTTCTATCCATTTGTCTACATTGTATGTTATCAGATTGGACCTTGACAACAGAGATTGTAACATTATCATCTATTTATTGAGATCCATTGTAGTTGTTACTGAAAAACAAAGTCAAAAACAAAAATGGGCCGAATGGGATTCGAACCCACGACCTTTCGATATCTGAATAATATTATCAGTCGAACGCTCCAGCCAAGCTGAGCTATCGGCCCAAAAATTTTCCTATTCAACTGTCATTTAAGTCTGCTGGCTTTTCCACTTGATGGAGCAACCCATAGAAGGATCAAAATCTTTTTCTATCATTTTTCCGGCAAGAAGTCTTTCTATATTGAGAATCATTGTATTTTCTGTTGCCCTGTCCTCTGGTTTCATAGCATTATCTATTCTGCCATGGAAAACCAATCTTCGCTTTGTGTCAAAGAGGAACGGGTCAGGAGTACAAACAGCCCCATACTTCTTTGAAACTTCTTGTGTCTCGTCCACGAGATATGAAAACTTGATGCCCTTATCTGTAGCAAACTTCTTCATATTTTCAAAACTATCGTCTGGATAGTTTGCAGGATCGTTACTGTTTATTCCTATCATGGCTACTTTGTCCTTGAATTTTTCATAGATTTCGTTCATGGCGGTAACTTTAGCTTGCACATAAGGACAATGATTACACATGAAAATTACCAATAATGCTGGATAATCTTTGAACTCATAAAGAGAATGTCTATTATCGTCTATTCCCAACAAACTAAAGTCTGGAGCTCCATCACCTGCTTTCAGAAGAACTTCTGATTTTAGTAGTACCATGAACATCTTGAGTACCAATATCCATAAAATCTTTGTGTCATCTAAAGACAACAATTAAAATCTACACACTTTCCAGTCCATACGACGGGCTGGTAGTTCAGCGGTAGAATACCCGCCTTGCACGCGGGGGGTCTGGGGTTCAAATCCCCACCAGTCCACTCCGACTGATGATTCAGACAGGTTGCTTTTCGAACCCGATCTTCTCTAAAATTGCTTTCTCGTCTGGTAAATTCGACAGAAATTTCCAACGTTGTACGATCATTTCCTCGACTTCATCCATTTTCACAATGATCTGTTCTGGTTGCTATAGCAAACGCTTGATCTTTTGATATTAAATGAGGAGTTTCAAGATAATCATACAGAATCAGCAGCCCACTCACTGTTCCTATTGAAAGAAAAATTATTGTAGCTTGCGTGATAGCTTTCACATCATCATTACTTGCATATTGATCTTAAACCCTTTCCAGCAAATCATAATGTAATCAAGTCTTACAGGACTCAAACCTTTGAGTTCAGACCTCTGAGCGTCTAGACCAGAATAGAAAATCATAATTCTAAAGAAATGATAGAAACTCTATCTCACTTTGCAAAACAATTTGATAAATAATCTAGCAACTGTATCAACAATGACTTAGATATGGGTTAGATCTTACACTTAACTTAATGCATAGATCTTTTCTAAAAGAACTTCTATGTCTATAGGCTTCTTGATGAATGCTGTTACACCTTCTTCCAAAAGATCGGCTATTTCCTCATCCGTAATGGATGATGCCGTGAATAACACTAGCTTCTGTTTGCCCATGAGTCCCTCATGTTTCAAGGATTCGATCACGTCCATGCCGCTGAATCCAGGCATTGCCAAATCAAGAAGCACAACGTCGTAGCTGGTCTGCCTAATTTTTTCTATTCCTTCTTTACCGTTTTGTACAGAAGAAAATTCATGTCCATTTCCGTTAAGAGCTACGGATAATAGTTCATTGATATCCGGGTTGTCATCAATTCCAAGTATCTTCAACTATTCTCACCTGACTGTATACTCTTTGTAATGGTGAAATAAAAACTAGCTCCGTTGCCTTCTTCACTTTTAAACCATATCTTACCTCCAAAAGCTTCAACTATTGCTTTAGATATTGCCAAGCCCAAGCCTGTACCGCCATGGGTTCGCGTCAGACTTGTATCGACTTGATAAAACTTTTTAAAAAGATCTTCTTGCATTTCTTTCTTTATTCCTGCACCATTGTCTTTCACGTAGAAAAGTATAGACCCATCATTATTATCTTTCGCGCCAATTTCAATCATACCACTGGCAGAAACAAAGTCCACAGCATTTAGAATCAGATTTGTGAGCACTTGTTCCAATCTGCTCTTGTCAGCGTTAATAACCATATTGCCATCAATTGTGGAATTCGTGAATTGAATTCTTTTTGGCTTCATTATTTCTTGAAGGTTAGAATGAATCAAACTCATAAACTCTGCTATGTTGATATCATGATGGTCAAATTTCATTTTGTGCAAGTCAAGTTTATGAATCTCCATGACATCACCAATTAACTGGTCTAGTCTCTTTGCGTTTCGTTCAATGGCATTTATTCCTGGAAGCTGTCTTTCAGTCAAACCAACACCCATTATTTTTGAATTCCTAAGATTACCACACCAGCCGATAATAGGTGCGAGAGGCGTCCTTAACTCATGTGTAATCATTGATCCAAATTCTTCCCTTTGTTTCTCTAACATATTTATCTTAGAAATCATTTCATTAACGGCGTTAGCAACATCTGCTACTTCCTCTTGGTTCGTTAAAATCTCTATTTTCCTAAGATTTGATACATCCTCTGCTCTACAGGCGCTGGCCAATTGCATGATTGGGCGGTATATCTTAGAAGAGATTAGAAATACTATCGCAAATCCCGCCACTCCTACACTGACGGCCACTATCGATATTTGTAATTCTAGCTGGTTGAGGCTGGTGTTGCCAGACAACAACGATGAATATGGTTTTTCGTAAACTATTGACCATCCAAATGTAGGCAATTTTTCGAATACAACATAATTTGACTCTCCATTCTTAGCATAAGTTCCAAAGCCATTTTGAGATGTATTTATAATATTAAGGATAGAGATATTTGCATCAGCATCTTTTGATTTCATGTTTCCAGAAGAACTAGCTATTGTCTTTCCGGTCTGGTCAACGATACTCATAGTACCACTCTTTGTTTTAACTATTTCATCAAATATAACAAAAGGTATTTCACAGTGAAAAATTGCAGAGCCCGTATCATTCTGTTTTATTTTAGCAACGTAGGCAATCACGTGAACCCCTATATGTGGTGAGATATACGGAGGTTGAATATACACATCGCCATATCCAGTAGGTAGGGCAGATTTCTCCTCTGAAACAATTTTCTGGTACATAGAGTCATCTTTTGAGTGAAGATAACAAGTGGCGGGAACATCGAAAAGAGCTTGAAAATCTTTTATCCATTCACTAGCATTAGAGGGAGCGGAGTCAGCTCGCGTGGTACTGCTGTTATCATTATTATCCATATTCATAGCCATATTCATTGACCCACCAGTTTGCAAAGAAGGAAATAATTCAAATTGGTGTACGGCAAGCGTCATCTCTTTTGAGGCTTTCAAGTGAAGTTGATTTATCTGATCAGCTTTTGATGCGATATCTGCCTTCATGTGATTAACTTCTGAATCAATTACAGCTGATTGAAGCGATTGAAAACTAATTAATCCCACCGACTCAACTAATATAATTATTGTGATAGAAAATACTATGATAATTTTTGCATTTATCTTCATAATGTTTCCTCATGTCGTTTCTTCTCTTATAACCTAGAAGGTGTAGCTTTTTTGGAATTTCATCAGATTGATATGAAACGCTCGAAGTTTTTGTCATCTCTCTTCTGTAATCAGCAGACGAATAACTAATGAAGACTTTCAAACTATTTCACTAATCAAAGGTAGCCAACCGAACTTATGTAGTTAATTTAAAGAAACTAGCATCATAAGTTGGTTTCCAATTTGGATTATCTTTCTTCGACCATTCTATACAAAGTGATAGTGTTTCTTCCTTTGTTTTTCCTATCTTCAGACCATGCCTTCTACTAGCATTGTAACTTTATCTAAGCCCAGCCTGAATTATGTCATCATGTACTTCCGGAATATGTGTTAGTTCCTGTTTCAACTAGTCTGTATGGTATGCTACCTTCTCTTGTAGAGATGATTATTTTGTTTTCAAGATCGTCTCCTATTGTATCTATTGCATATGGATTTGAATTAAAATCAGGGGTATCGATAACAATGTGAACTTCAGAAGTTGGCGAAAACGAGTCTCTGTAAATGAGAATTGGGGATCCCTTCACATTAGCGATGCTCTGAGTATTAGCAGGATTTGGATGAGCATCTGACTCTTTTAATGATAAAATCATTATGATTAATGCAATTATTATGCAATAACATAATTTCTTTGAATCTCTATTCATATGAAAGATGGTTGTGAAATAATATTAAGTATTATTGATTTCCGTGAAACATGTTGCCATTATGGTGGCAGATCGTACAGAACCTGGAACTTTTGGGTTCGGGCCGTACAGAGTCTGGGAGAAATTTTATGCTGTAATGGTTTTTGTGGCATGCTAGAATCATTACACTTTCTGAGTCTTTTTTCTATCTCTAAAGTAGATTATAGTTCCTGCCAGCGAAACAATCACTCCACCAAATAGTATGGGGTGTATCAGATTGCCCCAAACATCAAGCAACAAGTTATACGGAGCGTGAAAATAAAGAATATGATAAATTAACAAAGAAGACAAAACGAAAAGTTCCATACTACCTCCAATAACCAGAATTTTATAACTGCGTCTCACAACATCATAACTTTCGTATTGATCTTAAAGATTCTCCAACAAATCATAACGTTCCATATTACGTAGACAGCGGGATTTTTAATTCGTAAAAAGTGGGCGTTCCTTTTTTACTCTGTCGATAAACTCTTTTGAAGTTCATTTAGATACGAATTGGGTTCAGACCTGTGAGAGTGTAATTTTAGAGAAAACAAAATTAAAAGTCTGATTAAATTACCATTCAAAATGCAAGATTAGTTGTATGTATCATGTAAGACATCCCGCCTCTAATTAGATCCCATCTCTTTCAATAAATATAGCGATGAATGCATCTAAAGGAGTATATCGTCAAAATGCTTGATTCCCCTTATGATATGAAAGCACTGACAACAGTTGTCATTGCAAAGACACTTTTTGATATGGGAACACCAGTATATGACGCAGTTACGTATAGGCTATACGAAAAATATCACTGCTACATACCTGACTGCTTTGAAAATCCAGAATATCTAAGGGAGGCGTTAAAGGAACTATATGGAACATCACACAAAGTGATTATCTATTCTATTGAACAAAAACTAAAAGAGTTTACTCTTGATAAAAAAACTGAGAGTTTTCTACAGATTATAGTCAAGTGATTTTAGTAAATAAAACCCAAAAACTTGCCAGTACCATCAATTAAAGTCTCCTAAATAAGAAAATCAAAACAAAAAATTAAGGAAGGGAGTTTTGAAGCCACCCCTAATAGCTTTGCCGTTGTTGGGTTCGGACTGCAGGTTCAGAAAGCGATCTGTCTCTCTCCACATATGGGTGAGACACCCACTAGTCCACTTTAGGATTTTCTATTTGGCAATCATAGTATTCTTTATAATATAGAAGAAATGTCGCATTTGTTGATGGCACTAGATTTTGACATGAAAATGCTCTTCTATCTGGCTATCATAACTGTAGGAATCTTCATTATTCCATTTCAGTCAGACCCGCCATTCTATCTTATGGGAGGGATTGCTCTTATAGGAATAGGATGTGTTCTTGTGTATCGTAAGGTAAAGAAGTAACAGATTAGCTATCTAAATTTTGATTGAATTCTGAGCTTCTCTGCTAATTTACTAAATATTTCATTATGGGTTACATCTGTAAAATTAACGGCACCTCCTTCTCTTATAACCTGCTTCTCAAATTTTTCTTTGATCGCAAACGTGACCGACGAATAATGTATCCTGCCTTTCAGTTTTTCGTGTACTATCGTCTCGGTATCTGGGAATGTAGCAAAATGAAATGCTAACCCCCCAGCCCAAAAAATTGTAGGTATTCCACCTCCGGCCGATCGAGCGCTTGCGATTATTTGTGTAATCCAATCATCAAACTTTAACTCTAGCACTTCATGTATGACAAGTTCCTTCCATGGCTCGATAATTATTTCCAAACCTACTAAAAGGCGGAATTTAGTTTTATATAAAGAACAACAACCTGTTGATCCATTATCTTATGTGATAAGAAAGCTGCCACAGAAAGATGGATTTAAATACTATGTCGGTTTTTTCATAGCTAGGTAATTAAAATATGCAAGATTGGAGTCAAGCAGGCGTGTACATACCATTGATGGTTGGATTAATCCCAGGATTTGTGTACTGGTGTGTAATCACTGCAATAAGAAAGCACAAGTAAATTACTACACATCTTTTATCTTCTTTTTGTCTTGTTGTTATCAATCGAAGTTTTGTAGAAGCTTCTAAACTACGTTGTATAGATTATGATATGCAGTATATGATTAATTACCGCGTAGAAATCTATTATGTATGAGATCACTATTTCTTCTAGGCCTATTGATTATCGTTATAGTTACATCTAACTTGGCTTGGGGTCAAAACCTCCCATCCAACACAAGCCTCACGGTAGAGGTACTCCCGTCCTATTATAGTTACAAGGCTGACGATGGTACAACTGTAGTGTTAGGAGAGGTACAGAACAACAATAACTTCCCAATCACGGATGTTAAGGTGGGAATTTCATTTTTAAATGATAATGACAATACAATAGAATACAAAACAGGAACCACACTTCTTCATGTAGTACCGGCTGGTGGTAAAGCTCCGTTTTCAATATCCTCTTCAAAATCTGATCCATCCATAACCCAGGTGTCAGCTAAAATGGCGGGCTTTATTTCATCATCAGCAAGAGAGCAGGCGCTGGACGTCTCTCCAGGTTTGTTGCAAGTTTCTGACAAACTAATCTTCTCAGGAACTATAAAAAACAACGGAGTCATAAAGTCTCCAAATACCAAGATTTATCTTGTATCATACGATGCTTTTCAAAGAGTTGTAGGAATTGGCACTTCAGATTCATTAGATGTTGATTCCGGGCAAGATGTAAAATTCAGTATAACCGCAACGTCAAACTCTCGTGCTAAATCATACATGGTCATTGCAGAGTCTGACACTTATCAATCAAAACTTGTAGATGTACCTAATGTACAAGTAACCTTACCGGTAGCTATAAGCAACATACTAGTAACGGATCCTCAAGGAAACAAGTATTCAACTATTCCAACTGGTGCTCCAGTCAAGATATCAAGTGAATTGAAATACATTGTTAACAAGGCCCAACAATCATTTGTCTATTATGTGCAGGTAAAACAGTTTGATGGTCAGGTGACATTTATTGGAAAGCACGAAGGAATATTCCTAGGAGCGGGGGATCAAAGTATCTCTGTGACATGGACTCCTGATACAAGTGGTTCATACTATATAGAAACATACGTTTGGAATTCGGATAACATTCCTCTATCATCCTCAGGTACAAGAATCAATGTCGTATTGGTAAAATCATAATATCATACATTGATTAATGATTTATACATATGCCAAAATTCAAACTGGCTGCAGTTGGAGGTACATTTGATCTTCTTCATAGGGGACACATAGAGCTGTTAAGAAAAGGATTTTCGATTTCATCCAAGGTCATAATAGGTCTTACTAGCGATGAATTGGCGAAAAAGAAAGGGAAAGAACTTTTGCATAACTATTCTAGACGTTACACAGTTTTGGAAGATGCGATAAGAAAGAATTTTCCTAATGCAGATTACGAGATAAGTAAACTCGAAAGTGATTTCGGACCTGCAGTCTTCGAAAAAAATGTTGAAGTGCTGGTTGTAAGTGAAGAGACAGCGTTCCAAGGCCAAGAGTTAAACCAACTCAGAAACCAAAGAAGTGCCCCACTCGTTGAAGTTATGGTAGTTCCCATGGTCCTTGCAAAAGATGGTAGGCGTATATCTACGACTCGAATTAAAAACTCTGAGATTGACAAGGATGGAAATATGCTTCAAGTTGACAAATAACTTCCCTATCTTTGAGTAATTTACCTAAAACTCAGGAATAACTGGTAAAGCATTGAAGGAAATTACAAACAGGATGCTGCATAAGATGTCTGCAGATATCAGTAGCCTTAAGGAAGGCTTAGACCCTGAAAACATTGCGCTTTGGTACAAGAAGGTGATTGGAGAGGCAAAAGAAATGGCACCCCCGTGGCTTGCGGATAAGATAAGTGTAAAGCAAGATTCTATTCTCTATCTTAAATTTAATCTAGACATCTCAAAGCGAGCAGTTAGATATCTTATGGTTTCGATTGAAAATAATCTAGATGATATGTCATACACAACCAGATTGTATTTCTTGAAGGTGCAGGAGATAATCAGTCAAGAAATGGACAAGTCACTTGTATAAGATCATTCCTTGGTTATTTCTACAATATTTTCATGAACTTCGGTCTTTGTGATCCTGTTACTCTTTTCGAGTACAGATTGAATAAAATCTGCAAACGACTCTGCCTCCGATTTATCCCTTAGGAGAATGCTATGTGCAGACTTGTCCTTTAGTGTTATTATCAACTCATTCTCAATTATTGCCAAAATTCCGATGATAAAGTTCTCTTCTTTGTCCTTAACATAGATTAGACTAGCAAGTTTTTGTGCTTCATAGTTATCCTCGCAGATTATTCTTTTCTTCATTTGTCTCTAATCAAATACAAATTCGTCTATCTGGTTTTTCGCTTTTTCTCTTCTCTTTTTGAATTCGGCAATAAAGGGTTTTGTAGCATCCTTGAGATTGCACTTGCATTCTCCACAAAGTAACTGCCCACTTTTGCATTTTCTTGCCCGCTCATCTGATTCTTGTTCTGTATCAAAAAAGTATCTCAGATACCAAAAGACAGGACATATGTTAAAATTGGCACCCAATTTTCGCTGAAGATCAACCGTGGGCTGACCCCCAGTAAATGCGTTAGAGATCTTCTTGTCTATTACTTCTTCGCTATCAGTAGTAAAAATGGCGGTTTCAGGAATCGACGAAGACATCTTTCCATGCATCCCAAGGCCAGGTAAAAATTTAGAGTGAATTTGCGCAGGCTTGGGGTATCCTATCTTTTCTGCTATGTCTCTTGTTACACGCCAGTAAGGGTCTTGGTCAATTGCCGCCGGTATGAGAACGGAAGTAGGCCTGCCTTCAATCACTGATGGAAGAAAACATGGTGCTGCTTGTATGGGCGGAAACCCAATCATACCTATGTTCGTAGAATTTTGAAATCCAAAAACAGCTCTGACAGTGGAAAACGTAATTCGTTTGGCTATCTCAAGTGCTATAGGATAAATTCGTTTGATGTCTCTTGTGTCTACCAAAATCTTTGTCTTTTTGGGATCAAATCCTACTGCGATGATGTCTAAGATGTTTTCAGTTGTATGCATTGATATTTCGTCGAATGATTTTTCATCACTGTATAGAAACTTTTCATCGTCAGTAACTTGAAAAATCAAACTGGCATTAAATTTCTCTTGTAAGTACTTTGTAAAAATCCAGGGAAGCAAATGGCCCATGTGAATTTGCCCGGATGGTCCTCTTCCTGTATAGAGATAGAATTTATTTCCTTTTTCATATTCTGACAAAATTTTATCCAAATCCCTGTGACTGAAAAAATATCCTAATTTTAACATCGGATGAACTTCTCCAGTAATCTTTTCTATGCGAGCCTGTAATTCAGGGGAAATTTTCTCAGTTCCAAATTTGTGCACAAGCTTGTCATAGTCAATAGCTCCCTCTACACTCCAAGGAGTTACTGTGAATTCCTCAGATGACATTCATGTTTCAGTTAGGTTAAGGTTTAAAAAGTCTTTTTGGTTGTTTGTGATAATGTCGCAAGTTCTTCATCCAATAGAACAGAAGATTCTCAGGGCATTACTTGAAAAGCAAAATTTAACACCAGAAGAGCTTTCTCAGAAAACAGAGCTATCAATAGACCAAGTGCGACGTGGCATCGAATGGCTAAGATTCAAGGATCTTATCAAAATAAGTGAATCAGAGAAACATTTTGTCTCGCTTGGCACAAGAGGTATTGAAGCGTCTGAGAAGGGATTGCCAGAACGACAACTTGTTAATCACCTCAAGTCGCTATTCGGTTATAGCTGTGAAATGGATGAAGCGAAGAATCAGCTAAAAAATGAATTTAGTGCAGCTATTGCAAACGCAAAGAAAAATGGTTGGATAGAAATACATGAAAATAGAATTTTGCTCAAGGGCTACCACGATGTTACTTCAGATGAAAGACTAATCAAGACAATCGCATCGAGAAGCCCCGCAGTAATATCACTCGACGAAATAGAAGACAAGAACGCACTTGATTCATTGAAAAAAAGGCCCGATTTTCTCACAGTTAATTCCACAAAATATGTAACGGTAGTTCTCACTGAAAAGGGAGTTGAAACAGCCTCTCAATCATCGAGCCAGACAACAGATGCTTATCTGACAAGAGCCATCGATGTGGAAGCTCCAACTCCTACAATTTTCGCAGCAAGAACTCACCCTCTTCAGGATATAATCGATGAAGTCCGAGAAATATTTGTTAGCCTAGGTTTTACTGAGCTAATTGGTAACAGCACTCAGTCAAGTTTTTGGAATTTTGATGCTCTTTTTATTCCTCAGGATCACCCTGCAAGAGAAATGCAAGATACATTCTACCTGAAAAACATGAGCGCAAAAAAAGTTGCAACACCTAATCAGATTAAGAGGATTTCAGCCGCTCACGAAAAAGTATGGCACTATGATTGGCAGCTCAACGAAGCAAAAAGAATGGTTTTGCGGACGCATACGACATGTGTAACTGTTAAAGCGCTTGCAGATAACAAATACGATGAGGCTAGATTATTTTCTATAGGAAGAGTCTTTAGAAATGAGAAAGTCAGCTACAAACATCTAGTAGAATTCAACCAAGTGGAAGGAGTAGTGGTAGGAAAGAAAGTCACACTACGAGACCTGATGGGTTTACAAATGGAGTTTTATCGCAAGATAGGAATTAAAAAAGCAAAATTCTGGCCTACCTTTTTCCCATATACGGAACCTTCTCTTCAATCTATGATTTACAATGAGAGGCTCGGAAAATGGGTAGAGCTATTTGGTATGGGAATTTTCAGACCTGAGGTTACAAAACCATTGCGAATAAAGACTCCAGTACTTGCGTGGGGTGGTGGGATAGAGAGAATAGCTATGCTGAGATTTGGTCTTGACGATGTTCGTGAACTTTATAATAACAAATTCAGCTGGTTGAGGAGCGTACCAAAATGCCAGTAGTTACATTATACTTTAACAGGCTACAAAAGATTCTGGAACGTAAAGTCTCTATTGAAAAAATTGTTTCCGCTTTACCGCTCTTGGGACTCGATATTGAAGAGGAAACAAAGGATCATGTTAATGTAGAATATAGCCCAAACAGGCCAGATTTTTCCACAGATTATGGCATTGCTAATGGCCTACAAGGTCTGCTTGGGATCAAACTAGGAATGATTAAACTTAAAATCAAGAAAGGAAAAGATGCTATAAAAGCGGATTCGTCTATTACTAAAGTTCGACCGTATATCACTGCAATTGAAGCCAGAAATGGGATACTTGATGACGAAACGATAAGGCAGTTCATTGCTATGCAAGAGGACTTGCATAACGGGATTGGCAGACGAAGAAAAAAGGTCTCTATAGGCATTCACGATCTTGATAAAATCCAATTTCCTCTCATGTACAATGCAGTGTCAAGAACTCACAGATTTGTTCCCATAGGCTCAGAGGATGAAATGACAATTTCGGAGGTACTTCAGAAAACAGAAACTGGTACAATGTACATGAATCTACTCGAAGGTAGCGAAATGGTACCTGCTATCATAGACTCAGTGGGTAACACGATATCTTTTCCACCAATCATAAATTCAAAGCTTACTGAAGTGACCACGAAAAGCCAGAACCTTCTCGTAGAAGTTACTGCTACTGACAAAAACGCTGCAGAAGATACACTTGCGGTGGTTGCGTACATCTTACAAAGTGCCGGCTTCCAACTATATTCAGTTCGAATATCCGGTGCAAACAATTCAACGCCTTCGTTAGATGCTAGAAATATGTTGTTAGATCCTACACTTGTGACTGAAACGTTAGGACTTGATGTTAGTCCATCAGTTATCATCAAGTCGATAAGAAAGAGCAGGCTTGATGGTAAAATAAAGGGACAACGAATCATTTGTACCATTCCAAGATACAGAGCAGATATCTTTGGCCCCATCGATCTGGTAGAAGAAGTAGCGCTAGGTCATTGCGTTCAAAACCTTGACCCAACTATACCAGAATCCAGTTCTGCTGGACAAAAAAACCGTATTACAGTTCTTCTAGATGCGGCTAGATCAACAATGATAGGGCTTGGTTACTCGGAAGTAATGAATTTTGGGTTAGTTGGAAAGCATACACAATACGACTTGACGAGCAGAGATGCATCTAGGATGATATCTGTTGCTGATTCTAAGAGCCAAGAACACCACATTTTACGAGATGCGCTTCTTCCTGGACTGATCGATGTTTTATCAAAGAATATCCATGAACCATATCCTCAGAAGATTTTCGAGATTGGTACTATATTCGATAAGGATAATCCGATTAAAGAGGCAATTCATCTTGGATGTGTAAGTGCTCATGGAGATGTCAGCTACTCTGAGATCAAATCAATTCTTCACTCTTTTCTCAAGACGGGATTTAATTTGCCTTGTAAAACAACTGCAGATGTTAATCCAGTATTTGTTGAGGGCAGAACGGCAAATGTGCTTGTCAATGAGGAGGAGATTGGTCTGATAGGAGAGGTTGCTCCCGCGATAATTGATAACTTTAGGCTGAGAATTCCTGTAGCCGGATTTGAAATAAAGCTCAGTGGATTAATATTTGACTAGAATCTACTTCTTTACGCCCCAAAAGCACGCAGACGGACTGGAATGACAAAAAAATGATTTTTGGTCCACCCAGCCGTGCGACATGGGCACCCCGGTACAAGAACAAGATGAGGATTAGGCTAATATCACCAATGATTCTCTGTGGGTCAGAACCGGGGGACATTATTTCATTTAATTTTTTGAAATGCATCTATAACGACTAGAATTTTTGCTATTTTGCGCACAAATCCGATTATTTTCAAATATGATATTATTCTAGAATTATAGGACAACTGACAGATCTATTGATATATTTGCATTGTATAGGTATAGGATGGCAACCGCATATGTATTAATAAATTGCGAACTTGGCTCAGAAGAAACAATAATATCACAACTCAAAGCAATCAGCGGAGTCAAAGAAGTTCACGGAACCTTCGGAGCCTACGATATTCTAGCAAAAATCGAATCTCCAACAGTAGAAGCCTTAAGAGAGATAATAACCTGGAAGATTCGAAAGATAGAGAAGATTCGTTCTACTCTAACCTTAATGGGTATAGAGGGCCAGAGCTAGTTTTCTCTGGATAAACCATTCACCTATATTTTCAAGATAAGAATTAGAAGGAAGTATACTTTTTTCATTTTAATTTAAATGCAAAGACCTTTTAATTGTTTTGCAATTTTTGCAAATGTGCTTCTTCACTTCATATTTCTTGTAAAGGAAGAAGAATTGGAACAAAGAAAGTGGGAATTTGATTACGTAACAAAGATGGCACGTTTCTATAAGACGTGGGTAGAAAACACTTTCTCGCAAAAGGTAGATGTGCAGGCAGATGAGATGGTAGTAAGATCGGGCCACAGATTCAGTCTAATGGATGTTCCCACAATACTTGAAGATCACAAAAGTAGAGGTGAAGCCATCTTCCACTTTTATCTTACTTACTTTAGGCCTCTTTGGACTGATTGTACCTGTGAAGGATATTTCGCTGAAAACTTTGGTATGGTTTGGTGGGAAAAAAGTAAGCAGAAAGATGATATTATTTTTCTTATGGAACGAAATTGCCCAAAGGTTTCTCATGAGCTTGCACATGAATTTTTGAGACAATCTGGATACAAGAACTACAAAGAGCTCGTTCATGAGATCTGGGATAAGCACCTCTTTGCATCCTTATCTTTTGAATATTATGACTCCAACCACAAAAAATCCGAAAAAGATCGTTTTTTTGCAACTATTGACACCTCAAGTCTGCAGTTATAGCCAAATCACCTGTTGCTTTAACTGTGAATTTATAGATCGAATCCAATAAAGTTCGAGAGACTAAGCAAGACGAGGTTTTTAGACTCTCTTGGGAAAGCAGTATTTTGTTACATGGCTCTAAAAGACTATAAGTGAGTGCTTCAGATTTTTTTCATGCCTGAATTCATTTGCCCAGACTGTGGAAAAAAATTATTTCATGAAAATGAAACAACATTAAGTGCAGAAAAACAAGTGCATACAAAATTCTGTCCGGCTAAGAAGAAGCACTAGCACTTTGTGACAGAATATATCCTATTTTCAAAACTTGCAGTCTTGAAATCTATTTTATTTTGGGGATCTTTCTTGCGAGACTTGCTTAGCTTTTCTAAATTAACAAGAGCCTCGCCATCAAAGCCTACGGAAGAACCTAAAATTCCCTCAGAAAGCTGATTCCCATGGTCGCCCTTTTTGATGTCATCAACCATTTCATAGAACTTGATAGCCTCCCTTTTTGATATTGGACCGCCACTTGATTTGTTATAACCAACAGCAACGTACATGCCATTATTTTTCACAGCAATGGGGACCTTGTGGACCTTGGTCGATGAACCAGGGATCTTCTCGTTCAGCAAAATCTCACATTTGTGGAACATGCTTGAAATATATGCAAAAAAGCGATAATTAGCGAAAACACCATCAGCATCTTCCGCGCAATCAACAAAAACCTTGTGAAGAAGTTCTAGAGCAGCGTCATTCATGCTTTGCAGCCGTTCTTCTATCCTGCCTTTTTTGATCAAGTCGGATTTACAATCAGCCGCGACTTTTTCCAGGATAAAAGGAGGCAGGTTATAGTTTTTCAGAGTTGATACATACGTTCCCGTTTTGGAAGCACCAAAAGTAGGGAAGTTGCCTCGACTCAAATCGAACATACCCCGTGTATGAAAATATGAATGTAATTAGCCCCCATCTTGTTCAAGTCTTACTTGGTCACTTTTTCCTTATAACTGTTCGCTAAATCGTAGATCTAAACATGGTGGGGCCGACCGGAGTTGAACCGGCGACACACGGGTCACTACAGCTCCAAACTGTTACATCATCCTTGCGTCAGTGAAGCTTGTTGAACCACTGGAGCCCTTAGCGGTGATCATGTGATGTATCCTGTCGCCATACCTGGCTAGGCTACGACCCCACGTAATGGACATAAATACACTTGAATTTTAATTTACTTGGTTTCTGAAGATTTATTGATGCGACCCTGATTCTATCATTTGTTGTTACTTCCTTGCAATAATGACGTTATCCGCTCTCTCACTAGATACGTCAGGATCAACCACGTGTTCATCTTAACACAGTTATCAGATAATAACAGGCGAGTTTTTTGGTACGTCCGATAGTTCTAATATTGGGAGCAATTCCAGTCTTGGCTGCAATATTTATCGTTGTCCCGCAGCTTCTCAGGCCAGAAATTCCGATTACTGCTGTCAATTCGGACGATGTTATTTCGATAGAATATGACAAGATGCATCTCAAGAAAATATCGTTTGGGCCCACGCAGAGTACTGGTGCGGAAAAGGCTGAGGTGCTAACAATCGATGCCAACGGACAGGCTAGATATAGTCTGACCAAAAACGGGTATACAGAACCAGAAAGAAAATACCAACTTTCAAAAGAGGAACTAAAGAGATTGATTGCACTGATAAAAGAGACTGGTTTTGTAGAAATACCCCAAACATCTTATCAAGTCAAAAACGATCTTAATGAGTACGATAAATTTGGATTACAGGTTATCCTTGATGGCAAATCAGTAAACCTACAATGGCCAGAGCAGAACGCTTCCCAAGACTTCATTCCTCCTATAATGAATCAAGTACAAAGCAACTTAGACGGAATAATCACAGAAATAATAAAATAAATAGCCTAAGAACCGATCAGAACTCATGATCCCTCTTTCTGGCGATTCAGGCGATACTAAAGGAATAGTAGAGGAGAAGATAGGTTCGTTCAATACCAGGCGAGGAACGTCTATTCTGAAACGTGGTTTTGCGCACATGTTAAAAAATGGTGTTGTAATGGACGTCACTACAGTTGAACAAGCTCAGATAGCAGAGGACGCAGGAGCGGTCGCTGTGATGGTATTAGATAAACTGCCAGTAGATGTAAGAAAAGCAGGTGGAGTTGCTCGAACCGCAAGTGTTAGAATTATTCAAGAAATTATGGATTCTATTACAATTCCTGTTATGGCAAAATGTAGAATAGGGCATGTCTACGAAGCATTGGTTTTGCAGGCAGCAAATGTGGATATGATAGACGAGTCAGAAGTTCTAACTCCGGCAGATGAGACACACCACATATGGAAGTGGGGTTTCACAACTCCATTTGTAAACGGCGCCAGAAACCTCGGCGAGGCTCTTAGAAGAATTGAAGAAGGTGCAGCGATGATTAGGACAAAGGGAGAACCTGGAACAGGTAATGTTGCAGAAGCTGTGATTCACATTAAAAATGTCAACAGTGAATTAAGAAGAATAAAGTCAATCTATGAGGCTGGCGATGATCAAGACTTGATAAGCGTAGCCAGAGAGTTAAAAGTTTCATATTCCATTGTGGGAGAAGCCGCAAGTCTAGGTAGGTTACCAGTAGTTAACTTTGCCGCCGGTGGAATTTCCACACCAGCAGACGCCGCGTATCTTATGACCTTAGGTTGTGACGGAATTTTTGTAGGCTCTGGTATATTCAAATCAGAAGATGCAAAGGAAAGGGCACAAGCTATAGTTCTAGCCACAACCTTCTGGGAAGATCCAGATAAGGTAAAAGAAGCCCAAAAGATGATTGATGAAAGACAGTCGATGCTTGGACTAGATACAAAAAATCTAGAGCTTAGAATGCAAGAGCGTGGAAGTACTGCATGACCGGTCTTAACATAGGAATATTGGCAGTCCAAGGAGACGTAGCGGAAAACGTTATGGCAACAAAAATGTCGCTAGAAGAACTCGGTATAGATGGGATCGTGAATGAAGTGAAGACACCAGAGCAGATTGCTGACCTTGACGGACTGATAATTCCAGGCGGAGAAAGCACTGTTATAGGCACACTTTCCTTAGTCAACGGCTCATTGAAGAAAATTAAGGAAAAAATTGCTAATGGGATGCCCGTTTTTGGCATATGTGCTGGACTAATTCTCCTTTCAAAAAAGGCAAAAGATAGAGTAGTTGGGGAGATGGACCAACCTTTGCTTGATTTTCTTGACGTGAAAATAGAGAGAAATGCATTTGGAAGACAACGAGATTCCTTTGAATCAGAAATTTCCATGGAAAAAATAGGAATACCAAAGTTTCATGGAGTCTTTATTCGCGCACCTTCTATAATGGAAGCAGGAAAGGATGTAGAAATCCTTTCAAAATTCAACGAAAAAACAATAGCTGTAAAACAAGGAAATATCATCGGCACATCTTTTCACCCAGAACTTACTGCAGATATTTCTCTTCACAAATACTTTGTAAACCTAATACGAAAGAAAAATTGATTCCGGTGATTTTGAAATATCATAATGTTAAAACACCATTTATATTAAATTCGGAGTATCCGTAGCATTGTAATGGCCATAGAAACTACTCCCGAACTTGTATCGGAAGTTTACAAAGGACTAGAAGAAAATATTACAAAATATAGGAAGATGGTAAATAGGCCTCTTACACTGACAGAAAAACTTTTGATCGGTCATCTTGATAACATTCAAACAACAAAGAATCTAGAACCAGGTGAAAGCTATGTGTTCCTGCGCCCTGATCGAGTAGCACTACAAGATGTAACAGGACAAATGGTAATCCTCCAATTCATGCAGTCTGGCCTTAAACTAACGAAACTTCTTACTACCGTACATTGTGATCATCTCATTCAAGCAAGAGTTCGGGGAGACGTAGATACAAAGACTGCTCTAGACGAAAACAGTGAGGTATACAAATTTCTTGAATCAGCTTCAAGAAAATATGGAATTGGTTTCTGGAAACCAGGAGCAGGAATAATTCATCAAGTCGTACTTGAGAACTATGCCTTTCCGGGAGGACTAATGATAGGAACTGACTCCCACACTCCAAACGCAGGTGGTCTTGGAATGTTAGCTGTGGGAGTAGGAGGACTAGATGCAGCAGAAGTTATGGCGGGATTTCCGTGGGAGCTTTTGTATCCAAAGAGAATTGGCGTTTATCTGAAAGGAGAGCTAAGTGGATGGACTGCTCCAAAAGACGTTATACTGTACGTTACCTGGAAGCTGACAGTTTCAGGCGGAACAAATGCAGTTATAGAGTATTTTGGACCTGGCGCAAGATCAATTAGCTGTACTGGTAAGGCCACAATAACAAACATGGGAGCTGAAGTTGGAGCCACATGTTCAGTCTTCCCATATGACGAAAAAATGGAAACTTACCTCAGGACGACTGGTAGAGGAAAGATAGCAGATCTTGCCAATGCAAACAGAGAGCTACTTACCGCAGATGAGGAAGTTGAAGAAAATCCAGAAAAGTATTTTGATAAGATAATTGAGATAGATCTATCCACACTTGAACCTTACATTGTAGGGCCGCATACTCCAGACCTTGCAAGACCAATATCACAACTTGGAGAAGAGGTGAAGAAGAATAATTATCTCGACAGCATATCTGTGGCGCTCATCGGAAGCTGTACAAATTCATCCTATGAGGACATGACAAGAGCAGCAAATGTTGCAGACCAAGCCAAGTCTAAGGGAATAAAGGTAAAGATTCCACTTCTTGTTACGCCAGGATCAGAGCAAATAAGGGCTACAATAGAACGTGACGGCCAGATGGAAATTCTGACCAACATAGGCGCTACGGTGTTAGCAAATGCTTGTGGGCCCTGCATAGGACAGTGGAAAAGACCTGAGCTCAAACCAGGAGAGCCAAACACCATCGTCACATCATATAATAGAAACTTCCCTGGACGAAATGATGGAAGACGAGAAACAATGAGTTTCATGGGCAGTCCCGAACTTGTAGTTGCCATAGCACTTGGCGGCAAGCTATCATTTAATCCACTTAAAGATACTTTGAAAACTCCTGAGGGCAGAGAATTCAAACTCAATCCGCCAAACAGAGCACCAGAAGTGCCGTCCAAAGGATTCAAGAGTATCAAAGATGCCTGCATTCTTCCTTCTGAAAACCCAGAAGAGATAGAAGTGATAATAAATCCAGAAAGCAGTAGGTTACAAAAGCTGGAACCATTTCCAAAATGGGACGGTGAAGATTTCCTTGAATTACAGATCCTCCTAAAGGCTAAGGGAAAGTGTACCACAGATCATATTTCTCCAGCTGGTCCGTGGTTGATGTATAGAGGGCATCTAGATAAGATAAGTGATAACATATTTCTTGGTGCTATTAATGCATTCACAAATGAGGTAGGAAAAGGAAGAAATCAGTTAACTGGAAACACAGAATCATTTCCTGTTATTGCAAGAAAGTATAAAGAAAAAGGACTGAAGTGGTTGGTCATTGGGGACAACAATTACGGCGAAGGTAGTAGTAGGGAACATGCAGCAATGTCACCAAGATACTTGGGCTGCGTCGCTGTCATTACACGAAGCTTTGCGCGTATTCATGAAACTAACCTGAAAAAACAGGGAGTGCTTGCACTCACTTTTGCGAATTCCTCAGATTATGACAAGATTATGGAAACAGATAGGATAAGCTTAGTTGGTCTAAAAGATCTCAAACCTGGAAAGCCTGTGAATTGTATTATTCGTCACAAAGATGGCTCTAAAGAAGAGATCTCGCTAAGACATTCGTACAACGATTTTCAGATACAATGGTTCCAGGCTGGTTCAGCTCTTAACATATTACGTGAGAACGAGAAGCTGTTTCACTGACTAATGCCAAAACAACTCTATGGCACCACTTTATTTTTGTGATAACAATGATGAACCACAAATTTGATCCAAATGAACTTTACAATCGAGTAGTTCATTATTACATAGACAAAAAAGGGTATTCAAAAGAAAAGGCAAACGGGATAGCTCAAAAAGTAGTAGAAAGAGAAAAATCCAGGCGTACTTGCAAGAACATTAACTGTGGCCATTCAATGGATGATCATATTAGAACCAAAGAGACATGTCTAGTTCTTGATTGTGACTGTAGACAATTTGTTAACTAGGAATTTTTAGAACTATTTTGCCAAATTGACTGCTTTGTTCCATCTTCTGGTGAGCAAGTGACGCATCTTTTAAATCAAACATGTCGTCAATTACTGGCCGTATCCTTTTTAATTTCATGAATCTATGGAGTGCAACAAGCTGTGATTTTGAACCTAAATATGCACCTATGATCTGAGCCTCCTTACTGTAAAAAGATCTAATGTTTACTGTAGCATCTCCACCAGTTGTGGTTCCACAGGCAATCATTCTTCCGCCTATTTTCAAGACTTCGATACTTATGGGCCATGTTTTTAGGCCCACATGGTCTATTACCGCGTCCACTCCTTTACCATCGGTTTGATTTATGACTTCATTGGCAACTTCTGACCTGGTTCTATCTACTACAAAATCTGCCCCTAATTTCTTTGCAAAATCTACTTTCATCTTATCTGAAGCAACTGCAATGACTTTAAGCCCTTTTGCCTTGGCAAGTAAAATTGCAGCAGAACCGATTCCGCTGTTTGCACCCCAGATAAGAATAATATTACCTTTCTTACACCTTGATCGTTCTAACATATTCCACACGGTAAGGTACGATACATTAAGAGATGAGGCTTCGGCATCTGTTAACCAACCAGGTTTTCTTACAATGTTTCTCTGAGGAACTTGCATCAATTCTGCATATCCACCTTGATACGTGCTGAATCCTCCAATGATAGAAAATGAAACTCTAGGAGCATCACTTTCTACCGCGGGATAGACAACTACCTTTTCACCCTTCCCAAAACTTCCAAATCCATCGACAAGAGTGCCACAGATATCGCACCCCAAGATGTGAGGAAACGAGAGGGTCATGCCAGGTAGGCCGGTTCGGACCCAAATGTCCAGATGATTTACCGCACAGCAATTTACTCTAACTATCGCATGATTTTTTTTCGGCTTGGGATCTTTTACTTCCTCATAAGATAAGACATCAGACCCTCCATGCCTCCAAATTACAGTAGCCTTCAACTGTTAGTTGATTTACAAAATTAGTATTTTAGGTTGTGCATTGCCTTTAGATCCTTTGCAAAAGGCTCAAGGTTTGAGGGCACTGCAATTTCGATCGAATCTTTTAATGATAGACTCATATCTTTCTTTTTGTTCCAAATATCAGAATTGAATGTTGTTATTTCCTTTGTGAACTTGGTCCAGTCTTCTTGACTTTCTACTTCAATAAATTTTTCATTATGAATAGTCTTTTCGGAATAAAGATTCTGCCACAAGTAATCAGTAATGAACGGTGTTATTGGGGCTAGTAGGATTAGTAACGTAGAAAGTATTTTGTGAAGTGTGAATATGGCACCGTCGCGTTCGTCCTCTGTAAAATCAGAACCATAAGTTCTACCTTTTACCATTTCTATGTAATGGGCAGCAAAAAGATTCCAAGTAAATTCTCTGATTGCAGTTGCCGGAATAAAGAAGTTGTATTCACTATACCCCTTTTTGCATTCAATTACAAGTCTGTCAAGCTCAGAAAGTATCCATTTGTCAGAAGGACTAGTTTTTCCAGATCTTATGAGAGGAAAACTAGACAGAAATCTGGAAATATTCCAGAGCTTGTTTAGAAACTTTTTTGTTATTTCTATTTTTTGCTCTGAACATCTGAAATCATAACCGAGGTTAATTTCGCTTGCACTCCAGAAACGGAAAGTGTCAGCGCCAAATTTTTGGATGATTGGTAGAGGATCTATCACATTTCCTTTACTCTTGCTCATTTTAGTGCCATGCTCGTCCAAACCGTATCCCATTATCCATGCCTCATCCCATGGTGACTTGCCAGTGAGCTGTTCACATCTCAAAATGGTATAGTAAAGCCAAGTACGTACAATGTCCTTTGATTGGGGCCTTATTGTCGCTGGATACGTCTTTCTGAAGAATTCTTCATCTTGTTTGTACTTGGACACGTAAAGAGGCGATACACTGGAATCCATCCAGGTATCGAAGGTTCTTTCCTCGCCCACAAATTCAGTTGCACTGCATTTTACGCATTTTGTAATAGGGCTCTGGTTCTTCCAAGGTTTGTAATACTTTCCTGGTTCAGGAACCTGAGGCTCATTACAATTCTTACAATACCAGATTGGGATCTCCGTTCCGTAATATCTCCTTCTTGAGATTGGCCAATCGATTGATATGGATTCCAGCCAATTCATCAGGATTTGCTTATGCATAGGAGGGTGAAAGATAATTTTCGAACCCAAATCCCGTATCCTTTCAACATAGTCTTTTTGTTTGAGGTAATATTCCTCCATAGGTATTATTTCAATTGGAGTTTTACTACGTTCTGAGATTGGAGTTCTATGATTGATATTTTCGATCTTCTCTACAAACCCATGATTTTGCAAGTCTTCAATTATTCTCTCTCGAGCTTGTTTTATCTTTAGTCCAGCATATGGTCCCGCAACTTCACTCATACGACCATTCTTGCCAATTGCCACTATCTCTTGTAACCTGAGTTCTCTGAATAGCGAGACATCATTTTGATCCCCATAACTACAAACCATAACTGCGCCAGAACCAAATCCTTTCTCTGCAGATGGATGAGTCTTTATCTCAACCTCTCTATTTATCAGAGGGATCAATACTTTCTTACCCAGAACATCAGTGTACCTCTCATCTTCAGGATTGACAACTATTGCTTGACATGAACAAAGAAGTTCAGGTCTTGTACTTGCAATTGTGAGAATTCGATCAGAATCTTTTACTTTAAATTTCATGTATACTAGTTTTGTTGGAATTTCTTCATAGATAATTTCAGCGTCAGCAATGGTCGTGCCAGTTACCCAATCGTAGTTGTTTGGCCTATTGGCAATGTAGATCAACCCTTTTTTCCAAAGCTCGATAAAGGTGGATTGCGTTAGGGCACGATATCGTTCAGAATCTGTTCTGTAGTAATCTGAGAAATTACCACTTAGACCTAGACTTTTCATTATTTGTATCATTTCTACCTCTAGGTCATCAAGAGCAGTTGCACATAGCTTTAGAAATTCGCCACGGTCAGTTTCATGCATCTTTATGTTGTACTTTTTCTCCGTGTACATCTCAACTGGAAGGCCATTCCTGTCAATGCCTATTGGAAATAGTACCTTTTTGCCACGCATTCTTGCTGTTCTGGCAATCATGTCTATCTGAGCATAGTGAGCTGCGGCTCCTATGTGCCATGGTCTTCCAGATGGATAGGGTGGTGGTGTGTCAATTACGAAGATATCTCCCTCAGGATGAAAATCATAGATTCGTGATTCTTCCCATTGCTTTAGAATCTGTTTTTCAATCTCAGGATTCCAAGCAGTTTCCTTTATCTTTGGCTCCATATCACTATGGCTTTGAAATTTGGGAGATTATGTGGGCTCCTTTATTATAGCCCTCGTAGATGTAGATGCCAACTGCCTCTATGTTCTTTGGCATCTTGGGAACTAGGAGTTTTATTATCTCAGTAGATAGTTTTTCTACAGTCGCTTCTCCTTCCAACAGATAGGTTGTATTTTTTGGAACTTGAAGATCGAATCTACCCTTTGGACCATCAAATGCAACTTTGTAATGCAAATCATCTTCATTTACAACATACCTTTTATTTATGAAGAATTTATGATCAAGAATTGAAATAACTTCCTTTATGATCTTCTTGGCCTCTCCAAAATCTATAAGCAAGTTATTCTTCATCTCACCAACAAGCTCAACCATTACAGATGATGTATGCCCATGAAGGATTGAACATTTTTCAACTAACGGCAAAATGTGAGCATAATCGAATGCAAATGAAGGATCTTCTATGAATATTGATCCTGTCTGAACTTCTTTCGTTTTGTACAAAACTATGTCTTCAAGCTCTCTAAGCTGAGCTACATATTTTGGATGCCCAATAGCAATTATCTTAATATCTACTAATTCATGTTTGAGTTCCTTGTATTTAGCTATGTCTTTTTCCTCATCTATGACCTCTATGAATCCCTTCTCGGTCTTAAAATCAACATTGATTATCTTTCCATTTTTTAATGCGATATCATACCCATATTGATATTCTATTTCTAGGAATGATAACATTTCAGCTATTGATAGCTCTGTCCTGCTTCTGAGGAGATTTCCTTTTCTGTCTATATATCGAAAATCTGAATCAAGAACTGCAGAACCATTAGGCATTTAAAAAAATTTGGGCTATCCGTATATAAATTCTATACAGATGTATCGTGTCTACTTTTATCTCGCTAATGAATTTAGGATCTTCGCGAGGTTGATATCGTTTTGGGTTATTCCGCCAGCATCATGAGTCACCAGATCCACCTTTATCTTATTGTATACATTGAACCATTCAGGATGATGATTCATTTTTTCTATGTGGATTGCCGCCTTGCTTATGAATCCAAACGCTTCTATAAAATCCTTGAAGATGAAATCTTTGTGAAGTTTACCATCCGTTACATTCCATCCAGGCAGGTTAGACAACTCTTTTTTGATTTGCTCATCAGAGAGTTTTTCAGTCGCCATAGTTTTTTTTAATGAACCTTGTATTTAACTCTCAAAGGAGTGAAAGCTTTGGCAAGATATGACATTCCAAGTGAAGGGACAAACTTGGAACAAAAATTGCAGGAACAAATCACTAGGTCAATACAAAATGTGGTGGACTCCAAAAAGATTGGAATAGCCTTTTCTGGTGGAGTTGACAGCTGTCTTCTTGCAAAAATCACAGCAGATCTAGGTTATGAGGTGTTACTGCTGACAATTGGATTTGATAATTCACATGATATTAAATTCTCTCGGGGCATGGCGGTTTTGCTGGGTTGTAAGCACCTAGTAGAAACAATTTCTGAAAAAACGTTTCCATTAGTAGTAAGAAGAATTAAGCGGATAATTGAGACTGATAACCTCTCTTGGAACGAAAATTGTATTGGCTTTCACTATGTATCTAAGCTTGCAAAAAAACATCGTATCAAAAAAGTGCTCACTGCAAACGGAATAGATGAACTTTTTTGTGGCTACAACTCATACAGGGAAGTCATTAGTCAAGGCGAGAAGGCTGTTGCAGCAATGATGGAAAAGAAACTAGATAATGAAATCAAGATGATGGAGGCTGTGAATTCTATAACATTGGAGTTTGGGATCCATCTGCTCCAACCATTTCTCTCAAGAGAATTCGTAGAATTTGCAAAGGAAATATCCCTTGATGAAAAAATATGGGGTCCAGATGATTTGATGAGAAAACACATAATTCGTAAATTGGCATTATTGACTGGTGTGCCAAAGGAATCTGCACTCAAAAGGAAAAAAGCATTACAATATGGATCTCTTATTCACAAGAATCTTATGAAGATCAGGAAAACTTGGAACAGGACTTCCTAACTATATTGTGGACATTTTTTATTATTTGACTTGACGAGCCAAGATGATTTTCAGGAATGAAAATTTTCTCCATCTCTTCTTCCGTAAGATAAGATGAAATCGCTGAGTCATTCTTTACAGCATCTCTGAAATCTGTACCATCTTCTGAAGAAGCAAACGCAACTCTTTGAATATCTCTGTACGCGTCAAATCGTGGCACTCCTTTCTTTATGAGTTCATCAAGTACAAATTCCGCGAAAATCTGGCCGCGAGTGATCCCTAGATTTTGTCTTATTCTTCCTTCATTAACGTGCAGTCCATTTAGAATTTTTATCATCGTCTCCAGCATTTCGTCTATTAGTATGGAGCTTGTTGGAAGTATGAATCTCTCATTTGCAGAATTGGAAAGATCTCGCTCATGCCAAAGTGGGATGTTCTCAAATGCTACAGAAATTTGGCTGCGTAATATCTTTGAAAGTGAGGTAACACGTTCACTCTTTACTGGATTCCTCTTGACTGGAACTGCACTACTTCCCATCTGACCCTTTCGAAAAGGTTCCGAAACTTCATCTATCTCAGTTCTCTGCAGATTGCGTATCTCTACAGCTATTTTCTCAAGGGTAGATCCTATCAAGGCCATACCAAAAACATATTCAGCGTATCTCTCGCGGGGAACTATCTGAGTTGCCACATCGGCTGGAAATAAAGAAAGCTTCTTTGCCACTCTCCTTTGGACTTCCAAAGCTTTTGAACCCATCAAAGATCCGGTTCCAACTACGCCCAGCGTTTTACATATCAGAACTCGTTTCTTGAATTCCTCGATTCTTTCAACATGCTTTGACATTTCAAGTGCCCAATTTGCAAATTTTAAACCAAATGATATTATGCTTGCATGCTGACCATGGGTCCTTCCCACTGCGGGAACATCCTTGTATTTGATAGCAAGTTGAGACAAAATCAAAGCTAATTTTGCAACTTTGGATTCGATTATACTGATAGCATCATGAATTTGTAGAGAATTGCTAGTGTCAACCAAATCAGTGCTCGTTAAACCATAATGTATCCACGGTTTCGCCGATGGCTTGCATATTTCACTTAATGATTCTACTAACGCGGCCGTGTCGTGATCACTTTTTGTCTCTAATTGTTTGACTCTGTTCACAGTAATTTTTCCAGATCTTGTCATTAACGAAATGTTTCGCGCCGCATTCTTTGGTATCATTCCAATTTCTGACTGTGCCTGGGCTACAGCGGCTTCTATCTCTAATTGATATGTGAGTTTCCTCCGTACATCAAAAATTTCCTTCATTTGTTTGGTTCCATATCGTCCGGAATCGATAGGTAGGATTGCCATAACTGAGATGGATTATTCTAGGAAAATAAATCTACTTGATACGGATTACACAGTAGCAAGTAATACTAGTCTTTTATACCAACAGTCTAAGCAGGGCATATAGACATTAAGAAGGAGAGGAACAATTTTAGTTATAATAAAGATGGTAGTAACAACGACTCAAATATGAAACCTTCGCTTTAGATAGCAAGAAGTTGCATGATTTGTACAGGCATGTTAGAAAACTGATAAAATAATAATCCAAAATAACTTGTCTTGCCCATGATTTAAATTGTGTAGAGATTCCTTTTTTCGCAGAAAGAAATGGGTACGCTGATTCCAAAAAAAGTAAAAGACATGGAATATCGCATAGAAGCGGATCCATCTCATGGTATGAAGGTTCCAGTTACCATATACGCTGATGAAGGATTGTTACAAAAAATGCTTACAGATAGAACAATCACACAGGCTGTAAATGTTTCAACCTTGCCAGGAGTTCAAAAACATGTAGTAGTATTACCCGATGGTCATGAAGGATATGGATTTCCAGTTGGAGGTGTAGCTGCCATGGACGCAGAAGAAGGAATGATAAGTCCTGGTGGGGTGGGTTATGATATTAACTGCGGTGTCAGACTTATCAAAACAAATCTTGACGAAAAAGATGTTAGGCCTAGACTGAGAGATTTGGTAACAGAGTTATTCAAATCAATTCCATCTGGTGTTGGGTCAAGAGGCGCGATAAAACTTAGCTCATCTGATCTTGATGAAGTCCTTGTAAAGGGAGTACAATGGGCAGTAGAACACGGTTATGGATACAAAGATGATGCTGATGTGTGTGAAGAGAATGGACAGATAAAAAACGCGGATCCAAGCAAGGTATCGCCTACAGCCCGTAAACGGGGATCACCTCAATTGGGGAGCCTCGGTTCAGGTAATCACTTTCTTGAGGTACAACGAGTAGAACAAATTAATGATAATGAGGCAGCCAAGAGAATGGGCATTTACAAAGAGGGACAAATCACAATATTAATCCATTGTGGTTCAAGAGGCTTTGGGCACCAAGTTTGTAGCGATTATCTCAGGGTCTCTGAACAAGCGCTCCAAAAATACAAGATTCGTCTTATGGACAGGGAACTTGCCTGCGTACCAAATTCATCAGAAGAAGGTGAATCATATCGAAAAGCAATGTTTGCTGCATTGAACTTTGCATGGAGTAACCGACAGATGATTACTCATTGGACAAGAAAGGCCTTTGAAAGAGTTTTCAAGCAAACTGAATCTGATCTGGATATGCAACTAATCTACGACGTAGCTCATAATATAGCAAAGGTAGAAAAGCACAAGATAGACGGCCAACTCAAATCTGTAGTTGTTCACAGGAAAGGAGCAACGAGAGCCTTTCCTAAAGGCAGAGAAGAAATACCACAAAAGTATAGGGATCTAGGGCAACCTGTTTTCATACCGGGTTCAATGGGCACTGGAAGCTGGATTCTTTTAGGAAAGCCACGTTCAATGGATCTAAGCTTCGGTTCAACAGCTCATGGTGCAGGTAGAATGATGTCCAGATCTGCAGCAAGACGTAGTTTTACTGAAAATCAAGTTCAAAAATCATTAAGCGATAAGGGAATTTTCATCAAAGCTCTTACAAGGGAAGGAGTAGTAGAAGAAACACCAGAGGCATACAAGGACGTGGACGCTGTTGCAAACGTTTCGCATGAACTTGGGATAGCAACCAAGGTAGCTAAGCTTGTTCCTATTGGGGTAATCAAGGGATGACCGAAGAAGACAGAGAGCTAGAGCTTTTGAAGGCAAAAAGGTTACTAGAGATGAAAAAAAATATCTCTCAAAGACAGAGATCTGAGGAGTCAAAACCGAAGGATTCACCAGTAAAAACCCCCTCTCCTCGAGAAATCGTGGTTAAACAACTTGGGTACCGGGGCCTTGAGGTACTCGAAGAGGCAGAAGCGCAATTTCCTGAAGAAACTAGAATTGTAATAGCGAAGCTAGCTGAACTTATTCAAGCCGGAGAGATTGCTGAAATAATTGACGGTGGTAAATTACTGACGCTCTTTCGATCTTTAGGAATTAGAGTACGTGTACAAACCAGTATAAATATTGAGCAAGATGGAAAGTTGGTATCTTGGTCTGATAAATTAAAGGGAACTCGTAATGCAGAATCCCAAGAGACTCATACTGGCGAGAATCCCTAGCAAGTATATTAAGCGGACAAACAGAATTTTTTTGATGTGCTTGGCTAACCGCAAGACAGAAACAAGTTTAATTACAATTTGTAAAGGATTTCTTTTTCATGAATGGTAGATCGACCATTCTTGAAATTGCCACAACAAAATATGAGACTGATAGGGAACTCGTTTCCTTGGCAATGGATAGCCTGCAAGCTCTTTGCGGAGTGAAAGACGGTTTTCTGATAAGTAATCCAATGGAAAGGTTTGGTTGGGCATTTTTTAAGATTTTAATCAAAGCTGAGTTGCTATCTGCAATTCAACTAAAACTTGGAGATCAGATCGCACGTTCCAAAGGAAAAAAACAGGAAGAAAAATTTGTAACTTTCATGACAAACTTTTTCGAATACAAAAATGCGAAAGTAAAAGTGAAGATGCTGGAAGACTAAACCCTTCTTCCTCTTTTGCCACCTTTTTTTCGGGTTGTATCATGAGGAATGGGAGTTACATCATCAATTCTTCCTATCTTGAAACCCCCCCTTGCTAGCGCTCTGATTGCGGCTTGTGCACCAGGTCCAGGAACTCTTGAACCCACTCCTCCGACGGCTCTTACTCTTATGTGGAGTGCGGTGAAACCCTTATCGCGAGCAGCTTCCACCACGGCGGCAGTTGACTTCATAGCTGCATAGGGCGAGGATTCATATCTGTCAGCGTTAACATGTCTTCCACCGGAACTGATTGCAACAGTTTCGGCTCCAGACAAGTCAGTCATATGAACAATAGTGTTGTTATAACTGCTGTAAATGTGAGCTATTCCCCATTTTTCCTTGGTTTCTTGTTCAGACAACATTTCCAAACTCTTTGACGGGTTTAAAAAACATTAGGATCTGAGATGAATCCAACCACATCTAGAGATAACTCTCTCTCGTTTTTCCTCTATGTACACGACCCTTTTGCCGCTGGTAACGTATCCTATTTCGTACAGCGACATGTTGGAGCCCTTAGCAAGATTTCTAACTTTATGGAGGTTTCTTGGAGAGATCGTGGCAACTATTTCATATTCCTCTCCGCCGCAAAAGATAAGGTCTGCCAGATTCATTTTATTTTTTTTTGCAAAATCAACTATGTCATCTTCTACAGGAAGATTCGTTATAACAAATCGATTCTGGCTTTGTTTACTCATGTCGTTGAGTGTTATAGAAAGCCCATCGCTTGAATCCATGGAGGATGAAAAATATTTTGCAGCTTTTAAACCAAATTCTAACTTGGGAGTTGGTCTGAAAACCTTTTCTTTACATTTCTTTGCGAACTGGGAATTGGTATGCACCTTACCTAAGATAATTTTCAGCCCTGCGGAACAATAGCCAAAAGGGCCGGATGTCACAATGATATCCCCTCTCTTTGCGCCTCCCCTACTTGGTATCTTTTTTCCTGCTCCAAACATGGAAACCTCAATGATGATTTCTTTGCCCTCATTTACGTCGCCACCTACTATCTGTACACCGAATTCGCCAGAAGATCGTGCAAAACCTTCAGCCAATTCATTTACTTGACGGAGACTGAATCCTCGGGGTATTGCTAAGGAGATTGTAGCATACCGAGGCTTGATTCCTTTGCAGGAAAAGTCACTTACACACGCAGCTAGGCTTTTCCTGGCCATTTCTCGTAATCTCATACCTGGAGGAACATCAGTACTTTGGGTTAACATGTCAGATTTCACGGCAAACTTGGTATTGGCTAGTCTAAGCATCTCCAAATCTTCTGCTACAAATCCTGACTTCTTTCCGAAACGTTGCTGAAAAATCCTAATGATTTCTACTTCGTCTGGCTTGTTCATAGCTTTGATTAACCAATTTGGAAACTTGTTTCTGAATAGACTTTGCTTTATTCGAATTGTTGGACTCTACCGAGACTCTCATGACGTGCTCTGTATTTGATTCTCTGACAAGTGCCCAACTGTTGTCATCTATTATGCACTTGATGCCATCTAGTGTTATCATCTCGCTAAATTGCTCTCTCATTCTTTTCGATAAAATCTGCATTGTTTTTTTATGGAAACGCGAGTCGACTTTAATTTTGGACCGTAGTTGATAATATCCTTCCATGAATCGCACCATATCATTAAATTGCTTGGTTCCGACCATGGATGCTATAAGACCGCTTGTGAGCAAACCGTCCCTACACATGTTAAATTTTGGTAAAATGAATCCGGCACTACTTCCTTCTCCTCCAGCTTGAGAGTTTGTCCGTATCATTAAATCCACAACGTTAGCTTCTCCAACTTTTGATCTTTCAACATGTCCTCCTTCATCATTAATAAATTTCTCAATTGCAACACTGGTATCTATGCTGAGAACAAATTTCTTGCATTGCATTTCAAGAACTTTCGCAATTCCTAAACCCAAAGTTACGTCAGACGCTTGTTTTTTACCGTCCTTTACTACTACAAGTCTGTCGCCATCTAAGTCAAAAGCGAATCCAATGTCAGATCTTTTTGAAGCTCGCACCAGATCTAGCAATTTGTCGTATGTCGGATCAGGTCCTCGAGAGGACTCGCCAGGTTTTTCGTTTATTGTTCTAATCTTACATCCTAGCCTTTTGAGCAGCTGTGGTGCTACTTTGAAAGCAGCACCGCCCCCAACATCAAGCGCAATTCTAGGTTTTGCTTTTACACTTCCAATTAAACCTACTACCTCTTCCAAATAATCTGATTTGGTTTCTAATTCGGTACCAATTTTCCCTTTTGGAAAAGGTCTTTCCTTGATCATATATTCCAGTTCTGATTCGTTAATTCCTCTACCATCCACTACGAACTTTAGTCCGTTCCATTCCAAAGGATTGTGAGATGATGTTATAATTAGACCTGCCCCATACTTTCTAGACTCTCTGAATACCTCTGGTGTCGGAGCTACTCCTAAATTGTAAACTGCAACACCTCTCTCCATCAAGGAAGCTATTGCTACATTGGATAGGATATTACTTGATGGCCTAGTATCGCAAGCTACGACACATTTTTTTAATTTAATGAGACGTGAAAAATTCCTGCAATAATAAATGATGTCATTAAGACTAAGATCATTTCCAAAAATTCCGCGAACTCCAGAGATTGATACTTTCAACGAGTCCAAAACACAAAGGCTTTTTATAAACTCTGATGGCAATGCGAACCAATGCCTCGATAGCTCAGCCTGGTAGAGCGAACGCCTCGTAAGCGTTAGGCCGCGGGATCGAATCCCGCTCGAGGCTTTTCACAAGTTACACAGTTACAAAACAGTTGTCGGTAAAAGCAGATCTACATCATGATAAAATGTGCTAATATTCACAATACTTTAGTATTGATCATTTTCCTCGTCAAGAGTTTCTATATCAAATTCAAGTTCTTTTGCCAGTCCCTTCCACCACGCCGAGATTTCTGTCACGCCTGCTCCCATCTGTCATAAACCAATCTACATCTTTATAGATCTGTCGGTTATTTCATACTCGTTATGAAATTAGTACTAGGAAATTAGATTTTGGAAGATAATTATTAACTGAAATTATAAAATCATATAAATTAAAAATCTATAGATGTTTTTACTTTTACATTTTGCAAAACTATTTCAAAATACAGAAAAAGAAATCCAGCTGCTTATAGTTCTAATCCGAAAGAATCTGCAAGACTCTGGAATTTTCCATATGATTCCAAATATTGCTTGCCCTTTGGAGTGATAACAAAAGTATTCTTTCCATCATATTCAATCTTGTTTATTAGACCGGCACCAGTAAGATTCTCCATAAATTTCGAGAGTCTTGAATGCGATAAATTGGCCCTTGTCAGAAGGGCTGTTACGTTAATTCCGTTTACACCGCATTCCTCAGTGACAGTAAGTAAATCTCTCACTATCTGCATGCTAGTTCTATACATGACCATATTTGGTAATTCTAGAGACTGGTGATATAAGGGTATTACTCATTATTGCTTTGGGACATATAGAGGGTAATTGAACTATATCGGAAGAGATTTTATGGCTTTTTAGCATCTAGGTAGTGTTGGATTTTTCATGTGTGGAAGGATGTTCTAAATGTTGCATTGATAGAGAGTATTATCCATCAGTTGAATTTGGTAAAGTGGGAGTACTAATACTGCAAGATGAAAAAGACAAAATCGAACTTTTAGCAAAAAAACATGGTATCAAAATTATCATCCTACCTAGGATAGGTATGTCATACAAGGAATTGGATAAACCTGACCAGATCCTTGCCTATCAGCTTATGGGGGTAGAACCAAATGGAAACACATGTCCGTTTCTTGACACGGAAAGTAATGAAAGGTCTCCTCACGGAGGTTATAGATGTAAGATATATGAAAACAGACCACTTGCTTGCCAGGCGTATCCTGTAATTGAACGTTTTCCAGTTATGTTGGATCCGAAATGCAAATTTTGTGAAACCTGTAGTGCTCCTTCTGGAAACATAAATTCTGAGCTAGAATCTTTAATCCAAATCCAAAGAAAAATGAGAACCGATGCTACACACATATGGAGATATGCCACAGGGATTGGTAACAAAGAAAATAAAGATCAGATAAAAACTGGCTGGTTCTTAGTTTGATTTATTGACTCTTTCGTGAGTGCCAGGATAATATTCGAAAAGTTTTTTCGAGTAACACTTGCCACACAAAAGACCTTTCACACTCCAATCTTGCATTGGCTGGTATACATGATCCAAAACAGCATTACATAAAGAGCACTTCTGTGTTTCTCCCATGTTAATAAAATTCATAACTTTTCGTTATAAAAATCATGTTAAACCACCGTACTTCGATATTTAATAAGAGTAGAAACCATGGAAATGCATGCAACAACGCAGCATTGCAGTCTTTGAAAATTCTATCA